>Ga0334887_1000351_pt1 | contig 75209 bp, 53 predicted proteins | sample GraSluR1_MG_10_FD_207217 | JGI IMG/M metagenome (GOLD analysis project Ga0334887, IMG submission 207217) | Sludge microbial communities from methane-producing bioreactor in Wageningen University, Netherlands - Granular Sludge_18_07-R1 | ecosystem: Engineered > Bioreactor > Anaerobic >...
TGCAAAAGACTGACTAAAAACAACTGCAACACTTGACCTTCCTAGCCACAGCGGTTGTGACTTGATGCAAAAGACTGACTAAAAACAACAGATCATTCCAAAGCAATTGGTGAAACCCTGTTGTGACTTGATGCAAAAGACTGACTAAAAACAACGTTTTTTCTCAACCTAAAACGATCCAAGAGGTTGTGACTTGATGCAAAAGACTGACTAAAAACAACTTATATCTCTCTTGAATTGATCTTGCTAATGTTGTGACTTGATGCAAAAGACTGACTAAAAACAACTTTACTATTCTTGTTTCATTTGTATGTTCAGTTGTGACTTGATGCAAAAGACTGACTAAAAACAACATCTTTGATTCATAACATAAGGCTCAAAGGTTGTGACTTGATGCAAAAGACTGACTAAAAACAACTATCATTCTTTTCTTGGCGTTAATCGGGGTGTTGTGACTTGATGCAAAAGACTGACTAAAAACAACACACTTCTTTTCCATCTTTTGTCATTGCTCGTTGTGACTTGATGCAAAAGACTGACTAAAAACAACACACTTCGTGCATTATCTGCGGATAAGCTAGTTGTGACTTGATGCAAAAGACTGACTAAAAACAACAAAGGTCTTTGTCAACATTACGGATTTTATGTTGTGACTTGATGCAAAAGACTGACTAAAAACAACAAGTATGACACAGATAATGAAGAGGTGTTCGTTGTGACTTGATGCAAAAGACTGACTAAAAACAACAGTATCGGATGAAGCCGTTGACGAACGTTTGTTGTGACTTGATGCAAAAGACTGACTAAAAACAACTCTGATTTCCACCCTTCAACATATCACCTGGTTGTGACTTGATGCAAAAGACTGACTAAAAACAACAGTATCGTTGGTTATCATGTATAAGCCACGGTTGTGACTTGATGCAAAAGACTGACTAAAAACAACTAAAACCTTTAATATATACAGCATCAGTTAGTTGTGACTTGATGCAAAAGACTGACTAAAAACAACCAAAATCAATCGTTTTGACGATGGTTTTTGTTGTGACTTGATGCAAAAGACTGACTAAAAACAACTGAGAAGCCGAAAATACATATGTTACGGGCGTTGTGACTTGATGCAAAAGACTGACTAAAAACAACCAAAAAAGGAGCTTACTCGGCTCAAAACCGTTGTGACTTGATGCAAAAGACTGACTAAAAACAACCTGACAGCTTTTTTTGCTGATGATCAGGACGTTGTGGCTTGATGCAAAAGACTGACTAAAAACAACGGAATGCTTGAAAATACGCAAAAAAAATTTGTTGTGGCTTGATGCAAAAGACTGACTAAAAACAACAATGATCACCTTATCTGTCCGGGATCTCGGCGAGTATCTATTTGCTGAGAGAGATGACAGGCATGTTTTTTCAATATACAACGATACTATTGGGCCGTAATAATATGTGTCTTGGCAACTTTTAATCCCCGAAGCTCTACTACGCCAAGGCTTCGTGGAGCGCAGGGGATCAACGATCTTTCTTCAGCACAATGGCATTTGCGACGCGGCGTTCGCCCTCGTTGTCAAATTTGCGGTTGTCCGAGGGACAATTGACCACGCCGGTCTCCGTCATGCCCCGGATGTACATGGTGGTGGAACCGCCGCCGTCGAAGTTCAGCGCGTCCTTGCAGCCGAGTTCCCGCATCAGCGCCTGCAGTTCCCACATGCTCATACCCGCCGCCTCGGCATGGCGTCCGTCCACGGTCACCAGCAGTAAACGCCGATCTTCCGTGATCCCGATGGCCGTACGCGGATGTCGCGTAATATTAAAGCGCACGGAATCAAGTTCGCAAAGCGCATGATCGTAGATCATCAGCGGTCCGGATACCATGATATCCGCGTGAGCGGGGGAGTGGGTCCAGTCGCTTTCCGGGCGTTTCAGGATCATGACCGTTCCGCTGGTATCTTTTGCGTAGGCACCTTCATTAATGAACGCAATACGGTCGTGCGTCTCCGCGATCACTTCGCCGCTCTCCTGAAGGAAAAGCACCGATCCCCCGACGCGCATATCAAAGAAAGAACCGTTGACCGCGGCAATGGCCTTATGTTCGCGCGCGATATCCGACGTACGGATAAGCGTGTCCCGGTACCAGGCCAGCACGATATCGCCTTCATAACGCTTCAGGTCGATATCCAGTACGTTGATAAAAGCCGGCGCGCCGTTGAGATCGTCCGTATGCAGCGAATACCAGTGAACATGATCATCTATCTTTTCTTTATTGAATTGTGTGGTGAACTGCCGGCTGACGGAACAGGAGGAGAAAAGCAACAGCGCGGCAAGCAAAGGCAGTAGAAATGGTCTGAAATGTTTCATTTTTAACTCCTTATCATTGTTACACGCGGAATATAAGGCAATCGTAAAAAAATAAAAAGCGGAATGAATATAAATCCTTTCCTCTCCGATAGCCTTATCCTCGTAGAATACACAGCTGTCCAAAATAATGTTTAACATATCAAAAAGGCATGAGTTTAGTGAGTAAAAAATCATTATTAGAATATTACAAAATACAATCCCTTCAAATTAGAGGAAAAAAGTACAATATCTTTCCATTACAAGATATTTAAGGGCGCATCCGGTGCGACGCGTATAGAAAATCCGACGAAAGAGGGTTAAAAAGTTTCCGGGATGAGTCCCGAAACGTCGGGACGAAGACGATCGGGAACTTTAGCGAATGAGGAGGATTTTTAGCCAAAGCGCCGAAGCGCTTGATTTTCTTTTGTTTCTCCCCTGGGGATCCCTTTGGGATTTTCTTTGATCAAGCAAAGAAAAGAAAGTGTGAAGTCAAAATTTATTCAACTCCTCAAGAGTGGTATTTTTAGGAATGTAGACTACAGGTTTCACCTGATGAAACTTTTTATTGGAGCATTGTTGGAATTTTATTAAAAGATTTTTTATTCTTTTTTCAATCTAAACGTTTTATTTAGGGCAGGTATGTGTAAAATACATTTCTTGTAAAATCGTCTCCCTTTCTTTATTTTAGCACGTTGATCTGAATAAATGGAGAATATATGTCCGAAACATCCAAAACGCATACCTACCCCTTTGCCGCGATCGAACCGAAATGGCAGCAATACTGGGAGAAAAATAAGACTTTCCGCACAGTGGAGGATCCCTCCAAACCCAAATACTATATTCTGGATATGTTCCCCTATCCTTCGGGCGACGGTCTGCACGTGGGGCACCCCGAAGGCTATACTGCCAGCGACATCATTGCCCGCTATAAACGCATGAAAGGCTATAATGTCCTGCATCCCATGGGCTTCGATGCGTTCGGACTGCCGGCGGAGACCTACGCGCTTAAAACCGGGACCCATCCGCGGATCACCACCGAAAAGAATGTGAAGAATTTTACGCGGCAGCTCAAAATGTTCGGATTTTCCTATGACTGGGACCGCGCCATCAATACCACCGACCCGGATTATTACAAATGGACGCAATGGATCTTTCTGCAGTTATACAAGCAGGGACTGGTTTACGAAGCGGAAACCCCGGTCTGGTGGTGCGAAGAACTCAAATCCGTCCTGGCCAACGAAGAGGTGGTCAACGGACGCAGCGAGCGCGGGGATCATCCCGTCAAGCGTATCATGCTGAAACAATGGATGTTGAAGATCACGGCCTATGCCGATAAACTGCTGGAAGGACTCGATGATCTGGACTGGCCGGAATCGGTCAAGGAAATGCAGCGCAACTGGATCGGACGCAGCGAAGGCGCGGACGTCGTTTTTCCGATCGACGGACATGCGGATACGATAGAGGTTTATACGACACGCCCCGATACGCTTTTCGGTGCCACCTATATGGTTCTGGCGCCGGAGCATCCGCTGGTTGAACGGATCACCCTTGCCGAAAAACGCGCCGAAGTGAATGAATATGTCGCAAAAGCGGCCGTAAAGAGCGATCTGGACCGCACAGAGCTCGCAAAAGAGAAAACCGGTGTCTTTACCGGGGCCTACGCAATTAACCCCGTAAATTGTAAAAAAATACCTGTCTGGGTCGCGGATTATGTACTGATCAGTTACGGATCCGGTGCCATTATGGCCGTTCCGGGACACGATCAGCGGGATTATGCGTTCGCGAAAGCATTCGGACTGGAGATCATCCCCGTCCTGGAGGGCGGCGATATATCGCAGGAAGCCTTTGAGGGCGACGGAACCCATATCAATTCCGGCTTTCTTGACGGTTTGAACAAAGAAGACGGCATTCGCCGCATGAACGCCTGGCTGGAAGAGAAGGGATACGGGAAACCGGCCGTGAACTATAAACTCCGCGACTGGCTGTTCTCGCGTCAGCGTTACTGGGGAGAGCCCGTACCGCTGTACAAGGACGAAGAAGGCAATGTGTATGCCATGTCCGAGGACGAACTGCCGCTGATCCTGCCGGAGATCGAGAAATTCGAACCGGGCGGGGCAGGGAAGAGTCCGCTGGCAAACGCACGGGACTGGGTGGAGTTCACGGATGAGAAGGGCAGGACCTTCTACCGGGAAACCCACACAATGCCGCAGTGGGCGGGGTCCAACTGGTATTACCTGCGCTATATGAGTCCGGACTGCGACAACGCGCCGGTCGATCCTGCTGCGGAAACATACTGGGGGCAGGTCGATTTCTACATTGGCGGCGCGGAACATGCCGTTCTGCACCTTTTATATGCGCGATTCTGGCATAAGGTCTTGTACGATCTGGGGGTGGTCTCGCATAGCGAACCGTTCAAAAAACTTATGAATCAGGGACTTATCCTCGGTGAGGACGGCGAGAAGATGAGCAAGTCCCGCGGAAATGTTATCAATCCCGATATCGTCATCAGGGAATACGGCGCCGATACGCTGCGCATGTACGAAATGTTCATGGGTCCTATCGAACGCGCAAAACCCTGGTCCACCGAAGGTTTGGGCGGTATTTTTCGTTTCCTGAACCGTATCTGGCGCATTTATATCGATGAGAACGGTGAACTCAACCCGCAGATACGACCCGAAGGATCGGGCGATGCTTTTGTAAAATGCTTTCACAAGACGGTGAAGATCCTCGGAGAGCACATCGAACGCGCCCGTTTTAACACGGGGATCTCCCAAATGATGGTCTTTATCAACGAATGTTACAAAGAAACGGTCCTGAACGCCCCGATGATGCGCGATTTTATCAAGATCCTGTCCGTTTTCGCCCCGCATCTGGCCGAAGAACTGTGGGAGAGGACCGGTAATCACAGTGTGCTCACGTATGAACCCTGGCCAGAATACGATCCCGAAATGGTCAAAGACGAGATCTTGGAGTATCCTGTGCAGATCAACGGAAAGGTGCGTTTCAAAATATCGGTCGACGCGGAGGCGGATGAAGAGGCTATTCGTGCGCTTTTGCTTGATCATGAGCGACTTGCGCAGTATACCGAAGGTAAATCCATCGTAAAGATCATTATTGTCCCCAAACGCATCATTACACTGGTCGTAAAATAAAATAAAGAGACCCGAAAGAGGGGAGAGGTGTTCATTTATGAGCACCTTTTTTATTTCCCCCGGAAAGATCATTTTACAAATCCAGTCATTTTCTATATTTTATATCCAACTGAATATCAGAATGATGCGCTTACCCGCCGACCCAGCTTGCGATCACATCTGCGGGTTTACATAATATATATTATGGGTAGTATCAAATAGGAGGTTTTTATGGGCTTGTGTCCGGTAAGAATGATCCCCGGATCTGCGACATGGATGAAAAGATATTTTCGATCACGTCTATCCCGGGAGAATTCTTCTGGATCGTTTTTAAAACTTCTCTTATAAGATCTCTCTTCATATCGGCGGAATAATTGCACGATCGGTCAGTGACGGGCATCTTTTGCTCACGGACATATGTAACAAGTAAGGGTTCGGGTACCGTGTAGATGGGTCGGATAATATGATACTTACCCTCAAACAAGGGCTGTTTCGGCATCATGGTGCTGATCTCACGGGAATAGATCTGATTCATTAACAAGGTTTCCACAACGTCGTTCTTGTGGTGACCCAGGACTATTTTCGTACAATCATGACGTTCCGCGGCTTCCAGTAAAACGCGTCTGCGCTCCCTTGAACATGAAAAACACGGGTTTTTATGGTTGTTAAGTCCATTAAGACGATCAGATGTAATATGTTGATATTCTGCGTATTGCGAGCAATACGCTTCAATATTGTCATCGTGCATACCGAAAAGATCAACATAGACGGCGATCAGCTTAAGTTCGAACAGAGAAAGCAGACGCAGACAGCTGAGGCTGTCCTTTCCGCCCGAAACACCCACGATCAGGCGTTCTCCCGGGTGGAAAAGATCCCATTTCCCGTTCGCCGTACGGATGTGTTCGCAGAGAAGCCTTTCCAGTTTTGTGCTCAACACGGCCTCTTTGTTTAATAAAAATTGTAAAAAATCAAGAATACGCTATAGATCAGCGTTTTTTATCGATCTCAAGGACCGCCAGGAAGGCTTCCTGGGGCACCTGCACGGCCCCGACCATTTTCATGCGCTTTTTACCCTCTTTCTGGCGTTCCAGGAGTTTGCGCTTGCGACTGATATCCCCGCCGTAGCACTTGGCGGTAACGTTCTTGCGCAGTGCTTTAACGTTCTCCCGTGCAAGTATCTTGGACCCCACCGCCGCCTGGATAGGTACTTCGAACTGGTGCCGCGGTATCAGACTGCGAAGTTTGACCACCAGTTCCCTGCCCTGATACGCCGCATCGTCACGGTGCGTGATCACGGAGAGGGCATCAACGGACTCGCCGTTGATCAGGATATCCAGTTTTACCAGTTCCGCCGGACGGTAGCCGATGAACTCATAATCAAAAGAAGCATATCCCCTGCTCACGGTCTTCAGTTTGTCGTAAAAGTCGAACACGATCTCCGCCAGCGGGATCTCGTACATCAGTTGGACCTTGGTCTTGTCCAGATAATGCGTATTCTGATAGATAGCACGCTTTTCCTGCGTGAGGGTCATCAGACCGCCGATAAATTCCGCCGGCGTGATGATCTCGGCCCGCACGTAAGGTTCTTCGATACGATCGATATCGCCCTGTGGCATTTTGGCCGGTGTATCCACGCGCACCATCTGTCCGTTCCGTAAAAAAGCGTGATATTCGACGTTTGGCATGGTACTGACGATCTGCTGGTCGAACTCCCGCTCCAGCCGTTCCTTAACGATCTCCAGATGCAGCATACCCAGGAATCCGCAGCGGAACCCGAATCCCAGCGCATCCGATGTTTCCGGGTCAAAGTGCAGAGAAGCATCGTTAAGCTGAAGTTTTTCAAGGGATTGACGTAATTCGTCAAAATCTTCGTTCTGCACCGGATATATCCCCGAAAAGACCATGGGTTTCATTTCCTTATAACCCTTGAGCGGTGCTTTCGCGGGATCATCCACGGTGGTGATGGTATCGCCGACCCGCAGGTCCTTGATGTTCTTGATCTGTGCAACGATGTATCCCACATCGCCGGAACGCAGAACATCCGCTTTTACACGCTTGAGATGAAAATGTCCGACCTCCGTGATCTCGTATTCGTTCTTCGTGGCGAAGGAACGTAACTTCTGTCCGGCCCTTATTTGTCCTTCCATCACACGGATATACGGGATCGCGCCGCGGTAACTGTCGAACACGCTGTCGAATATAAGTGCCTTAACCGGCTTATTATCATGCATATCGGGAGGCGGAACACGTTTGACGATCGCTTCCAGCAGCGTATCCACGCCTTCGCCCGTTTTGGCTGAGGTCAGGATAATATCCTCTTCATTACACCCGATGAGATCGATGATCTGTTCTTTGGCGGCATCCACCATTGCGCCCGGAAGGTCCACTTTATTGATCACGGGAATGATCTCCAGATCGTTGTCCAGCGCCAGAAAGGTATTGGAAACGGTCTGTGCTTCGATTCCCTGCGAGGCATCCACCAGCAGCAGCGCGCCTTCGCAGGCTGCCAGACTGCGGGATACTTCGTAACTGAAATCCACATGTCCGGGTGTGTCAATAAGGTTCAGAATATATTTTTCGCCGTCCCTGGCTTTGTATTGCAAACGGATGGGGTGCGATTTGATCGTAATGCCGCGCTCGCGTTCCAGGTCCATATCATCCAGCACCTGCTCTTTCATCTGCAGTTTGCTCAGCGTACCGGTCATCTCCAGCAGGCGGTCCGCCAGCGTGGATTTGCCGTGATCGATATGGGCAATGATACTGAAATTCCTGATCGCGTTTCTCATAGGCTGAATATATAATAACGCGAATGAAAAGCCAAGATACAAATGTTTGATTAACATTAAAATACATACAAGCACACACTCCCTTCACTGCAGGATTTCTTTTATTGCAGGCTATCCCTAATCTTGATATATTCATCATGGATCGTGATATTATTCGATAAGGTCATATGAAAATTCGTAAATTCTTTTTTATCGGTCTCTTGTCCTTTCTGACCCTCTTTGCGGACCCGCTCCCCTATTGTTTATCTTTTAACGGCGTCGATAATTATGTCCGCATCGAGAATACCATCGGCGGCGGCAGCGGATATAGCCTTCGGATGCAAGGGCGCTTCACGATCGAACTCTGGTTCTTTATTGATGCATTCACCGACGCTGCAGCCCTGATCAACAATGGCACGGAAAACAACGGTATTTTTTCCGGATACGGGATATTTACGGCAGATAGCAATCGTCTGCTGATCCGTATCGGGAACGGGATCACCGAACAGAGCGTACGGCTTGACAGTATTCCCGCGAACACATGGCATCATCTTGCGGTCACATACAACAGATATAAGCGGGATGATAATCTGATTGTCTACCTCAACGGGAATGAGATTGAGCGAAGCGACTGCTCCCTGAATATTACATATCCCGCTTCCGGTGCAGCCGCCACGCTCTTTCTGGGTCGCTCCCATCATAGCGATGAGGCCCGTTATTTTAAGGGCATGCTGGACGATCTGCGCATCTGGAGCGTGGCGCGTTCAAAGACCGAGATCAGAAACGATATGCATGCGCTGCCGGATACGCTGAAAACCAACTTAATGGCCTGGTATCCTTTCAATAACGGCAGCGGGAATACACTCAGCGACGGTAGCAGCTACCGGAATCACGGTCAGCTGATCAATATGTCCGAATCCTCCTGGCAGCGTTCGTATGCGCATCTTGTCACGCTTCCCTGCAACGATATCGCGTTCCGCCGCATTGCTCTGAACTGGTCCCACTCCCCTTCGTTCGCCTCCTATTCCCTTGATCTTTCGACGGATCCCGGGTTTGCTTCTTCGCTCGACGGGTTCCCGCGTGAGCATATATCCACCTCCTATTATGTCATGGACGACATTGAGCCCGGAACCTATTACTATCGTGTCAAAGGACATTTTGAGGGAGAGGATCCCGCATTGGAACCCTGGTCGGACATCCGCTCCGTTTCAACCGTGACCGATGCCGCAACCCCCATCGTTCTTTCGGAATTCACCGGGACCTTCAACCGGGATCACATCCAAATCTCCTGGCAGACCGAAAGTCAGGTGGAAAACGCTTTTTTCCTGCTGCAGCGCAGCGTGGACGGATCGGAATGGGAAACCATCGAGCGCCGGGAAGGCGCGGGAACGACCCAGCGGTCCATGTCCTATCGCCATACCGACCGCCGGATATCTCCGGGAAAAAGCTATGTTTATCGTCTGCAGGATATTTCCTATTCCGGAGAGACCGCTGTATCGCACACGATCACGGTCCCCATACCCGATGATGCTATCCTGGGAACAATTCAACTCGGTCCCCTATATCCCAATCCCTTCAATCCGCGCATTGCCATTCCGCTTTTCCTTCCGCAGCGCGAACGTATCGACCTGCGCATCATCACTTTGGACGGACGGTGCATTGACCTCATTTGCAATGACATCCTTGGATCCGGAACGCACACTTTTTTCTGGGAACCCCGTGACCTTCCCTCCGGTCTGTATCTGATCCGTTTACACACAAGCGAATACAGCAAGATCGAACGCGTTTTATATCTTAAATAATGATATCACGTTAAATATCTGTCAGGATCTTCTCTTTAAGCGAAAAAACGGATAAACAATTTGTAAATTTGATTTTAATTAGTATTTTCGGGACGTTTAATAAGTGGAAAATGCAAAAATGAATATTCAGTTGATCTATAATCCCAATTCGGGTGGTCGGCGCGGGGAAAAACTTGCTCCCATCGTTATCGATGCGCTCAGAAAACTCGGTCACACGGTTACCGACTACCGCACCCTTTACCGCAATCACGCCACGGAGATCGCCCGGCATTTCGATCTGAATGCCTGCGATGCCGTCGTGTCGGCCGGCGGAGACGGAACGGCCTACGAAGTCCTGAACGGTCTGATGAAGAACACCTCAACCGATACACTGCCTCCTTTCGGCATCATCCCGGTCGGGACCGGGAATTCCTTTTCCAAGGACCTCGGGATGCACCACTGGCGGGACGGTGTGGTCGCCATTCACAAAGGACAGATAAAACGTGCCGATATCATGAAATTCGTCACCGAGGGCGAAGCATATTATTCCATGAACTGCATCGGATTCGGTCTGCCCGCGGATGTCTGCATTACGGGAAACAAATATAAAAAAGTACTCGGTAAATCAGTATATACGGTCTGCGCGATTGGCGAGATCATGCGCTTCAAACCCTATTTTATGCGCCTGGAAGTGGACGGTGTAATGCACGAAATGTATGCCGCGCTGACAAATTTCTCAAATTCCACCTTATTTGGCGGGAATATGAAGATCTCCCCCGATTCCATTATTGATGACGGACTTATTGAAGTGATCGTTCTGGAAAACATCCCGAAGAAAGAGATCATCAAGGCCTTCCCCACCATCTACAGCGGCGAACATCTCAGCAATCCGCATATCAAGGTCTTCCGGGGCAAACATTTCAAGGTGGAGACCGATCCGCCCAAGATCTGCAATCCCGAAGGCGAGATATTCGGCGTCACCCCCCTGGAGGTCAACGTGATGCCGAAGGAGATCGCATTTTTTGTGAAAGAGAGCTGATCCCTTAAGAAGCAGGAAGTTAGGAACTTAGGAAGATGGGAAGATTGGTTTGGATAATTTGCTTTCTCATCTCGACGACTAGACCCTCCTATGCCAAGGCTTCGGAGGGCTGGCACCTCGACATTTCTTTATCATATATTTCTTTAAAAGTTTATTTTTGCAAACACCACCTATCTTCCTTACATTCAATTACTATTGAAAAACCGGCGCTGAACAATAATAAGTCTTTGGGATAAACTGAACATAAGGGAGAAATAAACGTCCTATGGCGCATATTACCCCAAATGGGAAGAATAAACGATATATGGCGTATATATATACGTTATGGACAAGGCTGAACAAAAACCATCTACAAGCTAAAAATGGAAGAATCAAACGAAATATCAAAAGTTGAACAACAAGTAGAAACACTTGAAACGGAAGTAAAGAAATTTGCTGATGGACTCCCCTATTGGACAAAATTTCTTGCAGAAAAAATTTTGTCTGGCAATGCTATTTCTGATAACGATATTGACACTTCATATTCTTACCTACTTGAAGAACTAAAACTCAAAGAGAAAACAGAAAAACCCGATATTAAAATTAACTACAATTCAGCAAATTCAAGTAACTATAAATCAGACTTACTTTTTACAAAACTTGAAAATGTTGAAGGAGTAAATGCCTTAACCGAAAGTCAAATTATTGAATTTACTCCAAATCTAACAATTATTTATGGAGCAAATGGTTCAGGAAAATCAGGATATGTTAGGTTGCTAAAAAAAGTTTTTTACTCAAAAGCCCCAGAAGATATCATAAAGAATATACATCTTAAAAGTGGACATAAACCTGTAAGTGCAAAATTTACTTTCAAATCCAATAATTCGGATATTTCATTATTATATTCACAAAAAGATAGTACAGAATTTGGACAATTTGCTGTGTTTGATGGCAAAGGTTTATTTAAACAATTGGCGGAAAAAAATGAATTTGAATTCCGTCCCGCAGGTCTGAGTTTTTTTGCCGATTACACAAATGCTATAATTAGAGTAGAACAAAAATTAAATTCCAATATAAGTATCAAAAATGCTGGAAACACAGCAAATGAGCTTTCTGCTTTGTTTGACGGAGATTCTGAAATTAAGACAATAGTTCAAGGTTTATCTTCACAAACAAGAATTGAAGACTTGAAAAAATATGTGCCTTTTTCCGATGCAGATAAAGCAAAAAAAGAAGCAGTACAGAAACAATATGACGAAATCCTTTTGGCTTCAAAAGGAAAAGAAAAAGAACTGAGAAACCTTGAAAATATCAAAAAGCTATTAAGAGAAAATAAAGGAACGATTGAAATAATCAATCATTACTTTACGTCAGAATACCTTACTAAAATCAAAGATGCAATCGCTGATTGCATAATAAAAGAAGCAATAGCAAAATCCGAGGGAATTGAAAATTTCAAGACCGATAAAATTGAAGGAATCGGAACCGAAGAATGGAAAAACTTTATAGTTGCAGCCGAAGCATTTGCAAAAAAACAAAAATCTGAAAACAATAAATATCCTGAAAATGGAGATAACTGTTTACTTTGCCAACAACCACTTTCAGATGATGCGGAAAAGCTGATTACCAATTATTGGAATTTTATTAAAAGCGTGACTGAAGAAAATGCCAGAAAATCGCAAGAAGCTCTTGAAAAGATAAAAAAAGCGTTTGAAAAATTAAATTTTGACTTATTTCCTGCTGATAATACGCTTACTGCTTGGTTGACTGAAAAATATCCAAATGAGTTCTCTGCATTAAAACAAAAGCTATCCGAACAAAAAACACTTTCTCTGGAAATCATTTCGGATATTCAAAATAAAACTGCAAGCAACAGAATAGAAATAAAAATCGGTTCAGAACAACATACTAAAATTGAAACCGCAATTAATGAATCTATTAAGGTTATAAAAGAAGATGAACAGACAAAACAATTAGAAAAGCTATTGAAAGCAAAAACACTTTTAGAGCATAAAGAAAAATTTAATACTCACTTCTCAAAATTTGAATCTTTCGTTAATAATCAAGCATGGATTAAAAAAGCAGGAAAAGCAAATTTTGCAAAACGTAAAATAACAGAAAAAGAAAAAATATTATCAAACAAGTATTTCAACCAAAAGTATATTGATACTTTCAATGAAGAATGTCAAGAGCTTAATGGAAAATTTGGAATTGAAATAAATCATACTGGTGCGGCTGGAAAATCATACAGACAATTAAAATTAAAGGGGAGAAATCCAAATTCAGTACTGAGCGAAGGGGAACAAAAAGTAATTGCCATTGCAGATTTTCTTGCTGAAATGAATTTATCTGAAATAAACAAAGGAATTATTTTTGACGACCCTGTTAATTCGTTAGACGAAAAACGAAAAAGTGAAATTGCAAGTCGTCTTGTAAAAGAAGCTTCACTGAAACAGGTAATCATCTTTACACACGATTTAGTCTTCGTTTCATCATTGATTAACCATTGTAAAGAAGCGAATATTACGAATAGCTGTCATTGGATTGAAAACGTTGGAGGAAATCAACCAGGTAAAATCTGGCTGAGAAATACCCCATCATTTGAAAAAGATTACAAAACATCAGGTAAAGCGCAAAAATATTATGAAGAGGCAAGAAAATCCGGACCTGAACAAAGAGAAGATAAAATAAAAAATGGATTTGCTGCCTTGCGGACAAGCTATGAAACACTTGTAGTCTTTGGTTTATTTAGTGGTGTTGTTCAACGGTTTGAAGAAAGAGTTAGTGTCGACAGTTTAGGAGACGTGGTCTTTAGTACAGAAATAAAAGACAAAGTTCTGGATGGTTTCTATCAATGTTGTAGATATATGGAAGGGCATTCCCATAGTGACAAATATTCATACAAAAAGCCATTTTTGGAAAATTTAAATGAGGAAATTCAAAGATTTAATGAGATAAATAAGGAAATAAAAGGTATGAGAAAGGCATTATAAAGCCCAGCCCATAACAAATTGTATATGGCAGGCGGGGGTCTTAGCGGTCTGACAAGTCAGACCTTGTGCCCACTTTCCTGCGGGTCTGACACAATTTCTTCCAGAAATCCCGCCCGACTACATACAAGTAACCGTTACACGCTATTAGAAGGTGAATATGATCGGAAAACTATCAAAAGATATTGAAGAAGAAATTGAAGACAAGGGGTTTCATATATTCAGGAAATCCTATTCCATAAGAAATATGTATCCCAATGCGTTTCCTGATTACGGAGAAATAAAGCAAATAAATATTGGATCGATATATGCCGTAAGATTATTTGTAAAAAATATTCGGGAATATCCGGAACGCATTGACAGCGGCTTTATCGACGTAAAAATAGAATCAAGCAGCAAAGGTACATACCTGAGTGAAATATTGACATTATTGCCGGAGACCTTTCCGATCAAAAAGGGTGATAAACTTATTCTGAGTCATGATGAATTACTTTATGAAAATGGCTGACTTTATGAAATCTAAATACTTTAAATAATTTTGAGAGAACTATCAATGTTAATAAAATGCATGCACAAAATGGGTGACGAGAAAAAAGCTTTTACATCTTTTAAAAAAGAAGATGTTCCGCAAAATATCATTGATGTTTTAGTCGGTAACGAGCATTTCAGAGAATCGACAACTTTTGGGAAAAAAGGGCTCGGGGAACCGGAAGAAATACATATACTGATCGTTGAAGACAGTGATGGGAAAGAAAAAACCTTCACCTACTACAATATGGGTATCCATTACATGTTCTTTGGAGATGAATCTTTGCGGCCGGTTTTTCGGGTATTTTCACATTTTAGTTAAGAAACGGAAGCCATATAAATATTTTATAACAGGTCTGATATTTTTTTAGTATTCGAATCAAAATCCCGGATACGGAAAAATATTTTACGGCGGTCATACAAGACTGCCGTTTTTTATGACACTATGTAATTTCAGGTCCTCATCGATCAGCAGCAGGTCGGCGTCGTAACCGTGCCGGATATGGCCTTTGCGGTCGTCAATTTCAGACAAGGAGCGGCATTTATTCTCGTTTCCTAAAACGTGCATTGCCTTGAACGCACCTTCTACCTGTAAAAACAATTTGAGCTACTGTTCCATAAGAATTTATAGCAATCGCTAAAAAACGAAACCTTATTAATTTCCTTGACTAAGAAAGGATTATTAGTTATCGTTACTTAGTGATCGATACTAAGAAAGGATCATTTCATTATTTGGGAGCAAGATCGATGTTTAAAGAAAAAAACAGCAGAGCCGGAAGTTTGCTCGTGCAACAGTCGGGTCCGGATGGATTCAGCGCCTTTATTCCAAAAAAATTACCTCCCTCTCCCCCGCTGCAGTATGATGATGAATTACTGGAATTGTTGGATAATGCCCGGGGGGCTCTTGGGCGCCTGGACGGCGCTACGTCCATATTGCCCAACCCGGATTTATTCCTGTTTATGTACGTACGTAAGGAAGCGGTTCTCAGTTCGCAAATTGAAGGCACTCAGGCGTCATTAAGTGACCTGATAAAATATGAAGATGTAGACATGCCCAAAAGCAAACCGGACGATGTACAAGAAGTTTCCAATTATGTAAAAGCCATGGATTATGCTGTTAGCCGTCTCAAAACCTTGCCACTCAGTTTGCGCCTGATCCGGGAAATCCATGCGAAGTTGCTGGAGGGAACGCGTGGCGGGAATAAAACACCGGGACAGTTCCGCACATCACAAAACTGGATCGGTGGGACGCGGCCGTCCGATGCGCGATTTGTTCCGCCACCGCCGCAGGAAGTGATAAAGTGTATGGGGGACCTGGAATTATTTCTTCAGGATAAAGATCTGCGCATGCCGGCAATGATCAAAGCCGGTCTGGCACATGCTCAATTCGAAACCATACATCCATTTCTTGACGGTAACGGTCGGGTGGGACGCCTGTTAATTACATTAATATTCATGCACGAAAAAGTATTGGAAAAGCCATTGCTCTATCTGAGTTTATACTTTAAAAAATATCGGGATGAATATTATGAACGTCTGAATGCCACTCGCCGGGATGGGGACTGGGAAGGCTGGTTGAAATTTTATCTGAGAGGAGTCAATGAAATTTCTCTCCAGGCGGTGGAAGCGGCCCGGGCTATTCTTAGCTTGCGGGAAACGCATCGTAAGCAAATTATACAACTTGGCAAGGCGGCCGTCTCGGCAATGCAGCTATTTGATCTGATCTTTCAAAAACCGATGGTAACAGTGAAGATGGTTTCCCGGGAGTTACAATTAAGCCCGCCTACTGCACGTAAAGCCATTACAAATTTGGAACAATTTGGGATTTTAAAGGAAATATCCGGCAAGCAACGTGACCGAACATATCTGTATAAACAGTATTTTGATATTATTTTAAGAGGAATAGAGGATTACTAAAAATATTACTCTGTATATTTTTTCCCGGACACGGCGATCAAACCACACTGCCGTTTTTTATGACCGTATGTAATTTGAGATCCTCATCGACCAACAGCAGATCGGCATCGTAACCGGGCCGAATATGGCCTTTACGGTCATCGAGCCCAAGGCAGCGCGCGGGATTGGTGCTGGCGGCGGCCACGGCGTCCGCTAAACTGCAGCCGGTGAAGCGTTTAAAGCGCAGCATGATCTCAAAGAGGCTGAGCGAGGTACCGATAAGTCCCGAGCCATCCGAATAGAACACGGAACCCTTCTCCGAACGATAGGCTTTTTCACGGAAGTGATATTCGCCGTCCGGCAGTCCGGTACATTCGATGCCGTCCGTGATGCAGATACAGCGGTCCGCACCGAAGATATCGTAATAAAATTTGACCGCATCCGGGTGCAGGTGTACGCCATCGCTTATCAACTGCACATACGCGCCGGACTCCAGGATCGCCGGCAAGGGACCGGGATCGCGGTGATGAAAGGGACGCATAGCGTTACCCATGTGCGTCACCATCCCTATCCCCCGTTCAAATCCCTTCCGGGCTTCTTCCGTATTTGCGTCCGAATGCCCCAAAGAAGCCTTTACGAGGCTTATCTCGCACTCCGTGAGTATTTCTTCCATGCCCGGCAATTCGGGCGCACAGGTCATAATAAGCCGTCTTCCGTTACATTCATTAATGATACGAAGCAAAACAAAGATATCCGGCTTAGTAATAAATGTCTCCGGAATACCGCCTTTCTTGACGGGATTGATAAAAGGTCCTTCCAGGTGGATGCCAAGGCAGTCGGCTCCCCTGGTCATTGATTTCTTTCCGGCGAGCAGTTTTAAATGCTGATTCTCGTCTTCGGGTTTGTAAAAGGTGGTCGCAAAAAACGCGGTGGTTCCCAGGCGGCAGAGCGTTTCGGCGGCGGTACGGAAGCCCTGTTCCGTGCCGTCGGACAGGTCTCCCCCGCCGGCACCGTGCACGTGCGTATCGATCAGTCCGGGAATGACGATCCTTCCCCCCGCGTCCGCAAGGATGGTGGCATTTCCCGGAATATCCCTGCTGATGCGGCGGATCTTTCCATCCGCAAGGGCAAGATGCACCAACTCTTCGGGTTCGCTGTAGATACGGCAGTTGGTCAGATACTTTATCATAAACGCAATTTACATAATCGCATCGTTATTTTCAACGCTTTTAAAACGAGGTTCCCACCGTAAAGGTATTTACACCGCGGAATACACCGAAATCCTCATAGGCATAATCAAAGCGGATGCGTGCGCTTCCTATCATCTGATCGATCCCAATACCGAAGGTCAGTCCGCGCTGGTCGTAATTGAATCGATAGCCCGCGCGTACGAACAGCACATTGAGATAGCCGTATTCCACACCGAATTTGAGCTTTTCCTTGTAATCGCGCGGGTGTACGGACTCAACGCCGGCGACCAGGCGATGGATCTTGCTTTCGGAGCGGAACAGACGCAGCAGATCGGCATGCAGACTGAAACTCACGGCAAAGGGTAAGGGGAAGGATTCCCGTACGTACTTAACCTCGCGGGAGACATTCTGGATCACCGCGCCGAAACGCACACCGCTGTCCGGAAAATCATAGGTCGCCCCGATATCGATGGCCGGTTCGCCATGTTTATGTTCCACATCTTCGGTGACCAGCGATGAATCGCCGATATCCGTTCCGGAGACGCCGACAGTGACAAAGCCCAGATTCTGATGAGCGTATTTCACCCTGACGCCATAGGAAAAGCGGTCCGATACGCGCTGCGCAAAACTGATGCCTGCCGCATAGGCCGTGGGTGAAAATTCACCGGTTTCCATAAAACCCGCATCGTTATCCGCACGTATGGTGCCATTGAAGACGCCGTAATCCATATAGGTCAGATCCAGTGCAAGGATAGCGGTATTTCCCGCTTTGAATGACGCCGCGAACGCGCCGTAATTGATGTCCGCAATACCGCGGGTATAGTTGGCTGCCACATCGATCTTATTCTGAACCCAACCCAGTCCGGAGGGATTCCAGAAAACGGTATTCGCATTCTCAATACCGACCACCCCCATGCCGCCCAGTGCAATGGCTTCGGCGCTGACGGGATTCTGGAGAAAGCGGAAACCCACCTGTGCTTTCTTCTCCACCCCAAATCCGGAAAGCGGAAGGCACATAAGGATCAATGTGATCATGATGTAATGTATGCTTTTATTCATAGTGTCCTCACTTCTCATCGAATGATTACAAATTTTTCAAATTGATCCGGCAGTTTATTCCCATCGGTGTCTTCCGCTTCGCGGACCAACAGGATATAGATACCGCTGGCGATATACTGATTGTTATCGGTTTTCTGGAACCAGACTTGCTGATCGGTCCCGATATGATCGATCTGATCGACCAGATCGCCGGTTTCGGTAAAGATCATAAGTTTACATTTATAAGGCAGTTGCGCGAACAGGATCTGGTTCTCGTTTCCCGGGAACCCCATGGCGCCGGCGTTCAGGGTCGCGGGATTCGGCACAACCCTGACATTTTTCGAGGTGTTGAGTCCGGCTTTAAATGAACGCGCCGCCAGTTGACTGCGGTTCGCATAACGGGAACTTTCGAGTGCCTGACCCGGGATAAGTCCGTAGGTATTCTGTGATCCGTCATCCATGGCCGTTACCGCATAATAGTATGAAACACCGCGTACCACATCCGTATCGATATAGATCTGTTCATTGCGGTCTGTCGTTTCAAACACCCTTTCCCATCGTTCTCCGCTGTAATTGTCCGCCGGATCGTTCACGGTGGCGGCGCCTTTTTTGCGATAGACCCGCCAGGCCTGCCAGTCGTCCACTTTGGTCTCCGGATCCAGATAGTAATCTTCCGAAGGATAGGACCATTCCACAATGATCCTGTCCGCATCGCTGTTGACCACAACATCCGGTGACGGCGGTGGTGCCGGCACTCTGAAATTGTTGTTCCATACCCAGTTGGCACGATCCATTGTCTGGAACAGGGAGTCTTTTCCCGTCATAATGATCGCGTTCTTTACGCTATCGCTGATCTCATTTTCCAGCCATGCACGTCCGACCGAATCGGCTGTTTCATAATTGATGGAGCCTACACCGATCGCATACACCACACAAACGGAATCATAGACCGCTTCGTCATGGTCAAGGGTCAGTTCATACGGTCCCACTGTGACAAAACGCATGGGACCTTTTTGGGACTCGTTTGCACCTATAAAACCTTCCGTAACGGGATCCAGCGGAAAGCGGCCCCGGCTGTCGTCGCCGATATAGGTATCACGCAGGCCGACATCGATACGTCCCCAAAGATCATTAAGAATGGTTGCATGCGGGATGGCATAGGGCTGGGAGACATCGTCATCCGCGGGATCAAAGCTGTTCTTTGCGGCATGCAGCAGTGCGTAGCCCGGGATCTGCGGTGAATGCAGATGTCCCGTGATCCGGTCGGGATCCCCGCTGTCATCGGTACTCCCATTCGGATAAACCGCAATGCCCGGAGCCTTATAATCCCAGTAATACGCGATCTTCAAAGAATCACGTGTCCCGCCCGGAAGTTGGGCAGTGCCGCTGAACCAACTGTCCAAATCGTCCTCACCCTCATAGCGGAAATAATTCGCACTGAAATATTCTCCGGCTTTCGAGGGTCCGAAACTAAAGGCGATGGGCCACCACATATTGACGGTCTGTGATGGAAAAAAATCCGATGAGTCCGGAATTTCGATCGGTCTGCGCGTTTCACCGGTAAATTTCAGAGTAGCCTGATAAATGAAGTAATTATCGTGGTTCTCATTGCTGTAGCCGTACATTTTTACATGGGCACGCATGCCGTATGCGGCATAAATGTCTTCCCATTCCACAATAATGTCGGAAGGAATATCGGGATCAAGCTCCCATGTATAGGCCTGATACTGCGGTATGCCGTCCACGGTCACATAAGGCGGCCGAAAGCGCCGGCGTTCCCAGGAATAGTCATTCTTCCCGCCATTGATACATTGATGCGCAATGACCCTGGTCTGCCCTTTTTCATTGGTGAATCCGTCATCGTCGAAACAAAGCGGATTATAGATCTGGTACAGCATCTGGGAATGCCAGCGGTCCGCGGGATAGAACCATTCCTCGGTCTGATAAGAGGGGGGCGTGGTGCCGGTCAGCATCCAGCTGTACTGATTACTGAACTGCCCTTCTCCGTTGGTCTTTTTCAATGAAAAGTTTATTGCATTGACATTCAGGAACATCGGCGGCCCGTTGTAATTCTTCTGGGCCGAGAGAACCGTACATACCATCAGCAGGATGATCCCCGCTTTGAATATTGCTTTTTTTTGCATTGTCGGACCTCCTTATATGTCCATGGAAAGACTGAGCACGATCCGGCGGGGGTTCAGAAAGATGGGTGCCTGGAACCAACCGGTGTTGATATGTTCCTTGTCCCATTCACCCCATTTATCATTGCCGTGCTCCTCGCCTTCCTCGAAGGGGAATTTCAGTGACTCGCGGTAGTTATTGTACTGCGTTGTGCTCATACCGCTGATATACAAACGTTTTTGATTGAACAGATTGGTGACCGTCAGGCCAAGTTCGACAAAATGATTGCCAAGCTGTATGCGTTTTACCGCCCGCATGTCCGTATTGGTATAGTCCACAACTTCCGCCTTCAACTGTTCGCCTGTCAGAGGGTCGGTTTTTATGATCGCTTCTCCCCCGTCCGCCCACTTGAAGAGGAAATTGATTCGCCATCCGCCCAGAGGATACATATTCCCGATGTGTGCTCCAAAACGTGTGGGCGTATGGAAGGCCAGATTCACATTGGCGCTGGGCAGAGGCACCGTACTGCTGATATTGGCACTGCGTTCCTCACCGATCGCCGTAACACGGTTCTCGTAAATATAACGCAATCCGCTCTGCCCCCAACTCCGCAGCATGTAATCCATATTTGCCCAAAAGGTAAAGAACTGTCCGCTAACTTTTTCGATCCTGAATTCCACACCGCGGATATCGGCGTAGGCATCGGGCTGGTATTTGGTCGCCTGGAATTCTTCCCAATAGTTCACATGTGTTCTGGGCAAAGGCATGTTGGACATATCCTTATAATAGACCACCACATTGGCAAGAAAATCCCGGAGAAAACGTTGTTCATACCCGAATTCATAGGAGACCGTCCTTGCCATCGGCAGTTCGGGGGTCGGTAAAAGTGCCTTATCGCCGGTAATGGCAAGATTATAGAGGTAGGTATAATCGGGACGCTGATAAAAATGTCCGTAATTGAAATACATCTTGCTGTTCACGGTGACCGGGAATGATACGCCGAGGCGTGGAGATATCTTAAACTCACCCCGGTATTTTTCGGTCGGCCAGTCCGGCGGATCCGACAGCATATCCCGGAAGACGAACCAGCGTTCATACGAACCCGCACTTCCCGGCAGATACTGATATATCAGATTAAAGAAATCGGGATAGGCCTGATCAATGGGATGTTCAAGAAGAAAGATGTCTTTTTGCGGATTAAAGTAATCGCCGCGGAGGCCGATGGTGGCGATCATCCCCTGGAATTCCAGTTTGTCCTGAATGTAAATACCCGCCTCGATGGGTTTGGCCGTATAATACTGCCAGGCGTCCGGCACACCCGTAAAATACATCTGACGTGCCTGCTGCCAGGTCCCGGAATAAACGAAGGAATGGGTATAATTCATATTAAAACCCGCCTCCAGCTGATGATTGCGCCCGAGCTGGGCTGTGTAGTTCCCCTTTACGGATGTACTGACGGTATAGGAAGAATCAACCGCCTGCAAGCCGCCGTAAATGTAGAACAGATCGGTCAGGTCCTTTCCGTAGTTAGTCGATCCGTTGGGGGTCCCGATCACGGGATAATTCAATATCTGAATGTTTGAATCCAGATCGATAAGCGATGATGCCGCCAGTGGATCGGCGGACATTGGAAGAATATTGTTATCCTGATAATTCACCTGTGCTTCAAGCGTAAAATACGATCTGGGCGACAGGGTCTGATTCCACTTTATCCCGCCCATGAACCATACCTGATCCAAATATTGCAGGAAACTCTTATTGTACATCTGGGCATAATTCGTAAGGATCGCCGCCTGCTGACGCACGGCCTGTTCCGAATTGCTCAGATATCCGAACCGGCTTGAATAGTCGAGTAATCCCCCGCCGACCGAACTGGGCCGGCTGGTCGTATTTGTCTTCAAATTCGCGTACATACCGCTTATTGACAGTTTTGATTTGTCTGACGGCCGCAGGGTGATCTTCAAATGTGTGTTCCAGTCGAGATAATTGTCCCGCGGACCGATGGGAAAAGCGAATTCCGAACGCTCCAGTTTGCCGGCGAGCATGAAAGTGGCGGTCTTTGTCAAGGGCAGCGGACCCGTCAGGGTCCCTTCAAAATAAAAATCCGGCCGGGCGGCAACATCATACGTCGGATGCTGGATCAGCCAGAGTTGCCGTTTTTGTTCCGGGGTCAGAACCGTGCCCGTCAGTCCGATGTTCTGGTAATTCTGTCTGCCTTCACGGGCATCCTGCCAGCCGCGAAAACTTGAGAATTCATTCGGTATCGTTCCCGTGGTATCGTTCCTTGTTCCAATAAAAGCATAGCCATTCTCCGAGGTATCGGCATAAATCCGGTAGATCAGACCATCTTCGCCCCAGGGATTATCGCCAAAGAAGCGCGGCTGTCCCGCGGGAACCAGATTGAAGCGTCCCGCAAAATTAAAACGCTCGCGTGAACCTTCCTTTGTGATCACATTTACCAGTCCCGACTGGATACCACCGTGTTTTGCCTCAAAACCACCCGTCAGGACCTGCAGTTCTTCGACCGAAGATGCATTGATGGAAATATAGGAATTCCCGGAGCGGGAATCCCGTGATGATATACCGTCAACCTGGATATCCGTCTCACGCACACTGCCTCCGCGCACACTCAGGCCCGAACCGTCGTTGTTCGAGACCAGTTCAACACCTTTAATGCTGCTGATGAACTCATCCATCCGCAATACGGGTGTGCCTTCGATGCGTTCTCTGACGATGATCTCCTGACTGGAAGCCAGATCGCGCTTAATGACTTCCTTTTCGGCAACTACTGTGACGGGTTCCATGCTTACTGCCTGCTGAACCATGGGGATCTCGATCTGTGTTGTGCGGTCCAGGTTGACCCGTACCCTTTCCATCGTAAATTCGGAGTATCCCATCATCGTGACCTTAAGGGTGTAGCTTCCGGGAGTTATATTCAGAATAATGAAATAACCGTCAGCATCACTAAAGCCACCGCTGATGTGATCCAGTCTGACTGCCGCATCATTTTCCCATCGTTCGGTGATCATGATATTCGCAGCGGGCAGCGGCTGGTCGTTTTGCCTGTCATAGACCTTACCGGCAATTTTTCCGCTTGCTGCAAACACCGATCCGGGAATGCATGATAGCGCAATAAGCAACAAAAGGATTTTTGATCGTTTGAACATCATAAATCTCCTTGCATTATTATGTCACAGGCAATTTTTCTGCCAGTGCGTTCTGTTTCATGTGATTAGCTTTTTTATTTTGGTCGTAACCGTTACCGGAAACTTTAGAACTTAATGGAATTTATTTCTTTTGTCAACGTATTTGTTTTTCGGTTTTTTTTTCATAAGTTCCTAAGGTTGGCAAACAGAATTAAACAGAGTTATTCCTATGAGCGTTATTGCGGTAGATCTGAAAACGAACAAGATCACAACGGCGTTATTCACCACGGAGGGCGAGCTTCTGGAAAGTAAGAAACGCCCCCTGGGCGAACTGCGTGCCACCCAGGTCGGCCGCTTTATCTGTTCCCAGATCGATGATTTCATGAATAAAGCCGCGCAACATCACGTACGCGTCCGATCGATCGGTATTTCCGTGCCGGGGATCTTTTATGAAGAACGCGGAACGGTCTGGGCTCCGAACATTCCCGGATGGCGGGATTACCCGCTTGGCGAGGATCTTCAGCATTATTCCATCCCGATCCGCATTATGTCCGACCGTTGCTGCCAGATCCTGGGTGAAAGCTGGAAAGGTTCTGCCAGGGGCTGTAAGAACGTCATCTGCTATTCCGTAGGTACGGGGATCTACGCGGGTATCATGATCGACGGACAGATCCTGCAGGGTAAAAGCAATATTGCCGGAGCCATCGGCTGGATGTCCATGGATACCGTTTTCGATAAGGATTACCGGAAATGCGGTTTTCTCGAATATTACGCATCCGCGAAAGGAATAGCGCAGCGGGCATGCGAAGAGGCTCACGGCGATGACGGATATGCGGGCGAGCTCAAAATACCGGAGATCAATGTTCAGGATGTTTTCAATGCTTACAAAAACCAGGATCCCGTAGCTATAAAGGTTCTTGATAAGGCTATCGCGTACTGGGGTATTTCCATCGCCAATCTCATCAGTGTGTTCAATCCGGGTAAGATCATCCTCTGCGGTACGGTATTCGGCCCCGCGATCCAGTTCAAACACCGCATCCATGAAGAAGCCGCAAAATGGGCGCAACCGATCAGCATGCAGGAGGTCACCATCGATGCTTCCGAACTCGGGACCCTGGGAGAATTGTACGGAGCGGGACGTCTTGCCCTGATCGCCTCCGAGGAACTCCAGAAATAATTCCGAACTCACTGCTTGACAATGCCTGATATTTATTATAAAATTAAGCAGTCTTTCTGTCCTGCAGTTAGACGACAATACTAAAACATACCTTTAAACAGATCTTCATATTCACTAACCCTGAAGGAATTGCATTCATGGAATACAAGTGTTTTATCGGACTTGATATCGGCGGAACGAAAATATCCACCGCCTTGTTCGACATTTCCGGCAATGTACTTGCGGAAGATAAAGTACTTCTCGCAGGTGCCCGCGGCAAAGAAGTGCTTGCGCTGATCGTAAAAGAACTCCGTGCTCTGATCTTGTTTGCCAAAACGACCTGCTGCAGCGAAACACCGCCGGTCGGTATCTGCGTTCCCGGTATAGCTTATCATGAAAGCGGTAAAGTCTGGGCACCGAATATCCCGGGCTGGGACGATTATCCACTGCTCGAGGAGTTGAAAGAAGCTCTCGGAAAAGAAATAAAAATATATATCGACAGTGACCGTGCCTGCAGTATCCTCGGCGAGACCTGGCGCGGGTCGGCCAAAGGTTCAAAAAACGCAGTCTTTGTTGCGGTCGGTACCGGCATCGGCGCCGGTATTCTTATGGACGGCAGGATCCTGCGCGGTCACGGCGATATCGCGGGTGCAACGGGATGGATGGCACTGCAGCCTCCCTATGATAAAAAATATGATGCCTGCGGTTGTTTCGAATATTATGCCTCCGGAGAAGGTATTGCGCGAACAGCCAGAGAGTATCTGTTGCAAGCATCTGATTATAAAGGCATAATCAATAATGCCTCAAGCGCAAAAGATATCTTCGCGGCCTATGAGGACAAGGATCCAATTGCCATTAAGACCTTTGACCACGTGATCGCATTCTGGGGAATGGCGACCGCGAACTATGTAAGTCTCTTCGATCCGGAAAAGATCATTTTCGGCGGCGGGGTGTTCGGTCCCGCCGTTCAGTTCATTCCGCGTATTCGCGAAGAGGCGGAAAAATGGGCACAACCGATCGCGATGAAGCAGGTCACACTTATTCCAAGCGTATTGGGTGATCATGCGGGACTGATCGGTGCCGGCCGGCTGGCTATGATCAATCAAGAAAAAGGATAAACATATGAGAAAAAGCAATCTGTCGTTCATAGCCGCCTGTTTCGGGATGTTCCTTTTTGGGATCGTTATGCTCTCACTTGGCACGATCAACTCTTATCTGGTCGAAAAATTCAACCTGAATGCACTTTCCGCAGGCAGTCTGGCCTCTCTTCTGCCCTTCGGCATTCTGATCGGCTCCCTGCTTTTCGGTTTTATTGTTGACCGCTACGGGTACAAGTTCCTGCTGATCATCAGTTCACTCCTGATCGTCTTCAGTATCCTGCTTATTGTTTACACGCGCGGTTTTACCTATATCCAGGCAGGTTTCCTCCTGATCGGCTTTACGGGCGGACTGATCAACGGTGCAACCAACGCCCTGGGTTCCGATGTAAGTACCGAGAATAAAAGTGCCAAATTGAGTCTGCTGGGTGTTTTTTACGGTATCGGCGCACTTTCCCTTCCATTGATCACTGGCTTACTCTCGAAATATTTCGATTACCGGTCGATCATCGTCGGCATAGCACTCTTCCTTCTTATCCCTGTTATTTATTTCATCGCTATCCCCTTCCCGCCGCCGAAACAACAGCAAGGCATTCCCCTGAAAAAGGTTTTCTCGATGTTCCGTGACAAGGTCCTGATCCTGTTTGCCTTTGTCCTTTTCTTTCAGAGCGCTTCGGAAGGGATCTCAAACAACTGGACCACCCTTTATCTTAAAGAAGTGCGCGGCCTGCCCGACAGTAAGGCCTTATTCGCTCTGACCATGTTGGTGATCGGAATGACCACCGGCCGGCTGATACTGAGCTTTGTCCTTAAAAGTCTTCGCCCTATCGCCGTTTTCTATCTCTCCTGTATCCTGATCGCTTTCAGTTTGCTCATCCTGCAGATACCGGCAGGGATATGGCTGGTCTGGACCGCCTACGCCCTCCTGGGTATGGGACTTGCCGCCGGATTCCCGGTGATGCTGGCCTATGTAGGTGAACGCTACGCGGATATGTCCGGCATCGCGTTCAGTTTTACCCTGGTGATCGCATTGATCGGCAATACTCTGATGAACCTTCTTGTAGGTTTTATCTCCCGGACCTACGGCATCGCACATTATACGACTGTTCTTATCGCGGCGGCATTTATCATGTTCCTGCTTGCCTCCATCGCGTATAAAGAGAACATTAAAAAACCGTTAACATAAAGGAATGCATATGAAACTGGCAATGGAATGGCTATCGCATGTTCAATCGGTCATGACAAATATTCAGGAAACGCAAAAAGAAAATATCAGAAAAGCCGCCGAATGTATGGCGGATACCATTGAAGCGGAACGCTGGGTCCACACCTTCGGCTGCGGACACGCTACCCTGCCCATTGAGGAAATGTATCCCCGCATCGGCGGATTTGTGGGTTTTCATCCCATGTGCGAACTTCCGCTGACCTTTTTTACGCATATTGTGGGCGATATGGGCGTGCATCAGTTCGTTTTTCTGGAACGCGTGGAAGGTTACGGCGACCAGATCATGAAGGGCTACAATTTCGACAAACGCGACTGTATGTGGGTCTTCTCCCATTCAGGGATAAACAATGTGAATATCGATATCGCCCTGCGCTCAAAAGAAAAAGGCATGAAGGTCATTGCCTATGGGTCTGCCGCTGCAGCCAAGGGCAAACAGACCCGCCATTCCTGCGGGAAGACCATTTTTGATATCGCCGATATCGTGGTGGATACCTGTGCGCCGATCGAAGATGCGGCAGTCGAACTGAAGGGACATGTCGACAAGATCGCTCCCGTTTCCACCATGGCCTTTATCACGACCGTCTGGATGACCATTGCAACCGTTGCGGAAATACTTGCAGATCGCGGAGTAAAGCTCTATATTCACCCCTCGCATAATGCCGGAAAAGAAGGCGCTACGGAACGATTGACCGAAGCCCTTGCAAAATATAAGGAACGTATCGTCGGAGTATGATGCGTTGTTCAAAGCGTATATAGTATACGACGTTGTGAGAGAGCCGTTGCATTGTCAACGGCTTTTTCGTTCCGGGATATTAAAGATCATAAATAGCGGATACTTATAATAAATCATGAACGAACATAAGCAAAAAAACAAAAAAACGCTATTTTTGCAATATTTTTTCTAAAAATGCTTGTTGTTTTAAAATATTAATCTTATAATTTCGCACTATTTGAAGTGAAGGACAGTTTATGATAAAAAGCATTCCTGCAAATCTGGTGGTCATTATTATTCTTCTTGGATGTTCCGGCGTGCAATAGGAAAGCTTGAAATAAAAAAATAAAAACCTCCTTTTGCACGCAGCGAAGGAGGTTTTTTTAAAATGACAGCTTTTTTGAAAATTGAGTGCATTTGAATAATGAACAAGGAATAAGGATATTCGAAGTTCGACGTGAATTCTTCATTCACATATTGTTAATCCTTGTTCGGATATCAATTTAGGAGCAAAGACATATATGCGCAGTGATAAGATCAAAAATGGATTTGAACGTGCTCCCCACCGGAGTCTGCTCCGTGCCTGCGGGATCGATGAAAAGGACATGAAAAAACCGTTCATAGCGGTGGTGAGTTCACATTCCGATATTGTTCCGGGGCATGTTCATATCGACAAAACGGCCGAAATGCTCAAAGCGGAGATCCGGAAGGCCGGCGGCGTACCCTTTGTATTCAATACCATTGCCATCTGTGACGGTATTGCCATGGGACACAACGGTATGCGTTACAGCCTTTTATCCCGCGAGATCATCGCGGACGCGGTGGAAACCATGGTACGGGCGCACCAGTTCGACGGTATGGTCTGTCTGCCGAATTGCGATAAAGTAGTTCCCGGTATGCTGATGGCATGTGTTCGTCTGAATATTCCAACGATATTTGTTTCCGGCGGACCCATGAAAGCCGGGAAACGCTCCGACGGTTCACCCTGCGATCTGATATCCGTGTTTGAGGGTGTCGGTGCCTATAAAGAAGGAAAGATCTCTGAAGCGGAACTTCATGATATCGAATCGAACGCCTGTCCCGGCTGGGGCAGTTGCTCCGGTATGTTCACCGCAAATTCGATGAACTGTCTCTGCGAAGCCATCGGGATCGCGCTGCCGGGCAACGGGACCATCCTGGCGGAAGATCCGGAACGGGAAAAACTGTTTAAAAAGGCTGCCGTGCGTATTATCGAAATGATCGATGAGGATCTGAAACCGCTGGATATCATTACCCCCGCATCCATTGATAACGCGATCGTACTGGATATGGCTATGGGCGGTTCAACAAATACCGTTTTGCATACGCTTGCGCTCTGTTCCGAAGCAAAGATCGATTACGGTCTCAATCGCATGGACGAGATCTCGAAAAAAACACCGAACGTATGCAAAGTATCGCCATCCAGCGATTATCATATTGAAGATGTGGACCGTGCCGGGGGCATTTCCGCCATTCTGAAAAGTATTTCGGAAGTCCGGGGATTGCTCAATACGGAATGCATGACTGTCAGCGGAAGATCTTTGGGCGAAAACATCTCCCCTGCTCCCGCACCGGATGAAGCCGTGATCCGCAGCGTTGCGAATGCTTACAGTCAAACCGGCGGACTGTCCGTACTTTACGGGAATCTGGCCGAAGAAGGCTCCATTGTGAAATTTGCCGGTGTTGCTCCGGAAATGCGCGTATTCGAGGGACCGGCGGTTATTTTCGACAGTCAGGAAGAAGCCTGCGAGGGCATTCTCGAAGGCAAGGTCAAGTCCGGCGATGTGGTCGTGATCCGTTATGAGGGTCCGCGCGGCGGTCCGGGTATGCAGGAAATGCTATCCCCCACTTCCTATATCATGGGGCGCGGACTCGGGGAAAGCGTGGCGCTGATCACCGACGGACGTTTTTCCGGCGGTACCCGCGGTGCCTGCATCGGTCACGTTGCTCCCGAAGCCGCAGCAGGCGGACTGATCGCTCTGCTGAAGGACGGTGACAGGATATCTATCGATATTCCGGCAGGGAAATTACAGGTCTGCCTCAGCAATGAAGAGATCGAAACACGCCGCAAGCATTGGAAAGCGCCCGGTCCGCGGATCGATCACGGTGCACTGGGCCGCTATGCGACGATGGCACAAAGCGCTTCCAAAGGTGCGGTTACGAATTTAAAATAAAAAAAGGTGTTATACAGATGAACGGATCAGAAATAATTATTGACGCACTCAAAAAAGAAGGAACGGATACGCTTTTTGCCTTTCCCGGCGGTGTTGTTATTCCGATCTTCAACGCTTTGTACGGGGAAAGCGAACTGAAGGTGATATTGAACCGTCACGAACAGGCTGCGGTTCATGCCGCGGACGGATATGCACGTGCGACCGGGAAGGTCGGCGTGGCGCTCGTGACCTCCGGACCCGGTGCGACCAATACCATCACGGGTATTGCCACGGCCAAACTCGATTCCATTCCCATCGTGGTCATTACCGGACAGGTAAAACGCGATTTTATCGGTACCGACGGTTTCCAGGAGGTTGATATGTCCGGACTTACGCGACCGATCTCCAAGCACAACTATCTCGTTTCGGATATTGAGGACCTGCCCCGTATTATGAAAGAAGCGTTTTATATTGCCCGTACCGGCCGCCCCGGACCCGTTTCGATCGATATCCCTGTCGATATCCTGAACAGCCTTTTAAAGAATTATACGTATCCCAAGGATGTGAAACTGCCCGGATACAAACCGACCATTCAGGGAAATCCCAAGCAGATCAAAAAACTCGCACAGACCATACAACATGCCGAAAAACCGCTTTTCTATACCGGCGGCGGCATCATTGCGGCCGGAGCGGAAAAGGAATTGCTTGCAGTCATAGAGAAAACGAATATTCCCTTTGTTACGACCTTAATGGGACTTGGCAGCATTGATGCCGCACACCCGCTCTTTCTTGGTATGCCCGGCATGCACGGGCGTTATGCAGCAAACCATGCCATGATGCAGTGCGACCTTATGATCGCGGTGGGTGCGCGTTTTGATGACCGGGTGACCGGGGATATCTCCCGTTTTGCACCGCATGCGACCATCGCGCACATCGATATCGATCCCGCAGAGATCGGTAAGAACGTGAAAACCGATATCCCTGTGGTGGGTGACGCGAAATACATTCTTTCTGAACTGAACGAACTGCTCAAACCGAGAAAGAGGAACGGCTGGTGCGATTCGGTCACGACCTGGAAGGAAGAACAGCCACTGAGCTACACGATGGAAAACGGCGAGGACTGCCCGCCTCAATATGTCATTGAACGCCTCAACGCGCTGGCACAAGAAGATGCCATTATCGTCACGGATGTGGGTCAGCATCAGATGTTCACCGCCCTGTATTACCGTCACCGGCAAGCACGTGCTTTTATCAGTTCGGGCGGACTCGGGACCATGGGTTTCGGACTTCCCGCGGCCATGGGTGCCGCGCTGGCTCATCCCGGCCGTCAGGTGGTCGCCATCTGCGGAGACGGCGGATTTCAAATGAACATACAAGAACTTACCACCTGCGCGCTGAACGGCATTCCGGTCAAAGCCGTCGTGCTTAATAACCAGTATCTCGGCATGGTCCGTCAGTGGCAGGAACTCTTCTGGAATAAGCGCTATTCCAGTGTTTGCCTTAAGCAACGTCCCGATTGCCCCCCGGAATGTCAGGGTCCAACGGGTTCATGTGAAGGGACCTATCTGCCTGATTTCGTAAAGGTTGCGGAAGCTAACGGCGTCATGGGGCTCCGTGCCCGGACTGCCGCTGAGGTGGACGCGGTCCTGAAAGAGGGACTCGCGCATCCCGGACCGGTCGTAATGGAATTTCTGGTAAAGAAAGAAGAAAATGTTTATCCTATGGTTCCTGGGAACAAGGCCATCGATGAAATTATCATGGGGAAGAAAAAATGAAAAATCAAATCGAAAGACATACCATCCGTTTGAAAGTGGTCAACACCGTCGGTGTTATGGCAAGGATCACCGGACTGGTCTCCCAGCGCGGATACAATATCTACAGTATCATTGCCACACCCACCGAGGATCCCTCTTTCTATACGGTCCATCTTGTTCTGCAGGAAAGTGAAGAAAAGATCGAGCAGATCACCAAACAATTGAATAAATTGGTGGATGTGATAAAGGTCACAGATATTTCACATAACAAGAATTACATTGTACGGGAATTTATCATGGTACGTGTCAGTACCAGCAAGCATCGCAGCGATATTCTGCAGCTCTTCGATGTCTTCGAGGCGAAGATGCTGGACCTGACACAAAACTATGCGGTGGCAAGTCTGACCGGTTCCCCGCGCAAGATCAAGCGTTTCATTGATGCTATCCAGCCCTACGGTATTCAGGAACTGGACCGCAGCGGTGAATTCGCGGTATTGGACGTTTAAACCATCATTATACAACAGGAGTATTAAAATGTCAGTTAAAATGTATTACGACAAAGATTGCAAAACGGAAGTCCTGAAGCAAAAGACCATTGCCATCGTTGGCTACGGGAGTCAGGGACACGCCCAGGCACAGAATCTGCGCGACAGCGGCTACAATGTCCTGATCGCCGAACTGGAAGGCACAGACAACTACAAACTGGCTATAGAACACGGTTTCAAACCCGTTTCCGCCAAAGAAGCCTCGGCAAAGGCGGATGTTATCCAGATCCTGCTGCCCGATGAGATCCAGAAAAAGGTCTATGAAGCGGATATCAAGGAACATCTCAGTGCCGGCAAAGCACTGGTCTTCTCACACGGCTTCAATATCCACTACAAACAGATCGTCCCGCCGGCGGATGTGGACGTTTACATGGTCGCGCCCAAAGGTCCGGGTCACCTCGTACGCCGCCAGTACGTTGAAGGCGCCGGCGTTCCTGCCCTGATCGCTATCCATCAGGACAGCAGCGGACAGGCAAAGGAACTGGCGCTGGCACACGCCTGCGGGATCGGTGCGGGACGTGCGGGGATCATTGAGTCGAGTTTCCGCGAAGAGACTGAGACCGATCTGTTCGGTGAACAGGTGGTGCTCTGCGGCGGACTGACCGAACTGATCCGCGCGGGTTTCGATACGCTGGTGGAAGCCGGATACAAACCGGAAATGGCCTATTTCGAATGTCTGCATGAAGTTAAGCTTATTACTGACCTGATCTACGAAGGCGGCATCGCAAATATGCGGAGTTCCATCTCCGATACGGCGGAATACGGCGATCTGACCCGCGGACGGCGGATCATTACCGATGAGACACGCAAAGAGATGAAGAAGATCCTTACCGAGATACAGGACGGCCGCTTCGCCGAAGAATGGATCAACGAGAATAAGAACGGACGACCGGTCTATAACGCGATCAAGGAAAAAGACGCGCAGCATCTTCTGGAGAAGGTCGGGAAGACCATCCGGAGTATGATACCGTGGATGAAGAAGTAGGCAGTAGACGGTAGGCCGGACAAAAATAAAAAAACAAGAAAGCGGTTGATAATGAGTAAAAACAAGAAAATTTACATATTCGATACTCTGTTACGCGACGGTACGCAAAGTGCGACGATCTCGTTTTCCCTGGAGGATAAGCTGCGCATTGCGGAGGAACTTGACCGCTTCGGTATCGACTATATCGAGGGCGGCTGGCCGGGATCGAACCCCAAGGACCAGCTCTTTTTCGATAAGGCGAAAAAGATCGCTTTCCGGCACGCAAAACTGGTGGCATTCGGCAGTACGCGCCGCGCAAAATTTTCCGCGGAAGAAGATCCGAATCTGAAAGCCCTGCTGGATGCCGGCACCCCGGCAGTAGCGATCTTTGGCAAGTCCTGGACCCTGCATGTTAAAAAAGCCCTGCAGATCTCCCTCGAGGAGAACATTGAACTTATTTCCGATTCCGTAAGCTTCCTTAAGAAGAACGGAAAAGAGGTCCTCTATGATGCGGAGCACTTTTTCGACGGCTATAAAGACAACCCCGAATATGCACTGAAAACACTGCTCGCGGCGGAAAAAGCCGGCGCGGATGCACTGGTCCTCTGCGATACGAACGGCGGCACACAGACCCTGGAACTCATTGATATCGTGAAGGATGTGCTTAAGCATATCCATACCCCCCTGGGCGTCCACCTGCATAATGATTCCGAGATGGCTGTGGCAAACACCGTCGCCGCGGTGGAAGCCGGCTGTGTTCATGTACAGGGCACCATCAACGGTTACGGCGAGCGCTGCGGGAACGCCAACCTCTGTTCCGTGATCCCCAATCTGCAGATCAAGCGCGATTATACCTGTATTCCGGAAGATCAATTGCCGCATATCACACGCATCAGTCGTTTTATATCCGAACTGGCCAATCTGCAGCCGGTCAGCAATATGCCATTTGTCGGACCCTCGGCCTTTGCGCATAAAGGCGGGATCCATGTCAGCGCTGTGATCAAAGATGCGGCGACCTATGAGCATATCACACCCGAATCCGTCGGCAACCGCCGGGACGTCCTGCTTTCCGATCTGTCCGGCAGAAGCAACCTGGTATATAAGGCCGAGGAACTCGGTCTTGACCTTGAAAAATTCAAGGATAAGATCCCCGAGATCATTGAAACGCTGAAACGCAAAGAACATGAAGGATATCAGTACGAAGGCGCGGAAGATTCGCTCAAACTGCTGATCAAAAAAGTCACGGGCGAATGGGAAAGCTATTTTACACTTGAAGGCTTTCGTGTATTGGTTGAAAAGGATGATACGGGTGCACCCCGCTCGGAAGCTACGGTCCGGATGATCATAAACAAACATAAGGAACACACCGCGGATGAGGGAAGCGGACCGGTTCATGCCCTGGACCGTGCGCTCCGGAAAGCGCTGGTAAAGTTCTATCCCGAACTCAAACTGCTGCGCCTGGTCGATTATAAAGTGCGTGTGATCAACGGCAAGGACGCTACCGGTGCAAAGGTACGGGTGCTGATCGAATCCGCCTACGGCGATGAACGCATCTATACCGTGGGGGTTTCAAAGAATATCGATGAAGCCAGCTGGGACGCGCTGACCGACAGTGTCAGCTGGTTCCTGCACCGGGTGGATCCGGAGAAGATCAATTCATAATTGACAATTGACAAAGGACCAACCTTCGCCACCAACTACGCTCCGATGCTTCGGAGCTACGTTGGTCAAGAAGGCTACGGTTGGCAAGCAATTGACAATTAGAAGAGCAGGAAATAGAAACATAATGTCTTGATAATGAAGTTGTAAGAGGATTTATATGAAGAAGATAATAGCGGTTTTGCCGGGTGACGGTATCGGTCCCGAAGTGATGCGGGAAGCGCTGAAGGTGCTTGCCCGGATCGAAGAAAAATATAAATGCACATTTATTTATGAACATGCGCTTGCCGGCGGTGCCGCCTGGGATAAACATCAATCGCATCTGCCGCAGGTGACTCTGGATATCTGCAAACGTTCCGATGCCATTCTCTTCGGTTCGGTGGGCGGACCCGTCTCGGAGCAGCACAGCAAAAAATGGGCGGGTGTGGAGGTCAACTCCCTGCTGGGTCTGCGCAAAGCATTCAAACTTTACGCGAATCTGCGTCCCGCCAAACTGTATCCCGCGCTGGCGTCCGCCTCCCCCCTGCGTGCCGATACGGCAGAAAAGGGATTCGATATTCTTGTGGTACGCGAACTCACCGGCGGCATCTATTTCGGTCAGCCGAAAGGCCGCAAGGGATCGGGCGAAGAAGAAGAGGCTTTTGATACCATGGTCTATTCGCGCGGCGAGATACGCCGCATCGCGCATATTGCCTTCAAAGCCGCGCAAACGCGAAATAAAAAAGTCACTTCCATCGATAAGGCCAATGTGCTGACCACCATGGTCTTCTGGCGCGAAGTGGTGGAAGAGGTCGCAAAAGCATATCCCGATGTTGCCTATGAACCGATGTATGTCGATAACGCCGCCCAGCAACTGACGCTCCGACCCTCGCAATTTGATGTGATGCTCTGCGGGAACATGTTTGGCGATATCCTCTCCGACGAAGCCGCAGCCATTACCGGTTCGCTTGGCATGCTGCCGAGTGCCAGCCTGGCGGAAAACGGATTCGGAATGTACGAGCCCGGCGGCGGTTCCGCACCCGATATCGCGGGAAAAGGCATCGCCAATCCCATTGCCCAGATCATGAGCGCAGCCATGATGCTGAAATACAGCTTTAATATGACTGATGCCTACGGTGATATCGCACGCGCCGTCGAAGCCGTACTTAACGAGGGGTACCGCACCGCCGATATCAGACAAGCGGGGTGTAAATTGGTCGGCACGGAAGAGATGGGCGATCTGATCGCCGGAAAGATCTAGTTTAATTACTTCTTACAAGGTCCGTAATTCAAGCTATTTCATATCAAAATATCTTGCTCAAATTAATTTGTCATAATATATTTTTTTCGATTTTATTTGATCTTAAAGAAAAAATCAGGATAAGGAGTTATAAGATGAGTTATTTTAAGATCCTCGGTATCGTATGCGGACTCGCCGCTTTTCTGAAACCATTCTACATGCATCTTCTGCCCTGGGATGAGAACAAGTTCATCGCAAAAGCCTATAAAGAAAAACGACCCAAGTGGATCATTCCGGTCGCCATCCTCGGTCTGGCACTCGTGGGATTTACCTGGTACAAAGAATTGACCACGGATATCCCCTATTCCATGGTCATTACCATCCTCTTTTCCCTGACAGCGGTAAAAGCCATCATGTTCATTTTTGATTATCAGCGTTTTCAGAAATGGGTCGCGGACATGCTGAAGAAAGAAAAAGGCAAAAAGATCATTCTGATCGATATTCTGGTCGGTATCTTCGGTCTTGCCGTGATCGTGGCTTCTCTGCTGGTATATTAGAAATTTAAGAACGAATCAAATTGTCCTTTGTCAATTGTCCTTTGTCAATTGTCTTTGTCAATTGATCTCAATCTTTGTACATCGCTTCGATCTCATCGGCGTATTGTTCCATGATCTTATTGCGCCGGACCTTCATACTTGCCGTCAGTTCGCCGCCTTCTATCGTGAATGGCTGCGGAGCGATGAAAAAATATTTTATCTGTTCGTAACGCGCCAGTCCCTGTTGATTGATCTCAAGTTCTTCTTTGATGAGTTTTTCGACCTCTTTTGAAGCAGCCATATCTTCATAGCTCATAAAATTCAGCGGCGGATCCTGACGTTTGCCCCATTTCTGGATCGTTTCCAGAAAGGGCACCAGGATAACGACCAGATATTTGCGGCGATCACCGATCACGACAGCCTGTTCGATATATTTTGAAGCGGTGACGGCCCTTTCGGCTGCCGCGGGAGCGATATTCTTTCCACCCGAGGTCACGATAAGATCTTTTTTTCTGTCCGTGATTTTCAGGAAACCGTCTTCATCCATGTATCCGACATCCCCGGTATGGAACCAGCCGTCACGATCAATCGCTTCTTCCGTCTCATGGGTATCTTTATAATATCCGAGCATGCGGTTGGGTCCGCGAAGCAATATCTCCCCGTCATCCATGATCTTTGTCTCGACATCGGGTAAGGCACGACCGACCGTGCCGAACTTGATATGCTCATTATTGTTGGAATGTGTTATGGGGCTCATTTCCGTCAGTCCGTAACCTTCCAGAACACGGATACCGGCGGCCGTAAAAAAGGAGCCGACTGTCGCCGAAAGCGGCGCTCCCCCACTGATGCAATTGATCATCTCTCCCCCGAACACGCTTGATATCTTGCCAAAAACCAGTTTTTTAGCCAGTGCATATTTTACGGCAAGCGGTCCGCGCACCGGTTTATTATAGGCCAGATATTTTTCTACCGCTTCCTGTCCGATCCGTTCGGCCCAGTAGAATATTTTTTGTTTTGCCGGCGGACCCGTTACCACCTGGTCAAGGACAACGGCATAGATCTTGTCCAGCAGACGCGGTACGGTACTCATGTAGTGCGGTTTAACCTCTTTCAGGTTTTCCGTTATTTTGGCAATGCTTTCGGCGTAATATATTTCGGCACCGATCCACAGACTGAACAAGGAACCTACCCGTTCGAAACTGTGGCTGAGCGGAAGAAAGGAAAGCCAGCGTTTATCATGCTGTATCCCGACATGTTCCTGCGTCTGCTGAATATTCGCCGCGATATTGAAATGGGAGATCATCACACCTTTCGGCACACCGGACGTTCCGGATGTGTAAATAATGCTCCACAGTTCTTCGGGTGCGATCTTATCCGCGATTTGGCGCATGCTGATATCGGATGACTGCTTTTCAATGTCGCCTTTTTCAAGCAATTCATCAAAACCCAGGATCCAGTTATCGTCAAACCTCTCATTGTTCATCACAACGAGGTATTCGAGGGATTTCAGCACGCTTTTCATGGGAATGATCTTCAGTGCCTGTTCTTTGTTGCTGACGATCACCACTTTACAACCCGAGTGATTGATTATGTATTTGATCTGAGCGGGTATCGATGTCTGATAGATCGGAACGGATACCATATTGAAATGCGCGCATGCCCAATCGGTCATCCCCCATTCGGGTCGATTTTCCGAAAGAATACCGATCCTGTCTTTCTCTTTGCACCCGAGCGCGCGCAGACCGAATCCGAGACGCTCAAAGGTTTCTAGGACCTGACAGTAGGTGAAACTTTTCCATTCACCGTCTTCCTTGTAATTATACAACTTGCGGTCCGGACCGCGCAGATAGGCATCGGCAAAAATATCCGGTAACGTCTTAATGTAATTGATAGAGTACTTCATATCATTCTCCTGTGTGTTCCATTATATACTACAATGAAAGTCAGTGAAAGTAAAGGAAAATATGCATGTCTTAAGGCAGACCGTAATTCACGTGTCTTCTTTGTATTCACTAAAAGAGTCTTTTTTGACATGTTCTTTGATCACGAAGCGTCGCTTATTTCCAGTTAAAAATATCTTCGCTGAATTTCATCTGCAGTGTAATAAAGAAATTATTGAACGTGTAATCGCGTGATGAGAAATCGGGATCTTCAAAGTTAAGGAAAGCATAACCGAGACCCAACTGAAGGTTCTTCATTAAAAGATATCCAAGTTCGACCGATGCGCCGATCTTTGATTCGTTGAGGGGCTGCAGCCTTATGTATCTGACATCCGCGGCAGTGTACCATCTGAGGCTCAGATCATATTCCATACGCAGAGCAAGAAAATCGGTCGTGGTCCTGTCATCAAAAAGTCCGATCTCCTCATCCGCAACGACGCGTCTGGCCAGGCGCACACCAATTTCAAGGCGCTCCGCCGGCTGCCAGTAATGATGTGATGATAAGATAAAACGTTCGGCACGTATCTGCGGACGGACATGCGTGTTCTCGTCGACCAGATAGGCGATCTTGACAAGACTGTTGAAGTAATCACTGCGTTCCGGCCGGTAAGCAAGTCCGAACTGATGATCGCTTTTTATCACATGGTCGTTCTCTCCGTCATGGTAGGCGGTCTTGGAGTGGACCGACTTTGCGATCACGGTCAGACCCTGCGCGATCCGGAAATCGGTAGCGAACATATAATTGAAACGCCGCGAGGAACTGTTGCTGCGGACTTCCCATTTCCCGCTGGTTTTCCACGGGATTTCCGGCAGATATTCAAATGCTACCGATAACGCCTGGTTTTCCGGCGTGGGTATTTCAAAATGGTCCGAGGTGGAGACGTTCTCGTAGGCAAAGTTGAAGGTCAGGTCCTTCGTGACCGCCCACTTATTCTTGAGTCCGATGCTTGCACGGTTCCTGCTTTCACCCACTGCCCCGCCGATCTCGTATTTACCGGTCAGCTGTGTGTTTTCCGTGACTTTGGAATCCAGTCCGAAAACGATCTGATTCCCGGAATTTTCTCCTTCAAGACGGCGATACTTGGCAAATATACCGAGTTTTTCGCTGATCGCGTAGTTCAGACCGATAGCCGTATGGGTCGGTTTGGACTGATCATTGCTCTCCAGGTTCTGGTCGCGTTCTACGATGGCCGATATTTTATTTGTGATCTTGTATGAAAGATTGGCACGGATCAATCGGGAATGACGCTCACTTGTCGTATCGGCAGCGGTCTGGCGGATGCGCAGCGCATCTTCATACCCCACCTTCAGTTCCGCCCGTGTACCGAATGTCCGCTGATAGGCCAGATTGAAGACTTCCGCAGAATTCTCATTGACGGTCCCGGTCTTATTCTGATGACGGTAGTATTCGGAACTCAACTTTCCGGTCTTGTCATTTCCAAGCACTCCCTTAAATCCGTATTTTTGGGAACCGGTTTCATTTGAACTGCCGCTTTGTGAGGGATTGACAAAGGAGGAGTCAACATTCCGGTAGTATCCACGAATGTTCAGGAATGTTGAAGGCGCGAACAGTACTTCGGCCTTATACGCATTGCCGGATACGTCATCGCCGATCCTCTGCGGATCCAGGGATCCCGCAAACTCGCCTTTCATGGAGAGCCACTTGAAGAGCGGTAAACTGGCATCGACACCGTAGAGGATATAATGGGATGCTGACCGTTCTTCCATAACGGCCGTTGCTCCGAACTTCATCCTGTTAAAGACGGTCCCTTCATAGCGGGCGCCGGCTATTCCGGTCTCCCTCTTCCCTGTCTTGTGTTCATAAGCGACCACGATCGTGACCGGATTCCCGTCGCCGTCCACGCTCGGGACCGGTTGTTTGAACATGATCGATCCGTCGTTGTAATTGATGCTGTAATCCTGATAACGGATCTGCTCCACCGACTTCAGGATCACCTCGGGATGATAGCGGTCCCGGGTCTGTATAAGCAGTTTATCGGAATATTCCGTTACATTGCTCTCGGAGAGATAATAATACCCCGATACACCTTCGCCGCGGATCTCATCCAACTGCATTTCGCGGTCGGTAAGTGTTGCAAAGGCTGTAAGGGAATGCGATTTGTAGTTCAATCTGCTTACCAGTCCGTTAAAGCTACGGTTATATGCCGTAAATTCCGTCCGGTCCAGACCGGTATTAAAGTCGCCGAAAATGACCGATGACTCGTTACGTTCCAGTTTGATAAAGAGCGGCGACTGACTTTGTGCGTCGTATTCGAGCGTGCTGGCGTCCCCGTAGACGGGATATTGTTCGGAAGGATCAATGTCCCGGAAGAACTGATCCCTGTAGTTCCGGCGCGAATCATAAGATGCGGTCAGACGGTATTTATTAAGGAGGTTCCCTTTTGCATAAAAGGCTATCCGTCCACCGTACATGAATTGTTCGCCAAAGACAGAACCCGTGTTCCGACGCCATTCTTCGGTATCGGGTTCGTTGCTGTCATCCGGGAAGGGCTGATAATTTGATGCGCCGCCACTGACGGAACCGACCAGGATAAAAGCTTCCTGAGGGGTGACAAAACGTACCGGGAACTGGAAATATTCGCCCGATACCGCTATTTCGAGGATCGCGCGCGCGGCTTCTTTATGTGCCCGGAGCTGCAGTTCAAGCACACCATCACGCACCGGCACCTGGGTACCGAAGGAAATGCTGTCGATATCGGCAGTAGTAATGCTGCCGTGCGTGATCTTTACGGTCGCGACCTTTACATTGGATATCTTATATCCCCACGCATCCCTGATCTCAAAAGCGACGGATTTCTCTTCCGTGCCGTTCGCCTGCAGTTCTATCGCATCCTGATAGGGCAGCAATTCTTTCGGGGGGCCGATCACGTGAATGTTCCGTTCCGCCGCAAAAAGTCGGTTGCCGGCTCCGATCGATTCAACGCGCAGCGAGACGGGACCGCTGGGCGCCGCGATGTTGAGGAAGTCGTAGATACCGTCAATTCGGATCTCACCCTGCGCGACGGGTTCGTTATTCAGGAATAATGTCGCATTTGAGGAAGGTTTACCCATCACGGTAACGGCAATGCGGTTCAGATGTGATACCGCATTTTCTTCCGGACTCAGAATAAGTGCCTGAGAGAACAGGCTTGTCATCCCTAAAGCAAGGATGATAATAGTCCGGTAAATATGTGCCATGATCCGTTTCAAGGCTTTGTTTTCCTCAAGGTTGTTCTTTTATTCCGAACACTCTGTGTCTCAATTTTCTCTTTGAGCGAATCGTTCAGTATGATCGGATCGGTATTCGTACTCTGAACAAAATCGGGACTGACGACGATCTCGATCCTGCGGTTCAATGCACGTCCCGCAGCACTGCGGTTATCCGCAATGGGAAAATCGGGACCATGTCCGATTGCATGTATGCGATCGGAAGCAATACCATGTTCGCTCATCAGATAATCCCTTGCGGCTTCAGCGCGACTCAGGGATAATGCTTTATTTCTCTCATAGGTACCTGTACTGTCCGTAAAACCTTCGATGTAAACGATCATACAATCCTGCCAATTCAGAAATTCCCCTACTCTTTTCAGTGCTTTGACGGCAGCGGGCTTCAGTACCGCTGATCCGAGGTCGAACAGGGCACCCTGCAGGTCGATCTTAAAGAGCACTTCCTCGACCTGTGTAGGGATCCGGTTTACCAATGCCGGTGTTTGCATCTTCCTGCCGTCGGGTGTTTCATATTCGAGTACGGCATTCAGTTCACTCAATGATCCGATCCGGCGATGATCCAGCGGAACAATACGGAGATCCAGGCGATGCTCCGCGGAGCTTACCCAATCACCCAAAGTCCACTCCACATGATCGTTATCAATTTGCTTTCCTTGTATCTGCCGGCCATTCCATTCGGCAGCAAGCGCATCCGAACGGAAGCCGTCCGGTATGCCAAGGATATAACGTACATTTTTCAGAGCGATCGCTCCCGAATAGCGGATATCCACACGAAACGGAAGATCCTCTCCATAGGGTTCGAGCGATTTCTGCGTATAGAAGTTCATCTCCACACGGCGATTGGCGTCGCGACCTGCAACGGTCATATTGGAAGCAACAGGCTTCGTTTCACCCAAACCGGTCGCGCTGATACGTTCCGCTTTAATTCCGTTCTCCAGCATGTATTTTCTGACCGTTTCCGCACGTGCAATGGAAAGTTGCATATTGTCCCTGAATGTTCCTCCGGCCTTCAGAGGCACATTGTCCGTATGTCCGATGATCTCAACAAAAAGGTGATCCTGCCATTTCAGGAATTCGATGATCTCATCGATAATGCACTCATCCCGGTGCGTCGGGGTGGCGCTGCCCAATGAGAATTCGAGTTTCAATGACAAATTCATAGGCCGGTATACCAGCATACGCATTGCCGGGATCACTGCCGACTGATCAATGTGCAGCCATGCGGTGTCGCTTTGTTCGGAAAGCGTTTTTTTCGTTTCGGGTATTTTATCCGCTCCGTCTTCACTTTCGAGAACAAAATTCGCTTTGGCTATGCCGCTGGGCGTCATCCGTACAAGTCTTGATCCGGTATCGCCGAGAAAATCGGAGGATGACAGCTTAACATCGGAACCTTCCGGCAACGTACTGCGGTTGATGCGCAGTACATGACTGCCCGAACGGACATTCGGAATGGAGTATTTGCCGTATTCGTCGGTTGTAACACGTATACCTTCTTCGGTGATGATCTCAACGCCCTTGACGGTCGGCTCGTTTTGATCATGCATATTATTGCCGTTCAGATCATAAAAGACCTTACCGAAAATGAACCCGCGTTCATGCAGCATGCCCGGTTTGAGAATGACTTCGGCACTTGCTTCATTGGAGCTTATACGATAATTGTCCGGCGTGCTGCCTTCCGCGAATGCGCGGTTGACATTCTCGCCAAATCGACTTTCCAGTCCAGCGATCACACGGTATTTCAATTCGCGGGATGCGCCGGCTTGCAAGGTATCGGGAAGGGTCCAGGTCAGGACCTGTCTGCTGCCGGACATTTCGACCGAGGGATCGTCAATGGTCTTTCCGTTCCATACGCTGCGGCCTTCGCGGTAGCGGAATCCGGGCGGAAGGATATCGGTAATAACAAGTTCGTTCAGACTCAGATCGCTGCTGCGGTTTTCGAGCGTTACGCTGTATCCGACTATATCGCCGGTCTCGATCACGCGCCGGTTGACCGTCTTTTTCACGGCCAGGAAGGGCGACATCAGCTGTGTTGCCGCATCCGAGCGGGGGTCATCGGACGTAGATACCGTATCGTTCGGGGTATGCACCATCGCCGTGTTGGTGATCGTCAGCGTTTCGGACGCAAGGTCCTGCTTCACTCTGACCCTGAAGAGGATCGAATCGATCCGGGCCGCAGGCATGCCTTCACGGTAGAAACGCAGTTCGTGCGATATCGGATCATAGGCGTCGAAGATGAGATCGGAAGCATGTTCGGGTGAGATATTTACCCATTCCAGTTCGGCAGGAAGCGGATCAACAATGCGTATCGTGTCGCTGAGCGTTTGCTCCAGAGTACCGTAATGGATCCTGTACGTGAGCGTATCACCGCTCAATGCACGCGACTTGTCAACCGTCTTGTAGGTCTGCAAGGTGACTTGCTGTAGCATAATGTTCGCGTTAAGGACATACTGCCCGGGAGAACTGATCGTGATAAACCGTGATCCTGTCCGGTAAAGCCTTAATACCTCCGGTGGTGTTTGCACCTTGTACGTTCCCAGTTCAAGACCACTGAAAGACCAGAAGCCGCTGCTGTCGGTATAACTTGTATCGGTGTATGTCGCAGTAAGTGTACGCTTTGAGAACGAGGATGTATCCAACTCCGTAATGATCACGGGAATATCGGATTCCCGGATCGGCTGACCGGTATTTGCATCAACGATACGGCCGGAAAGCACAGATCTCAGAGGTATAAAGGGTGTTTCTCCACTGCCCGGAGTCACTTCAACGGTGTAGGTAATGGTCTGTATGGTACCAAACTCATCATAGAACTGAATGATGATGGTGTATTCACCTGCTGTATAAACCGGGATCGCATATTGTCCGTCCGCACCGGTGGTATCGGTACCGATCGTTTCATCACCCTGTACGATGATAACAACGGCATTATCGACCGGATTATTGTCCGTATCGGTTACAATGCCGGAAACAACGAGGGTAAAGAATACAACGGTGGTTGAATCACTCACATACGCGCCGGAATCATCCTGCATTTGTGCTTTGACCGTTACGGGCAGGTATTGTTTATCGATCCTGGAGGAGCGTAACTGTACGGATGCGATGCCGCTAAGCGTCGTGACTGTGTTATTACCCGTGAAGGTTCCATGCGTGGCGGAGAATACTATGGGTGTGCCGTCGGGAAGCGGCTGTCCGGATGCGTCTGTCAGGGTTGCGGTCAGGGTTGTAAAACTCTCACCGTTCCCAAAAATGCTGTCGGGATCCGCCGTTATGCTCATATCAAGCGATCGGACGCTCGTGGATGTAATATTCGAACGTACGCTGCCTTCCTGAGCATGGATCCATGCGCTGTTGTGCAGTTCATGGATACCCGTCAAGGTTGGTTTGACCCGTGTCAGAATGGTCAGAACAGAGTCGGTACCGGGATAGAAGTCGCCGATATTCCAGTTCACTGCATGCTGCGCGGCATGGTAACTGTAGGTAGCGGAAGCAGTGATGAATTCGATTTCCGCCGGGAGCGTATCGCTTACGGTGGTCTGCGTGGCAATGGCATTGCCGTTGTTCGCGATATCAATGCGATACAGCAGCGTATCGCCGGGATACGCCGTGTCATCGGTCGATTTGCCGATACTCAGAACGGGTGCCGATGCTACGGTAACATCAACAGATGCGCTTTCCGTAACACCTTCTTCACAGAAGATCGAAGCGCTGTTGGTGATAACCTTTCCATTTGTAAGCGGGGTTTTCAGGCGGACGACCAGTTCCACGGAATCGGACGAAGCCATATTCGCGGACAGTGTACCGATATACCAGCTTACCACGCTTTCGGCGGGATCGTACGCGGAGGATCCGGTCGAGCTCACATACTCGATATCACCGGACAGCGTATCGAGGATCATGACCTCCGTAGCTGTCCCGTTGCCGCTGTTGCGGTATGTGATGGTATAGGTCAGTTCGTCACCGGGTTCAAGCAGCGCACTTTCAGCGGTTTTTCCGATCGTGAGGACGGGTTCCGCGATTGCTTCCGTGATCAGGGTGGTCGCTTCGGCCGAAACGTTGATCCCTTCCGTATTCGTAAGGGATGCCGTATTGGTCACATTCATTCCGGCTGCCGCACTGCTGCGTATCACCGCTTTAACGGTGTGTTCCAGGCGTTCGCCGGGAGAAAGCAGACCAATGTTCCAACTGATGATACCGGAGGCATAGTTTGCATTTCCCGATGCGCTGACGAATTCCGTCTTATCGGACAGATTATCGTAGAGCACGGTTCCGTTCGTGGGCGCATTGCCGGCATTGTGCAGACGTATCGTGTAGTTCAGAGTGTCGCCGGAGGACGCCGTGGCGCGATCGACCTGTTTATCCAGTTCCGGATCGGGCATGGACCCTATGTGAATGACGACCGGTTGAGATTTACCGCTCACAAATTCGGGTGTTTCATAAGCGGCGACGTTTTCAATGGTACTTCCCGATAAAACACCGGGCGCGACAAGAGCGGTCAAACGTATGCCGTCTGCCGCACCCGGTTGTATTTCTGGGAGGTTCCATGAAAGGCTTTGTCCGTTCACCGTCGCGGGCGGTTCGGACGCATAGTAAATAAGGTCATCGGACAGGGTGTCCGTGACCGTAAGAGAGGAAGCGGCGAGATTGCCGGAATTAAAGAGTGAAATATCGTAGACGACCGTATCCGAAGGCAGGAAAACGGTCTTCTCCACGCTCTTCGAGATGGTCAGGGCATATCCCTGTCCCACGGTCGTGATCACCGGCGGACTTTGTACGGAAAAGAGGTATCCGCCCGCATCGCGGTATTCCGCGAACGCGACGTTCTCGATCTCCGTTCCCGCGGGTGTCTGCGCAAATAAGTGCACACACATCGAAAGGATCCAAAGAATGCCCGTAAATATTTTACTCGTTCTGTTCATCCGCTGCTTCATCCCGTTAACGCTTTTTAAATGACTGTAATACAAATAAGTCATTATTGATCAATGGGCTGAAAGATCAATACTTTCCGTTCAGCCCTGCGTTCATTTTCCGGATCAGTTAATGGTTACTTCAAAAGAAACCGTTGTTGATCCGCCGGGTCCAAGTTGCGGAAGTGTAAAAACGACCGAATTTCCGGACTTTGACGCACCATCACCGTCAGACGCATCGGTCTTTGCAGCAGCACCTATCTTCATGCTTCCCGGGACATATGTCGTATTTTCCGGGATCTGATCGCTGATCACAACCGTTGTTGCAGCACCGCTGCCGCTGTTCAATGCGGTCACTGAATAGGTCAGGGTCGTTCCCGGAGGCTGATTCCCGGTCGGCGAAACGGTCTTCGACAGCGAAAGCGCGGGTGCGGTGACCGTCACGGTCGCCTCACCGAAATCGGATACGCTGGGATCACCGGCGGATGTTGCTGTCATGCGCATTACATCGACAAACCCGTCACTGGTTCCCGGAGGAATGGTCGCTACGGCGATAACGTGATCCACCTCGCCCTGTGCCATCACACCAAAATCGATCTTACCGTCACCGTTGGTATCTTCCAGCAGCGCATCGCCGTTGTTCAGAATGCCGTCGCCGTTATGGTCATACCAGAACTGCCAGCTGGTCAGCGAACTGGTATATGTGATATTGATCACATCCGGTCCGTTCCCGCTGTTGGTTACGGTCATTGCATAATAGACCACATCACCCGGGTTCCCGACAAGGGATTTGTTGGGACCGACCGTTACGGAGTACAATTGTGCAACTGTCAGCGTCGCGCCGCCCGCTGCGGCGGAAACCGGTGATTGCGGCGTATCTTCCGCATTATTGTAAGTAACCGTTGCAGAAGTGGGGATCACGGTTCCAACCGGCACGTTATCATTAACGACCACCTGGAAATAAAGATAACCGGATTCTCCCGGAGGGGCATCTCCCCAGGTAAATGTCACTGAATTGGCATTGGAAACATTGTAATCGGCAGCATCGGCATCGCCTGCATCGGTCTGCGGCTGATCCATGATCATCAAGCTTCCCGGAACATAGGTGGTGTTATTGGCAATGGGACTGACAATAACGACATTCTTTGCCGTTGCGGTACCGTTGTTCTCGCCATAGATGGAATACGTGACAATATCACCCGGTTTGGGGTTCTGATTGTCCGCCGTCATGGTCACTTGCAGGACAGAGGTACTGATCGTTGTGATAATGACTGCGTCATCGGATACCGCGTTATTAAAACGCGAGGTTGCCGTGACGGTGGTTGTCTCATAGGATTCGTCCGGTCCGCTGATGTTCGTGACCAGGACCACCAGGGCATAACTGGCGTCCGCGGCCAGTTCCGTGGTTGCCGTCACAATGACCTCACCGGGATCAACGACGCCGTTCCCGTTGGCATCGTGATAGATCGCCACCTCGTTCACACCGCCGGTCTCCACGGTCACCTTCGAAAGATCGAAGGTATCGGGTCCGTTCCCGGTATTGGTCACGGTAAGTGAGATCGTAACCGATTCGCCGCCGAGCACATTGGCTGTGTTCATGGACGGACTGATGTCCACACCCGCGACCTGAGACACAATGGTCGTCACGGTGTTCGATGTGACGCTGGGCAAAGCGTTGCCGTTTGCGTCACGGTAGTTGCCGGTGGCAAAATTGGTAATTGCCGTACCGGCGGGTGTCCCTGCGGCAAATGCCGGCGATACCGCCAGGCATAGCACAAGGACCGCGATCAACAACATTTTGTTCCTCATGTTGGAACCTCCTTTAGTTATTGTTTTCTTTTGTTGTTTTCTTTGTTGTTTGTTTATTTGACCTTTAATTCAAATTCCAAAATACTTTTTTCTCCGGGGGCAAGGTTCCGCTTGATCTCCCAACGAATATGGGTGACCATCTCGGCCGTTGCTTCCCGCGTGATCATATTCCCCTCGGCATCCTGTATCGTATAGGTGGGCGGCCAGGATTGATAGGTATAACCGCTGTTAATGGAAAATACGAGCTGCGCGTCTTTCCCGGACGCGGACAAGGGGACATAGACCGTCCCGGCCGGAACGGGGTTTGTCACAACCGGTTCCGTCATTACTCCGTCCCCCTTATTTTCTGCAGTGATCTCATAACGGATCACATCTCCGGGCCGGTATGCTATTGCAACGCGACCTGCCTCTTCGGCGCTTGTCATATTGACTTTTCGGTCCGCTACCGTCAATTCAAGCCGGGGCGTTCCCTGTGCCCAGAGCAGGACGGTCAGCGTAGAGGCTGTAATGATGAATAACAATTTTTTGAGCTTCATAATATCTCTCCTTTTTTATATTTATTTTACGGTAACTTTAAATGAAACCGATCCGCTTCCCCCCGGCGGTAACACGGCTGTTCTCTGAAAGGACAAATTCGTGACCGGCGGCGTCGGATCCGTATCGTAGCTGATACCGCCGTCATGACTGTAGGTGATGATGGTGCCATCGCCCTCTGCCGATCCGTTTACGTACAGCGTATTTGAAGGTATGTTTTCCAGAATGAATACCGCCGTGGCATCGCCGTTGCCCGTATTTCCGTAACTTACCGTGTAGGTTATGGTATCTCCCGGAGCCGCCGAAGTTTTATCGGTCGATTTGGAAAGCACAAGAGCGGGTCCCGAAATCGACACAACAGCCGTGGGACCGGTATTCATCAGAGCGAAATTATCTCCGTTAATGGTCACATAATTCGCGTAATCTTCTCCTGAAAGAGCCGCTTTGGCGGTAAAGGTCAGACTTATACTTCCGGAAACGGGTACGTTCCAGCTTCCCTGCCAGGTCAGCTGGTTCCCGCTGATGTTCGGGTCGGCCGTTGTCAGTCCGCCGGTCGAACCGCTGACATAGCTGAAACCGTCCGGCAGCAGATCAACGATCGTCGATAGATTTCCGGGGTTATTCCCCGTGTTCGAGATCGTAATGGTATAGGACACGTTGGACCCGCTTGGCACGAGCGGATCGGGGGTTGTTTTTACGACCGATATCTCAGGTGCCTGAATTTCAAAGCTGTCATAACTGTTGTATGTACCGGGGTTCCGCGGGTCTTCTACAAGAATGGTATAGATATCTGGCGGTACCGTCGGACCGATGGACCAGAGCGGATAGTTCGAAAAAACACCGGATGCAGAGGTGGTCAGAACCCCGCTCCAGATAAGAGAATGCCCGCTATTTATGATGCGGATATTACGCTGTCCGCCGTTATAATAAATTGACGTAGACGCCGGCCAACCCGCTCCCGAGACGGTCAATACCTCGTTCCTGTACCATATACCGGCATTACTGATAGGAGACGGATCGCGGGTATCGTAGATCGTCCCGTAGGATTCCGGCAATGTGGGTGTAACATTCACCACAACAGCAAGCGCCTCATCGAAACTGTTTGTATTACCGGTAACATCCCGTACCGTATTTGCGTCCTCATTGGTATTGGATGCAAATGCCATTGCAAATGTACCCGTATAATATACATTCCTGGGAAAAGAACTTATCTGTAACGTGCTGTAAGGTATCTGTATATCCAGATACGTACCATTGGGATAGATCGGGGACGGAGACGCCGTAACACGGACATAACCGGCAGCCAGCGGACCGACAAGCGTGAAGTACGGAGTTGCATCCGGAGTATTGTCGGGATAAGGTGTGGTATTGGGATAACTCCAGAGCCGGTTACTTTTTCCACCGAGCATCACCAGCCAGTCAAGATATCCGTCCAGATTCGCGTCCAATGCAATCATCCATGCAAATGGTCTTAGATTGGTTGGACTCTGCAAGGGTGAGCTGCTTAAATACATTCGAAAATACAGACTGGTGGGTGTCGAATAATAATATCCCGCGGAACCGTTAGCGTCGGTGACAAAATCGATCCCCGCGGGACCGTCACCGCTTGCATCCTCAATTGAAGCCCAATCGTTGGACAGCAGTGATATCCACTGGCTGTTCAGCGGCCATGCTTCCTGTGCATGCATGAATACGGGGAGTAAAAGGAAAATAATCGCCGTAAGTAAGCAAAAAGATCGTGATATAACAATCCCTTTATGGAAAAATGTAATACTACGACGATTCAGAATAATTTCTCCATTCTTGTGTCTTCATTATATTATATGAATTTTACATTTAATTAACAATATATTAATTATTATTTGACTTTTTTTAAGGTTTGGATCGGTGATGTTCCCGGGTTCCAATAACATATTTCTTTGGCGGGAGATTTTTTATAACAATTTGGACGTCCGCACATACTTCCCGGCTCTGTTTATTTAATGTTCAAAAAGGGAAATGTATTTATTCAAAAAATAATGTTCTCCATAAAAAATTCTTGCTCCTTTGCCCATTTTTATTATTATATTATTATAATTTTTGTACAATGATGTCTACGAAGGAATATGGAGCCTTCCATGTCACGGGTCCTAAACGGATATTCTGAGCTTCCTTCAAGCGATACGGCAAAGCGAATTTGCAAATTTTCTTCACCTGACAATAATCTCTCTTTACACACTTCCAATAATGATCTTTCCGTTGAAGAAAAGGATACGGCGGGGTTTTTAATAATTTTAAACACATACAGGAGGTTTGTATGAAAAGATCGTTCGGATGTATACTCATTGCGTTTTTCATTTTTAGCGTAATGCTTCCGGCACAAAGCATTTCGGAACTGGAACGCAAAGCAAATGCAGGTGATGCCAACGCACAGCTCGAACTTGGTATTAGTCTTTATGATGGGAAAGGTGTCGCAAAAAATGCCGCTGTCGCCAAAACATGGATCGAGAAAGCCGCAAAACAAGGACTGGCGCATGCGGAATATATCATGGGGTATTTTTATCGCTACGGCGAGGACCTGCCTCACGACAATGCCCTTGCCGTCGAATGGTATCGGCGGGCTGCTATGAAAGGACACGCTCAGGCGCAGGGAGAACTTGCTTTTATGTACTATATGGGAAGCGGAGTTGAACAAAGTTATGAGAATTCCGTATACTGGTACCAGAAAAGTGCTGAAGCCGGGGAAGATTTTGCGCAGCATTCACTGGGCTATCTGTACATGAAGGGCCTTGGAGTCGAAGAGAATCTTCAAAAAGCCATCTTCTGGTTTCGGAAAAGTGTTGCACAGGGATATGAATCTTCCAAGCACCATCTTTTTGGACTCCTTTACGATGGATATGATGGTCCGGAAGCGTATCCCGAAGCCTTCCGGTTGCTGAACGAACTTTTGCAAAAAGACAGCGATAATGATGAGTATATGTATAAAATGGCGACGATGTACTATGATGGAATGGGTGTAAAACAAGATTTCAAAGAAGCCTTTCTCTGGATGCAGAAAAGTGCCGAGGCTGATAATACTGATGCCCAATACGAACTTGCACGTATGTATTTCATTGGGATCGGCGTTGAACCGGATTCACTAATGGGCAACTACTGGTACGAAATATGGGAAGAGAACGAATATTATAACTACTGGTCATGGTAGAACAATAATTTCCGTCGTTAGTGTAAATTTTCTTCTGTAAAAAGGCTCAAGGTTTTCCGATATTTAATTATATATCGTTAAACAAAGAAAGGAAAAACGATGAGCCTGAGCATTAATCCTTCTCCGGCTTACAGTTGCGCAACGAAGCGCCGGCGGAGTGGAACGAAGGGGTGAACGATAAACGATAAACGATAAACGATAAACGATGGTGGAAAAACCTATTAATTAATGCAAGTTAATTTATCATTTATAGTTTATCGTTTAATTGTAATGCGTCCACATCCTGATCACTTTCACGATCTTCTTCTCTTCATAAACCTGATAGACCAACCGATGTTGAATATTGATTCTTCTGGAAAATGCTCCCGCCAGTTCACCGAGTAATATTTCATAAGAGGGTGGATTTTGAAACGGATCTTTCTTGATAATTTCCAATAATTCTTCAATCTTCAGCTTAAATACGGCTGAAGCAGCCTTTTTCGCATCCCTTTGAGCTTGTTTTGTGTAAACGAGCTTGTACATGCTCACCATTCAAGTTCCGTATCAAGTTCTTCGGGATCTTCTTTCATTCCCTCAATGATGGATTCCCGCATACCCGGTATGGACGTCAGATACAGGGTTTCCTCCATCGCCCGCCAATCATCATGAGAAATAAGCACGGCAGAATTATTTTTTGCGGTAATATAGACAGGTTCATGCTCCTCCTGCACCTGATCAATGAGTTTATACAATTCTTTTCTGGCGTTCGTCACGTTTATTGTCTTCATTTTTTATACTCCCGTACGGGTTTGCGTACGCTTCAATATAAGATAATCTCTATTACATTTCAATAATAAAATAAATTTGTTCATTAAAATGTGATATTCATCACAACATAGCTCATCAATCATCCTTCATCCAGCCTATGCCAAGGCTTACATCTACGCTACGACACGTCGGAGCTACGATGCACAGAGCGGCGGCCGGCAGGCGTTCATTGTTTAAAGTTTAATTGTCCTTTGTCCTTTGTCCTTTGTTAATTGTTAATTGTCCTTTGTCCCTTCTTAATCTTTGCCTTTTGATTTAATTTTTCGTAAAATCTTTTTTTGAATTATTATACGGGGAAAATATGCAGCAATATCTCGATATGGTCCGTTATGTTCTTGAAAACGGTGTCCGTAAAAGCAACCGGACCGGTGTTTCGACAATATCATCTTTTGCCTATTTTTACAGGGTGGACCTTGCCAAGGGCTATCCCCTGCTCACGACGAAGCAGATGTATTTTAAGTCCATGCTGCATGAACTGCTCTGGTATCTCAGCGGCGAAGAACATATCCGTTCATTACGCGAAAAAACAAAGATCTGGGACGCCTGGGCCGATGAAGAAGGTAAACTTGAAACGGCATACGGACGCTTCTGGCGGCGTTTCCCCGTACCCGAGACGGGACATCTTCCGGGTGAGAACTGGGAAACCCAATGGACCCATCGCGATCCCGTGAGCGGGACCCCGGTATTCGATCAGATCCGCTTCGTCATTGATACGCTGAAAGAGATCAGGATCGATCCCGAAACCCCCAATCTGCGCAGGATGGTCGTCTCCGCCTGGCATCCCGGCAATGCCGCCGAGAGCAAACTCCCGCCCTGCCACTATACTTTTTGTTTCAATGTCAGTGGCAATAAGCTGAACTGTCACCTGACCCAGCGTTCCGGCGATATCGCACTTGGCATTCCCTTCAATCTGGCCTGTTATTCCCTGCTGACCCTCATTCTGGCCCAGGAATGCGGCTACGCGCCCGGTGAATTCGCCCATACGATCATTGACGCGCACATTTATGAAAACCATATTGATGGATTGAAAGAACAGCTCACACGCACACCGGGTCCCCTGCCGACAATGAAAATTGCAAAAAAACCGATATTTGAACTGACCTTTGAAGATTTTGAATTAAGAGATTATGAAGCGGCACCGAAAATTAAATTTGGTGTGGCGGTTTGATAAGATGCACTGGGCACTGAGCACTGGGCGCGGGGAACTGAGCACTGGGCAATGAGCGCTGGGTGATGAGCACTGAGCGCTGAGCGCGGGGCGCTGAGAAGATGATATGAAGATGAGAAGCTAAGAGGTTAGGAAGATTAGTCAAAGGGAATGAATATTTTCATACTCTTCGTAAACTAAACTTCTAAACTTCTCAACTTCTAAACTTCTTAACACTGAGCTTTGAAGCATTTGAAATGAATTGAACCAATTATTAACCATATGAGTAATTGAAATGAACAAACAACCCATCATCATCATCGTCGGCATGACCAAGGACCGTGTCATCGGCAAGGGGAACGAACTTCCCTGGCATATTTCAGAGGATCTGAAGCATTTCAAGCGGCAAACGGATGGGAATACGGTCATTATGGGACATAACACGTATTTATCGTTACAGCGTCCTTCCCTCCCCAACCGTAACAATATCGTGATCTCGCCAAACCTGGAAAGCAACGAACATATCATGGTTTTCCGGACACTGGACGCCGCGCTTGAAAAAGGACAAAAACTCGGGAGACCCATCTTTATCATGGGCGGTGCATACACCTACGAACATGCCCTTCCCTATGCCGATTATCTCTATATTTCATGGATAAAAAAAGACTATGAAGGAGATGTTTATTTTCCTATATTCGACCTTGATCATTGGACTAAAGAATCGTCGGAAGAATTTGACGAATTTGTCTTTGTAACATATAAACGAAGCTAATTGGGAGTTATCAGTCATGGAGTCTACTTTTTATCAGAAGCTGGGTATCCAGGAGGAGAACAGCGGTTGTTCGACCGGTCAATCCTGGATCACCTCAAAAAAAACCAAGGTGCTCGATATCACCTCACCCATTGACGGAAAACATATCGCCAGTGTACATACCGCTTCGCACGATGACTATGTGGAAGTGAAAAAACAGGCACTCCGTGCCTTCGAAATATGGCGCAATATACCCGCTCCCAAACGCGGCGAGATCGTCCGGCAGATCGGACTCAAACTCCGTGAACACAAGGAAGATCTTGGCAGGCTGGTCACGCTGGAAATGGGAAAATCCCTTCAGGAAGGCTACGGCGAGGTCCAGGAAATGATAGATATCTGCGATTTTGCGGTTGGTCTTTCCCGACAGCTCTACGGCTTTACCATGCATTCCGAGCGCCCGGAACACCGTATGTACGATCAATATCATCCCATTGGTATCGTTGGGATCGTTTCCGCGTTCAACTTTCCCGTTGCCGTCTATGCATGGAACGCCATGCTTGCAGCGGTCTGCGGAGATGTCTGTATCTGGAAACCCTCATCCAAGGTACCCTTATGCGCGATCGCCACGCAAAAGATCATCAGCAAGGTCCTGAAAGAGAACAAATTGCCCGAAGGCATCTTTAATCTTGTCGTCGGCAGCGGACGGGATGTGGGAGAAGCCATGCTGGAAGACAAGGATGTCGGATTGATCTCCATTACGGGTTCGACCCGCGTCGGCCGTCATGCCAACGAAGTGGTTTCCCGCCGCTTTGGCAAGGTCATCTGCGAACTGGGCGGAAACAATGCGATCATCGTTACCCCAAATGCGGATCTGCAGTTAGCCATCCCGGCCATTGTCTTCGGTGCGGTCGGTACCGCAGGACAGCGCTGTACATCCACGCGCCGCGTCATCATTCATGAAGACATCTATGAAAATGTTAAAAAATCTCTGCTCAAAGCCTATCGTTCGCTCAAAATAGGATCACCCCTGGATGAGAAGAATCATGTCGGACCGCTTATTGATAACGGAGCGGTCAAGGATTTCAAAGAAGCCATACATCAGGCCAAAGAATCCGGTGGAAATGTGATCTGCGGCGGTCAGGTGTTATCCGGAAAAGGCTATACATCAGGCAATTACGTAAAGCCCTGCATTGTTGAGGCCGATAACGGCATGCCGATCGTCCAGGAAGAGACCTTCGCGCCCATCCTTTATCTTGTGAAATACAGCGGAGATGTCGAGAATGCCATTTTCATTCAGAACGACGTCAAACAGGGCCTCTCCTCCGCGATCTTTACGCGCGATATGCGCGAAGCGGAGATCTTCCTGTCCTGCCGGGGTTCCGATTGTGGTATAGCCAATGTGAATATCGGAACATCGGGCGCGGAGATCGGCGGCGCCTTCGGCGGTGAAAAAGAGACCGGCGGCGGACGGGAATCCGGATCGGACGCATGGAAGGCCTATATGCGGCGCCAGACCAATACGATCAACTGGAGTAAGGAAATGCCGCTGGCTCAAGGGATAAAGTTCAACATATAATCTATAATCGGTGTTATGCACACCATGAAAGGAACATATATGATCCAAGCAACAGACGTAAAAAAGGTCCTGTCCAAACACATGCTCACCGACGGGTTCGATGTTATCTTCGACATGGACGCATCACACGGATCCTGGTTCGTTGATAAACGCAGCGGTGAGGAATATCTTGATTTCTTTTCCATGTTCGCCTCATTGGCCGTAGGATTCAATCATCCTTATCTTGTTTCCAAAAAAGAAGAACTGGGACGTATTGCCGTCAACAAACCCGCCAATTCAGATATCTATTCCGTTGAAATGGCCGATTTTGTCGATACTTTTTCGCGCATCGGCATACCGGATTATCTGCCGCATGCCTTTTTCGTATCCGGCGGCGGCCTCGCGGTTGAAAACGCATTGAAAGCGGCTTTTGACTGGAAGGTCCGGAAGAATTTCGAGAAAGGTGAAAGCGAAGCGGTCGGCTATAAGGTCATTCATTTCAAAGAAGCCTTCCACGGCCGCACCGGTTACACCTTATCCCTGACCAATACTTCCGACCCCCGGAAAACAAAATATTTCCCCATTTTTAACTGGCCGCGCGTAACAAACCCGAAACTGACCTTTCCGCTTGATAAACATCGGGCCGAAAATGAAGCGATCGAGGAAAAGGCGCTTGCCGAAATACATGCCATCGTGGCAAAGGAAGCCAAAGAGGTCGCCTGCATGATCCTTGAACCAATTCAGGGCGAGGGCGGCGACAATCATTTCAGTTCATCCTTTATTCAGGCTTTACGTAAGATCTGCGATGAAAATGAGATCCTGCTTGTCTTCGACGAGGTACAAAGCGGTGTTGGTCTGACCGGTAAATTCTGGGCCTATGAACATTACGGCATCAAACCCGATATCATCAGCTTTGGTAAGAAAAGTCAGGTATGCGGTATCCTCGCCGGTCCGCGTCTTGATGAGATCAAGAATAACGTCTTTGTCGAATCCAGCCGTATCAACTCCACCTGGGGCGGCAACCTGGTCGATATGGTCCGCTTCAAATATATCCTCGAGATCATTGAAAAAGAGAACCTTGTTAAAAACGCCGCTGAAAAGGGAAAAGTTCTCTTGAAAGAACTCGAAGGCATTCGTGAAGAATATCCCTCCCTGATCTCCAACGTACGCGGCAAAGGATTGATGTGCGCTTTCGACCTGCCGGATCATGCCAAAAGGAACACCTTCTTAAGTAAGATGTGGGAGAACAAGGTCATGATCCTCCCCTGCGGCGATCATTCCATCCGTTTCCGTCCGCATCTGAATGTGAAAGAGAGCGAGATCCGGCACGGTGTTAAGGTGATCCGTAAAGTATTGAATGAAATGTGATCGCATGATCATGTTCATAATAAAGAGCTCCTGTAACAGGAGCTTTTTTCTTATCGGGTCCCATGCCTTTATCCCCCCCCGATCGTTGCACTGAAACGGAACATTAACTCTCTTTAATCGTTGTTTTTTTAACGCTCATCGATTAACTTAATTATTGATAATAAGAATAACTATTCGGAGGAATTACATGAAACGACTTGCAGTATGTCTGTTCCTGCTGACAGCGGTACTCTTTGCGGAGGTGCGGGTGAGCGGGATCGATGTTCTTGATCTTGGCACGGACGCTCTGCTGCCGCAGTTCAGCGCGGACGGCAGATATATACTTTACGGTGCGCCGGACGGTCTGTATATGTACGACAGACAGACGTCGGTATCGTCCCGCTTTGCGGACAGCGGCTATGATCCCGTCATGGACGAAGCGGGCGTGATCCGCTACCGTATCGACCATTACGAGCGCGGACACCGCACGAGCACGATCGCGCTATACGATACGAAGACGCTGGACCGGGCATACGTTCTGGAAGGTGTGCGGCCGGACGCGATGCCGAAGATCACGGATCACGGGGTATACTATGTTGAGAAGAACACGATAAAGAGCGAAACGCTGCGTGCGACGCGTCCTTCAAAACCGGTGGCTTTTGTATTGGGCAATTCGGTGGTCCTGTATTCCTACGGGACCTCACGGATCCTTCAGCCGGCGGGTGACCGTCCGCACATCTGGCCCTCGGTCTCTCCGCAGGGCGACAAGCTGTGCGTGGTGGGCGGCAACGATATGTACGTCAGCGACCTGAGCGGCAAGGTGCTTTTCACGGTCGCGGACGCCCGGGCGCCGCAGTGGTCGCCGGACGGCAGCCGGATCGCGTTCATGCGCGATACGGACGACGGTCATGTGATCACGGGCTCAGATATATACGTGGTACGTGCGGACGGCAGTGCTTTGACGCGTCTGACGGCGACGGAGGATCTGATGGAAATGTACCCGCAATGGTCGCCGGACGGCCGGCAGATCATTTGCGACAATCCGGCGGACGGCCGCCCGGTACTCTTAACCCTGGAAATGCAATAGAGGTGCCGCATGAAACGACTGATCATACTATTATTCATTATAAGTTCCTTTCTGACCGCCCAGCAGCTTGACACGATCACCTATAAGATCTGCGTGAATGCCGGTCACGGCGGACATAGGTCCGGCGATCGACCGCCGGTCACACCGGCCGGTTTCTGGGAGTCGGAAGGTAACCTCACCAAGGCGCTGGTCCTTGAAACAATATTAAATCGTTACGGCGTGGTGGATGTGGATGCTTCCACACGGGCAAAGTTCGATGTTATTATGACACGCAGAAACAATCGCAGTAGCGACAATATGGCACTTGCGAGTATCTGTGAAATGGCCAATAGCAATTACAGCGACTGGATGCACTCTATCCATAGTAATGCCGGTGGCGGGACGAACGCGCATTACACCCTGATGTTGTATCCCGGGATAACCGGTGACGCACGTATCAACGGCTTGCCCGGCTATCCCAAATGTCCCGAGCAGGAAGACCTGTCAAAGATCATGGGACCGCTTATCCGTCAGTCCTTGCAAACGGCAAGCACCCAATCTGCCGGGGACTGGTCCTTTTATTACGGTTGGGGCTACACCGGCGATATGAGGCCATATCTGGGTGTATTCCGCACCCTGCAGGTACCCGGAACATTGAGCGAAGGAACCTTCCACGATTACTATCCCGAAACCTACCGTCTGCAGAACCTGGATTTCCGCATCAACGAATCCTGGGCGATCTTCATATCTTTTCTGACACATTTTGAACTTCCGAAACCCGAATTCGGGAATCTCGCAGGTATCGTACGGACCCGCGAGGAGATCGTCAATTACGCCTATCGCAGCGGATCAGACGATCAGTACAAACCGATAGATAGTCTGGAGATCACGATCTATCCCAGCGCTTCTCCGGCGGAAAGCCGTAAGTATTACGGCAATACGACCATGCATGTCGATAAATACACGCCGCAATGGTCTCATATCACAAGCGGTTCGCCGATTAATGTAAATAACTGGGCAGCTATTGATGACAATTCAAATTATGATTATTACATGAACGGATATAACAACAATCACGGTTATAATCAAAAGAACGGCTTTTATCTCTTCGACAGTCTGGCATTCGGCAATTATACGGTGATATATGACGCGCCGGGGTACTGGCCGGACACGACGGAAGTGACCATCGACGGTTCGAAATTCTTCTGGACAAAGAATTACTTTTTAAGTTCTTCCGTTCCACCCTATGTAAAAAGTGTATCACCCGCAAATAACGAAGACATGCATCCGGCATGGGAACCGATCGTGATCACCTTCTCCCATGAGATCGATACAACATCCTTTCGCGATGGCCTGATCCTTTCGCCCGATGCGGAACTGATCATCGGCTGGAACAATGCACTTACGACGGTCACGATACACGCTGCCGACGATACGCTGGATGTGGAAACCGAATTTACGCTTACTCTGAAGGCAAATATGATACTGGGAAACCGTGGTCAGCAGTTGGACGGTAACGGTGACGGTGTGGGCGGCGATGATTTCGTGCTGGTATTCACTACAAGCCCTCCGGACATTTATCCGCCCAAGATCGTTATGCATTATCCGCCCACAACGGGATATTGCGATGATCTTCAACCGATCATTTCCTTTCATTATGATGAGATCATTGACGATTCGGAAGATATCAGCGATAAGTTCTCCCTCGTGCGGGTAACTTCCGGAACAGCCGATATCGACTGCGATTTTGATATATATCATATCGGCGGTAAAAGCATTGTCTCTCTTTTCCCGAAAGAGCCGCTTGTTCGTCTATATGCATATCGCCGATATACCTTTAGAGGTCTAAAAGACCTTGCCGGAAATGAAACGACCAGTAACCAGTATACTAATCTGAGAATTCTGGGCGATATTCCCTGGTATGCCGATACGCTTGTGATCGACAATTTTAATTCCGATCTTACCGGCCGCTGGAAACAACCGAGTTTCAGCGGTACGACCGAAGGTCTTTTAAATGGCGAAACCGCAGCAAATTCACGCTATGTGAATCATAATACCAACAGCAGCAACTCCATGCGCATCTACTATAAATTCGATACCGAAGCCGATTATGGGCTCGCGCGCATTTATCTGGACGTATCCAGTCCACAGGCACAGCGCAAGTTCACGGACGCAAGTATTCTGCAGGCTTGGGTCTTCGGCGACGGAAGCGGAAACCTTCTCCGCTTTGCCCTGGACGATCCCTCCGGCGGAGCTTCCAATCATGAGGTCAGTCCCTGGTACCCGCTCGATTTCACCGGTTGGAAGCTGATCAAATGGGATCTGCGCGACGGCGAAACGGGTGTCTGGGACGGCATTTCCGACGGCACATTCAACGGTCCGCTCAACTTCGACAGTTTCCAGATCGAATATGTGGACAGTCTCGGCAATAATGAAGGAACCATCTATATCGATGATATGATGGTCCTGACCCCCGGCGGTGTGGGTGTCGGCGAAACGGATGTTCCGCAGGCATTTGCGCTGGAACAGAATTATCCGAATCCCTTCAATCCGGCAACCACGATCAGTTATCAACTGACAAGCGCCGGACGCATCGATCTGTCGGTCTTCGATGTCAACGGCCGTCATGTAAGAACGCTGGTCAGCGAACGAAAGAACGCCGGTACGCACAGCATCGATTTTGACGCTTCGGACCTGCCCAGCGGGGTGTATATCGCCCGTCTGCAGCATGCCGCCGGTACGCTCAGCCGAAAGATGTTACTGGTAAAATAGAATATTAGAATAGCGAATAAACAGCAAAGCAAAACCCGTAAAAGGTTTTGCTTTGTCATTTGTGAATCAATTTTTTTAAAATCCGAAGATAATATCAGACTACTTCACCGATCAGATCATAATCCAGCGCATCGCTGATACGGATATCATAGAATTCACCCGGCTTCAATTCACCCGGAACGATCACCCGATTGTCAATATCGGGCGAATCACGGTAGGTGCGTCCGTAGCTGTCATGAGCGCTGCTGTCATAACTATCGATCAGAACACGCTGCATGCTGCCCTCCAGGCGCCGATTATTCTCAAGGGATATCTCCTGTTGAACCTGCATGATCGCCTCAAGGCGCTGCTGTTTGACCCCTTCCGGCACGGGATCTCCCAGTGCTTCGGCAGGTGTTCCTTCCTCCCGGCTGTAGGTAAAAGCGCCAAGTCGGTCAAAACGCGTTTCTTTAACAAAATCAAGCAATATATCAAAGGCTTCCCGCGTTTCCCCCGGAAATCCCACCATAACGGTGGTACGAAGCGCAATGTCCCTTATCTCACGCCTTAACAAGGCGATCAGTTCGCGGATGTGATCTCCGTCCTTACCGCGTCCCATCGCCCGAAGCACATCCGTATGAATGTGCTGGACGGGAATGTCGATATAGGGCAAAATATGGTCGCTCTGATTGATCACATCGATCAGATCAGGGGTAAAATGTGCGGGGTGTGTGTAATGCAGGCGGATCCAGGGAAATGCTCCCTCACTGTCCAGCATTGTCAGAATATCCGTTAAAGAGGGTTTGCCGGGAAGGTCCCTTCCGTAGGTCGTCGTATCCTGTGCAATGACGATCAGTTCCTTTATCCCCTTCTCGGCAAGATATGCCGCTTCTTTTCTTATTTGATCGGGGGTAAGACTTTTTTGTCTTCCGCGTATCAGCGGGATAGCGCAGTAGGCACAGCGGTTATCACAGCCTTCCGAGATTTTCAGAAAAGCAAAATGTCCGGGGGTCATGAGTGATCGCGGTGAAGGAATAAGATCCGGACCCAGGAGATATTTCGCTGTTTCTTTTATCTCATGAACACCGAAAAAGGCATCGACCTCGGGCAACTCCTGTCTTAACTCCGACTTGTAACGTTCAGACAGACAGCCGGTTACGATCACTTTGTCAACATTTCCGTTTTCTTTCAGCTTACATGCCTGAAGAATGGTATTGATACTTTCTTCCTTTGCCGGCAGAATAAATCCGCAGGTGTTTATGATCAGCACATCGGCCTTTTCGGGTTGCTCCGTATAATGCATTCCACCATGGACTAAGAGCCCTTTGATCTCTTCACTATCCACAAGATTCTTTGAACATCCCAGGGAGATGATATGCAGATATTTATTGCTCATGAAAACCCTCGAACATGGCGTGAACGTAGGCCTGCGGTGAAAAGGTGAGCAGATCTTCGAGGGATTCACCGAGACCGATGAACTTGACGGGGATATGCATTTTTTGCCGTATCGCGACCATACTGCCGCCCTTGGCCGTCCCGTCCAGTTTGGTAACGACCAAGCCGGTGACCGGCGTGATCTTTGTGAACTCGGCGGCCTGTACAACACTGTTCTGTCCGATGGATCCATCAAGTACAAGCAGCGTTTCATGCGGTGCATCGGGAATGAGCTTTTGAATGACCCGTTTGATCTTATCCAGTTCCTGCATCAGGTGTGCTTTATTGTGCAGACGGCCGGCAGTGTCTACAAAAATAATATCGCTGCCCCGTGAGATCCCCGACTGAATACCGTCATAAATAAGTCCCGACGGATTCTTGGCATCCATGTTCTTGATAATATCCACTCCGGCTCGTTCGGCCCAGACTTCAAGCTGTTCGATCGCGGCGGCACGGTAGGTATCCCCTGCGACAATCAGGACGTTTTTCCCTTTTTTTCGGTACAGGGCGGCCAGTTTGCCGATGGTCGTCGTTTTTCCCGCCCCGTTCACGCCGATGACCAGAACCACGCAGGGCCGGTGCCGGTCGACAGGGATCTCAAGTTCGTCCCCTTCGAACAGTTTTGTAAATATCCCGCTCATCAGTTCACGTACATCTTCATAATCGAGAATGGCCTTTTTGCGGGACGCGTTCTCGATCTCTTTCAGAATCATTTCCGTAACATCCGCACCCAGATCCGATTCATATAAAAACGCCTCGATATTATCAAGAAAAGCGCTATCGATCTTCATCCCGCGTCCAAAGAGGTTCAACAGCCCTTCTTTGAAGCGTTTTCGTGACGGACCAAGTCCGTTCTCATAACGTTCCGCGGGGTTGGGAACAGCTTCCGCAGAATGCGATCTTTCTTTTTTTCTTCTAAATAATGCCATATTTCAGTTCGTATCTTTCATGTTTCTGATCATGATCATATTGTGTACGATATAGACTATCCAGCTCAATAACATGAATCCGAAGGTGATTTGCAGCAACAGGTACGCATAAAGATGTACCTGCATATAATATTCCACGATCCAGAGCACGCCGCTTACGGTAAGGAATAAAATGAATATTTTACCGAGAATATTCGCACCGCCTACGATGCGGTGACGCTGATATAAAATATTCCCGATGATGGAGATACTCAGATCACGGAGGATCAGGATAATGATAAAGCTGACCGGGAAATCCATTTTCATTGCCATCAACAGCATCATGCTGACAGCAACGACCTTGTCCGCAAAAGGATCCAGCACTTTCCCGAAATCCGAGACCTTCCGGGTCTTCCGCGCCACGAATCCATCCAGCCAGTCGGTAAGGACACATATCCCCAGAATGACCATTCCCCATCCCCAGCGGTCGATATGGAACAAATAGAGCGCCGGAACGGCCAGCACTATCCGGGACAAACTGATCATATTCGCCAGCGTGAAGAAAGCGTCGGTATCCGACTTGCGGGTCACATTTTTATCTTTTATCATTTTATCGTACATTGTTTTCCCCGTTCAGCAGTGAATAATAGGATAAAATATGCGGTTTTTCAATGATTAGTTCAACCGGAAAATGTTCTGCGACGCAACAATCTTCCATACGGATCATATAATCGCACACGGCAAGCAGATCGGCCAAACGGTGGGATATGACATAGATTTGCGTACGTTCGCGCATCTTACCGATCATGGAAAAAAGTATCTGACGGCAATGCGTATCCAGTGCTGTCGTCGGTTCGTCCAGTATGGTCACAGGCGCCAATACGGCGGATGCGAGGCAAATACCCAGTCGTTGCCTTTCTCCCTCGGAATAATGGGCCAGTCTGCGGTTTCTCGCGATCAGTTCATCGATCTGCAGTTCCCTGCAGGCATCGGCAAATATGCCGGCATCAAAATGTCTTCCGATCTCATACCGCGTATCCCGGTACAGTTCCAATATGCTTGACGGCGTATTCCCGGTAAAAAGCCGCGTAAGATCCTGCGACAGATAGGCACAAAAGGGATATTCCGAAAAAGCCCCGCTGCTGCGCAAGCCGGAATCGGCAAGCAGTTTGATCAGCTGAGACTTCCCGCTTCCGACCGGACCCAGTATGCCGATACAGGAAAAAGCGCTCAGGTCGATAAGATGTTCGTTCCTGAGAAAGGACCCGGGACTGATCGTGTAATGAAAAGGATGGATCTTCATTTTGCGGACCCGATCCTGTTCAATGATGCATGAATAAGTTCACTGTCCGTCAGCAAACCGTATTCCCTGTATGTTGTCCCGAATACTTCCGACGGCAGATCGGCAACGATACTGCCCTTATCCATGATCCAGACACGATCGAAAAAGAGGTATTCATCTGCGATCTGACCCGAGACACAGACGGTTTTACCGCTTTCCTTTAAACGATGCATACATTGATAACACGCCCGGATGGCCGGTGGATCAAGATGCGATGTGGGTTCATCAAGCAGATATATGCCGGCATCGGTCAAAAAGGTAGCCGCGATCATGATCAATTGGACCTCTCCGAAAGATAGCGAATTCATATCCCGGTTCAGCAGCGATCCGATGCCCAGTGTTTCGATCAGTTTTAGATAGTCCGTCCCCGGGTCGACGACAGACTTCCCCGCATTTTTCAGTGAAAAAAGCAATTCATCTTCCACCGTCTGCATAATGATCTGATGCTGTGGGTTCTGCAGAAGAATCGCTGCCTTCTCTTCCCCGCCGATATGACCCTCTGCGGGATCCGAAAATCCGGCGATCGCTTTCAGAAGCGAACTTTTACCACAACCGGAGGGACCCAGCAGAAGCACTGTCTGTCCCGCTGCGATGCTTAGTTCGGAAATTCCAAGAGGGTTCGGGAAATGCGCTAATCGGATGTTGTGCAGTATCATACGTCTCTTATCTTTATTGGGAATATACCGTATAATTCATTTACATCCTAAATGCTTTTTTATAAATTAGGATATGATCACTTCCTGGTTCACACTCAGCAAATGTGCAGATTATTTCAACGGACATTACCGCGACGCGGTACTGGAACGCTGCGTTACCTTCCGGAAGAACGAACTCCGTTTGATCTTTCATGACAGGAAGCCCCTGATCATTCATCTCGGCTCTCCGTTCCACTATATTGTGCCCGCCTCCTTCCCGCTTTCGGAGCGCCAACGGCATGTCCGCATTTTTCCCGAACTGGACGGTGCACGCGTTGAACACTTTATCATGCACCCGAATGACCGCGTCCTTACAATCCGGATGAAGGATGGTTCCGCTCTCCATTTGCTTTTCATGAGCAATCGCGGCAACGTGATGTATACACTGAACGAAAAACAGGATCTTTTCAAGAAAGCGCGTCTTGACGTATCCCTTCCGGAAATTTCACATGAAACCCCGTTATTTTTTAACTCCTTAGAGCAAGACCCGCGTTTCAGTCCTTACTGGAAAAAGAATATCTCCACACTTCTGGGAACAGATGATTACCGTGAGATCCTGGATATTCTTGCCGCATCCAACGGGGACGGCACGGGACAGCGCTTTCTTCTGACCAATAGCCCGGAACCCTATGATCCGGATATCTTCTTTGATCATTATCGCTCCTTTATTTTCACACGTTTGAAAGAAATGCAATTCCGCAAGGAATTTGACCTTATCGAGCGGCGGCTTCAGGATGAATTGGAGAATCTGCGCCGGAAGATCAATGAAACGCGCACGATGGGAAGCGGAACACTGCGTGCGGAACGTTACCGCTATTTTGCCGAAACACTGGCTGCCTGCCGCCATGATATCCCGCCGCATCAGGATCTTTTTTCCATACCGCCGCCCTTCCTCAATGAACGTTTTCCGGACCGCATTCCATTAAGATCCGATCGGACCGTATCGGAAAATATCGATGACTTTTTTAAAAAAGCACGCTCCACAGTGAAAAGAATGGAAGAGAATGAACTTCGGCACGGCACCTATCTGCTGCAGTATGAGGAGATTGAAAAAGCCTACCGTGCTTTTCGGGAGATCGGCGATCTTCGGGGACTCGAGCACTGGAAGTCAATGCATAAAATAATTTCCGGGACGGAAGCACGGGATAACACAAAAATGCAGCGGCGGCCCTATAAAGAATATATCATCGAAGGGGATTGGCGTATATGGGTCGGAAGATCGGCAAAGGATAATGATATGCTAACATTCAGGCATGCTGCGAAGTCGGACATCTGGATGCATGTGCGTCACGGCAGCGGCTCCCACGTCATCATCCGGAAGGAAGGAAAAAAAGAAATCCCGAAGAACGTCCTTGCTTTTGCCGCATCCCTTGCCGCCCGCTACAGCGACCAAAAACATGCCGGCCTGGTCAGTGTGGTATGGACCGCCTGTAAATATGTCAGCAGGATCAAGAACGCCCCACCCGGAAAAGTGCGGTATCAGTTCGAAAAAGATATCATGATCGAACCGCACGGAGAAGACTGATCCGGCAGCTTCACAGCGCTTGCGCGCATCGGTATTTAAAGAATGATCGTAAAAATATTGTAGATCGTGTGCGTATAAGCCGCAGCACCCAGTCCGCGGAACATATAGATCATACCCAGAAAAACACCCCCGAGCATACGGGAAAAGAAGGTGCTCCAGATAAACACATCACCTGCGGTTCCAATATAGTGTGCAGCGGAAAAGAGCAAGGAAGACAGGAGGAGGGCCGACAACCTCCAGAGAAGAGTCTTTCCCGGTAATCTGTCCGCAAGTAAAAGCAACCCCTGGAGTAAAAAAGCCCGGAAAAGCAACTCTTCGTATACCCCCGCGCCCATGCAATATCCGACATCGACAGCCGAAATGGCAAGTACCGGAGGCAGCATCAGGCTCATTGAAAAGGACATCATGGTAAAGAGCAGCATTGCGTAAAGTGTGCTTTCGGCGATCAGGACCGGATAATAATGCCAATGGATCTTTATACCCTCTTTTTCACGATGCGCGCCCTGCAAGATGGCCGTAATGATAAAAAGACAGGCGAACATGACAATGCCGGCGAGCGGACCGTCAAACCCGATCTGCTCGAACAAGCGCTTGAACATCACATCGGCGGCATTGCGAATTTCCGCACTTGCCCCGCGATGCACAAGGATCATGGAGATCTCGTAATAGATCGCAAGAGGAATGATGATGATTACGCCGAACAGAGGGGATGCGGTATGCTTTAGATAATGCTTCATCCGGATCACATTTCTTTATGAACGATCCTGCCGCCAATCACGGTCAGCACGGAGTGGATATTTTTCCAGTCTTCCAGATCCTGTTCAAAAACATCCCGGTCGCAGACAAAACAATCTCCGAGATATCCGGGCATGATCAGACCTTTTTTCTCGTTCCACCCGGAAAGAAGCGCTGCCTGGGAACTGTAGGCGCGCACGGCATCGCTGATCCGTATGCTTTCTTCGGGATACCAGGGTTCGGTATCATCTTTCCCGGTGCGCTGTACTGCCGCATAGATCCCCTTCCAGGGATGAATGCTCTCTACGGGTGCATCGCTGGCAAATCCGAAGGGGATACCCGCCGTTTTCAGGGAATGGAAAGGATAGGCATAGCGACTCCTGTCGCCCCAATGAAGTTCCGCGATCGATTTATCATCAATGATATGTGCAGGATTTAAGGATAGCGGTATGCTGTGTTCAGCGATCCTGCGGATCAGTTCGGGATCAAGCAGTTGAGCATGTTCGATACGCAGCGGAACCCGCAGAGGACGTCCGAATTGATCCAATATATCCAGAAGATGTTCCACGGCGGCATCACCCAGCGCATGTACGCTTAGGGCACAGGCGTGACCTTCCGCACGGGCAATGGCGCGCATCAGTTCATCGCCGTGCATTTGCTTCTTTCCGTAATGCAGGGCATTTTCATAAGGTTGACGCAGCCAGGCTGTCTGACTCCCGAGAGCACCATCGACAAAGATCTTGATCCCGAGAAAACGCAGCCAGTCACCGCCGTTGCCGTGACGCAGACCGCGTTCATATACCTCTTCACTATCGGAATTGTAGATGTAAACGCCCAGACGCAGCCCGCGCTGTGCACTGTGCTGATATAAGGTCAGATATTTCTTATAATTCTCAAAGTGCTCCATGGTATGCACCGACGTGATCCCGAGTCGATAAAAATCCGAAAAATAACTTTCGGGTTCGCGAAAGATACCGGTCGGCCTTACCCGCAGAAGCGGATCGAGGAGCACTTCCAGTGCTTCTTCGTGCAGGAGACCCGTCAAGCGGCCGTCCGCATCGCGCTGAACATACCCTTTGTGCAACATTTTCAGCACATCTTCAAAATCAAAGAGATTCAGGATCCCGTCATTGACCCAGGCGGAATGCAGGTCCTTACTGAACAGAACCGCCTTCTTTTCCTGACCGAGAAAATCAAGGTCCTTGCGATGAGGAAATCGCTGTTCTTTCCATGCATTCTGGTTCCAGCCTCCCCCGATGATCCATTCACGGTCCTCGGCTTCTTCCCGGATAAAATCACAGGTTTCTTTCAGGGAAATGAAGGAACCCAGATCAAGATGTTCACGTCGCCGCGCCCACTCGGTCAGATGCAGGTGCGTATCAATGAAACCCGGGAAAATGATCCGCCCCCCCACATCGATCTTGTCAATGTTCCCAAAAATGAAACGGCTCACCCCGCTTTCATCACCAACGTAGGTAATGATACCATTATCGATCACCACCGCACTCGCCCCCTGCAGTCCCTGCGGTCCGTAAACCTGTCCATTGTGTAAACATATCAGCGCCATGTATGAAATTAAAAAAACTCATGGGATAATTAAATTACTTTCTTATATTTTTTATTAACATAAAAGAGGTGTTATGAAATATTATATTAGTCTAATTATCAGTGTGTTAGTTCTCTTTAGCTCATGTTCCTCCCCCAAGGAACCGCTGATCGGGATCACGATGGATTACAGCAGTCCGAGATACAGCATACACAAAACCTACCTTGATGCGGTACGTGAGAACGGCGGACGAGTTCGTCTGATCCCCTGCACCGACGACATCGATCTTTTACGCCGGGAGCTGAAGGAGGTGGATGGCATCATTTTTATCGGCGGTGCCGATTATGAACCCTCCTGGTACGGAAAGACCCTGCATCCGAGCATGACGCTCATGGACCCGCATCGCGGAAGCTTCGACAGTCTCTTCATGCATCTCGCACTTGAAAGCGGAAAACCCATCCTTGGCATTTGTGCGGGTCAGCAATTGCTTGCGATCATGACCGGTGGAAAACTTTTCCGTGATATCCCCGGTCACCGGAATGTACAGCATCCGATATCCATTCTACCCTCCTCCCGCATGGAATCCCTGTACGGCAGCGAAATAACGGTCAATTCCTGGCATCACCAATGTGTTGATCCCGCTTATTTACCTGCGGATTTCCGCATAACGGCCTGGTCGCCCGACAGCATCGCCGAAGCCATAGAATATCAAGGCAAACAATGGATCATGGGTACGCAGTTCCATCCCGAACGTCTGCCGCGTGAAGAACGTGACCGGCTCTTTACACTTTTCATCCGGGCGGCGGGAAAACAATAAATGGAACTCATCCCTCTCGCCAGCGGAAGCAAAGGCAACAGTTATCTGGTCCTTTCCGGACGCACAAGCATTCTGATCGATGCGGGACTTTCGGCCAAACAACTCTGCCTGCGTCTTGCGATCAGCGGGATACAACCCGAAACGATCGATGCGATTTTCGTCACACATGAACATGCGGACCATATCGCCGGAGTGCGGGTTTTTTCCAAACAATTCGATATCCCCGTTTTTATGAATGCAGCCTGCTTTGCCGCCGCACACCACCATTACAAGCTGGAAGAGATCCGGAACCTGCACTTATTTGAAACAGGTGTTTCTGTTGAATATCAGGATGTTATACTCCATCCTCTAAGTGTCAGTCATGATACGTCGGACCCCATATGCTTTACACTTGACAATGGGAAAACATCCCTCGGTATCTTTACGGACCTTGGGAAAATATCCACCCTCATTCAAACCCATGCCAGGCAGCTTGATGCACTGATCCTCGAGTCCAATCATGATCCGCTCATGCTGAAGATGAATAGCCGCTATCCCGAGAAGGTCAAGCAGCGCATCCGTTCCAACCGGGGACATCTCTCCAATATCCAGGCTGCGGAATTCGCGCGCGATATCATTCTTCAGGGAAAACTGCATTTCCTTATGCTGGCACACCTCAGTGAACAGAACAATACCGAGGAACAATGTATCCGGACCTTTAGCGATATCTTTTCACCGCATCACATCGATCTTCCCCTTTCCTTTGCCAGACAGGATGCTCCCGGACCCAAAATAATATTGTAATATTGCAGTATGCATATTAAATTTTAATACATAATGACAATACAAAAAGGGAGGAAACATCGTGAAATCATACCGCATCCTCATACTGCTGACCCTGCTCCTGCTCACATCCTGTTCTTATAAGGACTGGCGGGAATACCGGCAAGCCATCAAGACGGGGAATCCACGGGTGATCAACCGTTATATAGCCGAAACCAAATCGGAGCTGTATGCCGGAAAGGCATCGGACAAACTGGAAAAAATTTATTATCAACGCGCAAATACCGAGGCTTCCTGCCTCAGTTATCTTGCGAACTATCCGGAGGGTATATACGTGGAAAAAGTCAACGAAAAACTCGAGGATCTGATCTTTGAACGGGCAACATCAAGTATTTTTGCCGTTGCGGATTACATCAGAAATTATCCGCAGGGAAAATACCGTGATCATGAAGTGATCCGGGACAGGGAGCGGCAACTCCGGGAGCTGATACGCCGCCTGAGTTCCGATGAAATTGAAGCGGTTCTGCAAAAAGTGGCCGATACACCGGCGGAACTACCCGCTAAAAATGAGATCGCAGTGATCGAGACCCCTTACGGGATCATGAAAATGCGTTTCTTTACCGATAAAGCACCCATTCACTGTGCTAATTTCAAGCGTCTCGCCGAAAGCGGCTATTATGACGGCGTGACCTTCCACCGGGTCATCCCCGGTTTTATGATCCAGGGCGGTGATATCAACAGCCGTGACGGTAAGCGCGCTACCGATGGCAGGGGCGGCCCCGGTTATACCATCCGGGCCGAATTCAATGATATTTCGCATCAACCCGGGATCGTTTCCATGGCACGCACGTCGGACCCCAACAGTGCCGGATCGCAGTTTTTCATCTGCGACGGTGCGCCCAATTGGCTGGATGGGAACTATACGGTATTCGGTGAGATATTCGAGGGTAAATCCATTATCAAAGCGATCGCCAATGTACCGCGTGACAAACAGGATAATCCACTTGAACCCGTTTACATGCGAGTTACGATCGTTAAAGAAAAATGAGTCCATCACATAAAAGGATCGGCCTGGCTCTGGGCGGCGGCGGTGCGCGCGGGATCGCGCATCTCGGTGTCCTTTATATGTTCGAAAAATACGCGATCCCCGTCGATATGATCGCCGGAACCTCTATCGGCGCACTCATCGCTGCAATGTACGCCCGCTACAAAGATGCCAGAATGATAAGCCGCATGTTCTTCGAAGCACAGGAACTGCCTGAGTTCAAAGACCTCAATCTGGATAAGATCGCACGGAATGCCCGTAAGGAATCCAGGTTCAAACACATCAAAGGCAGTTTTTCCAATTATTATCTCCGCCATAATATGGGTTTTCTCAAAGCAGAAAAGACAGAACGCTTTCTACGTACGCTCCTGGGGGACATCCGTTACGATAATCTCCAGATCCCTCTCGGTTTGGTCGCGGGCAATATCAACAAAGGAACAGGCGTGTGTTTCCGTGAAGGCGATCTCCTGAAACAGGTGCAGGCGAGCATGAGCCTCCCCCTCTGGATGGAACCGGTACGCATTGACGGTGATTACTATGTGGACGGGATCACGCACGATGTCGTTCCCGTCAGCGATCTCCGCGAAATGGGTGCCGATATTGTCATCGCGGTCGATATCTCTTTACGCACCGAGCATCCCCGCATATCACATGCGGTTGAAGTTAAGTTCATCGCAGATTCCATGTCGGTGAACCGCTCCATTGATCTTTCACTGGAAAAGGCCGACATTATCCTGCGTCCCGATACCAAAGGTCTTATGTGGTTTGAATTCGATCGCGCTCCCAAACTTATTCGTTCCGGAAAGGAAGCGGCTGAACATCTTATCCCGGAGATCAAGAAATTCTTATAATATCCTTGCAATTGTGGGGTATATAAAATATTTTTATATAGATGCATAAAAAACACATACAAAAAATTCCCCTTAAAATAAAGGACCAAAACATGGCAAAGATAAAAAGTGTTCTCTTCGTTATCGTGGCGCTTCTCGGTCTTTCCGGCTGTTTTGAATTCCGGATCCCGAGGATCGGACCCATTGTCCCTCCGAAGATCGAGGTCGGTCCCTATCAGTTCTACCTCACCAGCATAACCGTCAATTTCGATACGCTGGTCGCCTTCCTGGGTGACGAATCGCCCTTTGATGACTTCCGTGAAAAATACCCCGATGATCCCTCCGGACAAGCGGACTGGTTCGTTATGCGGGATACCTTCAATACCGTCTTTGATCTCGATATGAGCATGGAAGCGGATCCCATCACCAATACCATCACCGAATCCATGGAGTATGTTGAATTTGCAACACGCACCTTCTCCCTCTCCGACCCTATCACCATGGATGAGATCATAGATCTTTCGCTTGTTCCCGACGGTACTGATATTCCCGTAGATTCCGTCTCTTTCCCCCCCGATACATCCTATATCAGTTTCCCGATGGACATACAACGTTTTGCGTCAGGCAACCTGGCCGTCACTATTCAGAATGACATGCCGGCCACCCTCGGTAATCCCGTATCCGTTATGCTACACGATTCAACTACGGCGGCTCCCATACTCGATCCGCTGGGTAATCCCGTCGGACTTATCTGGGACAGTACGATACCGCCGGGAGGGAGCTCGACCGAAAACCTGTCACTGGCCGGTGTGGAGTTACCAAAATATGTGATGGTCATTGTCAACGGTGTGATCTGTGGAGATAGTCTGGAAACATTAACGACCTCTCCGGAAATGCGGGCATCATCGTTTTCGGTTGACGGTTCCATTTCATCACTTGTCGGAGAATATGTCCTTGGCGATCTGGATCCTCAAGTTTTGACCGACACCAGTTATATCAGTTTCGGGGACGATCTGAGCGATGCGTCCATCAGTGTTGAAAAGGTCAATCTTGATACCTGCAATATCGTTTTCTCGATCACGAACACATCCAATATCACCGGTACAATACTCCTGGATGTCATGTCTCTTGATATTTCGGAGGCACCGGGAATTCAGCATTTTACGACCGGTTCTATGGCAATCCCGCAAAACGGCAGTATTACATACAGCTTTCCCCTTAACACCGCTTCGGTCGATCTTGGCGATGATTTTGAGTACCGGACCTTTATCGATATTCCGGGTCAATACAATGAACTCTACGCTACAGATTATTTTGAAGTTGAATTTTCCTTCTACGGTAAAAACCCCGGTGATCCCATCAGGGTAAAATCTGTTGATGCAACCTTCAACAATGCCGAATATATCTTCGACAATGTCACGATCGAAATCGGCATGGGCGATATGTTCCCAGAAGAGTTCAGCGGTATCGAACTTGCCTCGATCGAACTCAGCGTAGATATCAATACGGATATCACCATACCCATGACCGTTGATATGGATCTGATCGGAGTAAAGAACGGCGGCGCGGATTCG
>Ga0334887_1000355_pt1 | contig 74851 bp, 75 predicted proteins | sample GraSluR1_MG_10_FD_207217 | JGI IMG/M metagenome (GOLD analysis project Ga0334887, IMG submission 207217) | Sludge microbial communities from methane-producing bioreactor in Wageningen University, Netherlands - Granular Sludge_18_07-R1 | ecosystem: Engineered > Bioreactor > Anaerobic >...
GTCGTAGCTTTCCTACATCACTGCCAAGCCCGAAGTATGGCCCAAAGCCTACGACAGACTACCTATTGCATCGAACACGGACTCAATCGATTATGTTTGTCATAACGTGGACTTTGGAAACGCCGTGACTCCGGTCCCAGGGCTTTGTCCAAGCCCTGGCGTCTTGGCCAGGGCCCTGGGCCAAATGGGCCGAGAACGTGCTATACTGGGGCTGCTATCGCCAACGACAAAGGGAGGTCGTTATGGAGCCGATCATCGCGCAACTGCTGCAATACGGCGAGCCCGCCGTGCGCTTCAAGCTGCGCACCGGCGTTCTCGGCCAGGGCTCGGAGGATCCCTTGGTGGCGGCCCTGCGCCTGACGGTGCGCCGGTCGCCCACGGCGCAAGCCCTGTTGACGGGCCGTGATGCAGAGGGCCGCTTGCCCTATGATCCGTACAAAAAGTGGACCGGCGCCCACTGGGCCTTGGTGCAACTGGCCGACCTGGGCTACCCGTTGGGCGACGCCGATCTGATCCCGCTGCGCGAGCAGGTCTACGCCTGGCTGTTCTCGTCCAAGCACGAGGGCAATATCCCCATCATCCAGGGCCGCGCCCGCCGTTGCGCCTCGCAAGAGGGCAATGCCGTCCTCGCACTGTATACCCTGGGCCTGGCCGATGAGCGCGCCGAGGAGCTGGTCCGGCGGCTGCGGGGCTGGCAGTGGCCCGATGGCGGCTGGAACTGCGACCGCAACGCCGAGGCCGTGCACTCGTCCTATCACGAAACATTGATCCCCCTGCGCGCCCTGGCGCTACATGCGCGGCTCACGGGCGATCCCGCCTCGCAACGAACCGTGGAGCAAGGCGTCGAGGTGTTGCTCAAGCGGCGCCTGTTCCTGCGGCTCTCGACCGGCCAGCCCATCGCCCCTGCCTATACCCGCCTGCATTACCCCTACTATTGGCACTATAACATCCTCTATGCCCTGCGGGTGCTGGCCGAGATCGGGGCCATCGGCGATCCGCGTTGCGCCGAGGCGCTGGACCTGCTGGAAAGCAAACGCCTGCCCGATGGCGGCTGGCCCGCGGAGACCAAGTACTATACGGTCTACCAGGAGGGGCAAGCCCGCAGTGGGCCTTCGCGGGTGGATTGGGGCGGCGTCAAAAAGAACGCCATGAACCCCTGGGTCACCGCCGAGGCGCTGATGGTGCTGCGGGCGGCGGGGCGCATAGCAGTGGACTAGAGAGAACGGGCCGGGGCTATTCTTCCGCGCCCTCGTCTGGCTGGTAGCGCCCGATCAACTCGGCCAGGGCGGGGTCGTCGGCCACCTCGGGGCGCATATACAGCACGTCATAACCCACAGTCTCCAGGGCGTGTACATAGCCGCCGATCTCCAGCCGCCCCAGCCATTCGCCATCGTAACCGGCCTGGATGATGGCCGTGCCGTTGACCACCTGGGGCTCGCGCAGCAGGCGACGCGAGCGCCCACCGACGATGACGTCAATGCCCTCTACCGCCCCGGCCAGCGCCCTGTCCGCCTCCAGCCCCAGGTACGAGAGCACGACAACGACATCGGCCTGGGGGCGCACCTCGGCGACATAATGGGCCACCCGTTCGACCGGGTCCAGCAGGGCCACGCCCGGCGAGAGGCGCTCCAGCCCTTGCAGCGCCTCGGCGTTGGTGACGCCGATGATGGCCAGGCGCAGACCCTCCCGCCCCAGGATGATATAGGGCTCCAACACGGGGGCCTGGCTCTCGCTCCAGACCAGATTGCAGGCCAGCACGGCGAAGGCGGCCTCGGCAGCGCGCTCTTGCAGCACCTCGATGCCCTTGGAGAGCTCTAGCGGGCCCACCGCCAGGGCGTCATAGCCCATCAGGTTCATGGCTTCCACCTGGAGGCGCCCCTCGCTCTGGGAGGCCAGGTCCCCGCCCATGAGGGTATTGCCGGCATCCAATACCAGCACCGGGCCCTGGGCAGCCTCGCGCACCTGCCGGATCAGGGTGGCCCGCCGGGCCAGCCCGCCTTGGGGCACGCCTCAACCGCAGGGCTCTACGGCGCCGCGTACATCGTTGGTGTGCAGGATGGTCAGGCGCACGGGGATGGCGCGGGTGGGGGCCTGGGCGACCTTGGCCTCGATCACGGCGGCGCTCTCAGGCTGCCTCAGGCTGGCGGGGGGCGTGGCCTGGCCGGGGGCGGCCACGGGCAGCGCGCAACCTGCCGCCAGCGCGCCCACGAGGAACCACGCAATGCCCATAACTATCGCCCGCACGTTACGCCTCATTCGCGCCATGCCCCTTTCCGGTAGCTTGTGGCGGCATTATAGCATGGCCCGCGCAGGCGCGCGCCTATGCGCTCTCTTGCAGCCAGGCGATGATCTCCTGTTTGCGAGGCACCCGCCCGGAGACCTTGAGCTCGCCGTTGATGACCAGGCCGGGCGTGCTGGTGATGGGGTATGCCATGATCTCGGCCATCTTGGTCACGTGGGCGATCGTGGCATCCACGCCCGTCTCTTGCACGGCCTGGCGCGCCACGCGTTCCATGCGGTCGCAATTGGGGCACCCGGGGCCCAGTACGAGGATCTCCATAGCTATTGCTCTCCTTGCAGGGCGCGAGCCGCCCTGGCCGATGGCAGACATTCGGAACCGTGAATATACTGGCCCTATTATAGGCCACCGGGAGGGTGCGTCAATCCGGGTGCTATACCGTTCCTGGGCCAAGACAAAGCCGACCTCATTGAGGTCGGCTTGATCAGCTCGGGGCCCCCTGGTACCGAGGGGGCCCCTTGAGTGGCGTTTGGTCGAACCGGCCGGGGTCCCGCCTGCAGCGCCCAAAGTCCGCGACGGACAGCCGAATTCGCCGAAAGGATGGCATTCACCCTACAATCCCTTGGGCTCGGATTGCATGTAAAGTGTAGATATGCTTGCGTATTCTGTCAATTCGGGCGAGCGTGCGACGGTAGGCCGCCTATGAAACGGGCGCGACCTGCTCTTGCAGCAGCGCCAGCACCTGCTCACGCTGGGCCCACAACGCGCAGCCCCCCTGGGTCTCGGCCAGGTGCACATCGCTCTCGCGCAAGGCCCGCATAAAGGGCGAGCGTAGCGCCTCGGCCAGGGGCGCATCGCGCAGGCTCACATCCGAGAACGGCGCAAAGGGGCAGGGCTCCAGGCGCCCCTCGGCGCTGACGTGCACAAACCCCCGGCCCGCCGCCAGGCAGCCGCCATAGAGCTCTTCATCTCCCGGCAGGGCGACAAAGAGCCCTGGCAACGAGCGCTGCAGCTCTTCCAGCAGGCGATTGAGCCCGGCGCGTTGGCCCTCCTCGAGGACGAGGAACTCGGTGCCCGGCACGGTGGGCACATACTCGACAAAGAAAAAGAGCCGGCAGCCGCTGGCGATCAAGTCATGCAGGTAGGCAGGTGAGCTGACCGTGTCCAGGTTCTGGCTGGTAACCGTCAGTGAAGTGCCAAAAAAGAGGCCCCGCTCGCGCAGGCGGGCCATGGCCTGCAGGCTATGGGCGTGCACGCCTGCGCCCCGTCGCCCGTCGGTGTCGTTCTGGTGCCCCTCCAGGCTGATGACGGGAATCACATGCCGCTGGGCGGCCAGCCGCTCGATCATGGCCTCATCCAGCAGCAGGCCGTTGGTGAACAGCGGAAAGATCATCCCCCGCTGGCCCTCGGTGAGCTCCAGCAGGTCGGGGCGCATCAAAGGCTCTCCGCCCGCCAGCAGCACGATAGAGATGCCCAGCTCGCGGGCCTGGGCCAACACGTCGGCCCACTCGCCGGTCGAGAGCTCGGGCGCCGAGTCGCGGTGCTGGGCCTGGGCATAGCAGCCCTTGCAGCGCAAGTTGCAGCGCTGGGTGACGCTGGCGATGAGCAGCGGGGGGACATCGAGCCCCTGGGCAGCCCATTGCGCCCTCTGGCGCGCAGCGCGGCGCTGCTGCCGCAGCATACGCAGCAGCGTGGCGGCCATAGCGGGTTCGTGGGCGCAAATGCGCAGGGCATCGCCCAGCAAGGCGTGGATCGCCTGATCGAAAAGGGCCACATGGCGGCGGTCGGTCATAAGGGAGCCTCCTGACGCCCCAATGGGCGTATCGTTGATCTGCGCACCCTGTACGTGCGGGAGGATCATAGGTTGCGGTCTGCGCGGTGCGCGTTCGGATTGACAGAGGCCAGTCCCTCTGGTATACTCGGGCTCGCTGAGAGGAGAGGCGCCATTCGCGGCCGTGGAGGGATGGCAGAGTGGTTTATTGCGGCGGTCTTGAAAACCGTTGATCTCACGATCCGGGGGTTCGAATCCCTCTCCCTCCGCCTTTACAACCTGGTTCTTGCGTGGGGAGGTGCCGGAGTGGACGATCGGGGCCGCCTGCTAAGTGGTTGTAGGGGTTATTCCCTACCCAGGGTTCGAATCCCTGCCTCCCCGCTAGGCCCGATCTGATCGGGTGGCTCGCGATTTGGCGCGGCCTGGCGGCTGTGCTAGAATGAGCGCGTTCTGATAGCAGGCGCCCGTACCTCAATTGGATAGAGGGCCGGCCTACGAAGCCGTTAGTTGGGCGTTCGAGTCGCCCCGGGCGCACAAGGCACCACCAATGCGTGGTGCTTTTTGCTTTGCCGCGGGCGGGCGTTTCTGCCGCAGGGCATTTGGCGGCGCCCCCCGCGCGTGCTATACTCATGCCGTCGTGCCCCCTTAGCTCAGTGGATAGAGCACCGGCCTCCGGAGCCGGTGGCAGGCGTTCGAGTCGCCTAGGGGGTACCAGAGAGGGCAATCATGGCGGGGCGAGCTACTACCGGTAGTGGTAGCCGCCCAGTTTGGCCCTTACTGCCGCATTGCACCGATGTTGTACGGATGTTGTCAAAGTACAACGCAAAAACCGCGCCCGGTGGTTGTCACCTTGGCGCGGTTTGTGGTATCATCCGCTTGCCTGGGTGCTCACGTCACCTGGGCCACGAGCCTGGACGTTTGCGCGTCGCAGGCTCTTTCTCGTTACATAGGCATTATAGCAGGTTTCAGCGTCCAGAACCGTCGCAGCAGGAAAAGCAGTGAAACATGCACGGCGGCTTGGCGGATGCAGTCACGCCCACGCGGGCGATAGGCGGGCGGCCAGCCGGACAGGAGAGCCCGGTGGATGCGGGCTTGCACCGGCCAGCCGCCCATGATTCGGCCCTAGTTTACCATAGCCCAGCGTCCCAGCGTCGCCCCGTCGCCGGGTTCACCGGGCAGCTCAGGCCGCGCTCCACAGCCGACGCTGCATTTTTGAGCGCGTCCGGTCGCTGGCGCAGGCGCTCATACTCCGAGCGTTGCGTATCCCAGACGATGCTCGCAGTACCCCCCGCGCCTTCCGGCAGGCCCAGCGCAGCGCGCAGCTCGGCCAGCGCTGGCCCAATGCGGGCGGTGCGTTCGGCCAGCGCCTGCTCGGCAGCCACGGCCTGGCGGCGCAGCTCGGCGGCAACGCCTTTGCGCTGTTCGGCTTTGGCGTCTGCAATCAGTTCGTTTGCAGCCCGCAATAGCGAGTCGCAGGTGTCCACGCGCCCACGGGTTTCGGCGATTTCGCGCTCCACGAATTGTAGTGCCTCGCGCTCGGCCTGTTCGCCCGAGAGCGCTGCGACGGCGGCCTTACCGCGCCTGGCGTCCAAGCCAACAAGCTCGCGCTGTAGCTCCAACCGGCGCCCCTGTTGGGCCTCGCGCAGCTCGACTAGCCGCGCCACCTCAGCCCGCCAGTAGATGTAGTCTTGCTCGTGCATGTTACCCCCTGTTTCTCAGAATGCGGCCCCGGTTCCCGTTCGGCCCGTCCTCTTGCAACGCCATCACGCCCCCCGCGTTGGCGCTCTTGGGCCGGGGCAGCCGTCCACCGCGCGGCGCGCCGCGCGCGGCAGCATCCAGGCCCGCCAAGAACGCCTGTGCCTCGGCCAGGCTCACCCCCGCAATGCGCGCCACTTGGCGAGCGCGTCCGTTCGTATCCGGGCGAATGCCATTCGTATTGCGCGCGTCCGGCGCAAGGTCGCCAGCGCGCTCTTGTAGCGCCCAGCGCGCGGCATCCTCTGGAACGCCTGCCAGCTCTGCCAACTGCTTTACCATCTTGTCACTCATCGCTCTGCCCCTTTCTGTTTCTGCAAGGTCGCCGTAAGTTCGGCCCCTAGTACCGCCTCTAGCTGGCCCGCCTGGTGTAGCACATGCAGCACCTCGGCCAGGTGGTCATCGTCAGGCTCCGGGCGCGGCTCCGGCGCTTGCGTTGCCCGAGGCGCGGCCCGCTCCAGTTTCGTCACTCTCTGCTCAAGTCCCATCTCACAAGTCCTTTTCGATGTCTAGCCCGCCGATTTTGATTTCTTGCACGTCGGCCCCCTTGCGCCACCCAAGCGGCCAAATCTCGTGCCCGTGGTCATCACGAATCACCAAGATACGCCCACCCTTGGCGTCGGCCTGGCGCTCAAGGCGCTCAAGGCGCGTTCTAACTGTTTCGCCCATCGTTTGCCTCCAATCGTTCCTCTAGGTTTCCCACCCGTTCCGTCAAAGACACTAGCTCAAAAAGTCGCAGGCTCGCATCCAGCACCGCCCGCGCAGCGCTCACCCTGGCCGCATCGCTGGCCTGTTCGCTCTGCATGATAGCGCGCAGGGTTTGGCGGGCGAGCGCCATGTCATCTAGCAAGCCGACACACGCCTGAGCCAGCATGCCATCGCCAAGCCGGGCCAGTTCCGCCTTTACGCCAGCGTCCCCCAAGTAGCGCCAGGCGGTGCGCTCGGGCAGGTCGGCGCGTTCCGCCGCTTGGCGCACCGTGCTAGACTCCAAGAGGGCCGCCACAAAGCGCCGCTGGCGGGGCGTTAGGTTCGCGTGTGTGCCGTTATCGGCCATTGTGTGCCATGTCCTTTTTCGCGCCCCCATCTCTCGCCACGGCCCGCAGCAGTTCACCCACTAGCACCAGCAGCAGGCCCTTGCTCGTGCTGGCGTCGGTTTCCAGGCGCACCGCACACGGCAGCGGCTCGGCATCCACCAACACGCGCTTGGCGGCAAAACCGCCGGCGGTGCGTTGGTGCAGTTCGTAACGTGTGACGTGTGCCATGTTAGCTGTCCTTTTCACCGCGCGGTGAACGCGTTAGGGGTGACTCTCTGTCACCCAAGGATAGAAGAGGGCAATTGGCTTGCGTTGTCATATCGGCGTTTCGGCGCTTCTCTCGTTGCATCGTTCCTGCTTCCCGGAATAGGGCGCGCTGCGCGTCGCCCGCAAACACACAGAATCCGATTTCCCGCTACTCTCCTTAGTAGTATCCTTGGCTGACTTTCTGTCACCCCTAACGCGACACTCTGTCACCCCTAAACGTCCGCCGCAGCTTCTGCGCCCACCGGTATAGGCGCGGCCTCGGCTTCCGCATCGCCGCCGGGCCTCGGCTTCCCATAGAAGCACTGCGGGGTGTACGCCACCATGTAGCCGCGCGGCATGTGCCGCGTCGCTGGCATAATCTCCTTGACGTAGCCGTACTTTCTGAGCGTGTCCAAGCGTCGCTGCACGCTGCGCTTGCTTACGCCCAGTTTTTTGGCGATGGTCGCCACGCTCGCCCAGCAATAGCCGTCGGCCATCTGCTCGTGTCGCCAGATAACGCCAAAGACTAGCGCCCCAATTGTGTCACCCTGCAAGAACGCCAGCATGTCATCAAAAAGCGGTGTGTATCCCGCGCTCACCCTTTTCCGCGAATTAATCCCGTGAGTCATCAGCGCCCCCTGTAGCGCCCTGATTTGGTGAGGCCCGGCAAGGTGGTCAGGGGAGCCACCGGTTCGGTTGCGCTAACCTAGCCGGGCCGTTTCACCCTTACGATGCGGTCGCCGCCTCTGCCGCCCCAGCAGCACCGCTTTTTTGCACTAGTACCATTTCCCGCACTTGCTTGAGCGTTTGCCGCTCAAGTTCCTCTGCCCGCAGGGTGGCGTTATGGGCGTCGCGGTCAAGATGGCGCAGGATGCACGCTTCCACCAGTTCACGCAGCAGGTTGGCGGGCAGCGCGTCCAAGTCAACGCAGCGCCCTTTCCATCCGTGGCGGGCGTCCGTCGCATTGGGCGGGCGTGTGGGTAGCCGCCACTCTTGTATCTGCTCGGGTTGGATAGCTACGCGCTCAAAGCGAAAGGTTGCGCCCATCTTTCTTAGGCGGCGCTCTATCGTCTGTGAGATTTCGACGCCCTTTTTGTCATAGTCGCCAAGGTAGTAAACAAAGCAGGGCTTCCGCTGCGCCTTGAGTGCCTCAGATGCTTCGTATAGGTAGGATTCACTGGCAAACCCACGGGATACCATAAGTGGAACATCCCAGGGGCGCGTCACCTCGGCGATGATGCCCGCCAGGGCGTCTTTTTCACACCAGATTTCGACGTATGCCGGTTGCTGCGCCCATAGTGCCCGACGGTAGCCGCGTGCCCCTTCCTCAAGGTAGGCGTCCAGCCCTTGCCAAGTGGTGGGTTTACGCATCCAGCGCGTGTTGTCGGCCACAAAGTCATAGGGCATTGCCCCCTGGCGGCGCAGCATCAAGAGCACGCGCTGGACCCGGCGGTAGCCCGCCTCGCTTTTCTCCACCAGGCCCGCCGACTCAAGGCCATAGAACACCTGGCGCACGGTCACTGGCGGGCCTACATCGTCTATGTGGCGCAACGCGCCAACCCAGAGCGTCAGGCTGTTCCTGTTGGGCCGGTAGCCGTCGCAACATTCTCGACACCATGCGGCAAGCTCGCCGTCCGTAAAAGTGTCCAGAGGATGCTGTCCGATAACGACATTGCCGCCGCCCATCAGAACAGCACCCCCTGCACGCCAACCGGCTCGGGCGCGTGCTCTCCCACATGCCAAGCATCAAGGGCAAGGCAGAGCTGCGGGCCGTGCCCATAATCGAAGAGTTGGCCTTTGTACGCTACGTCGTTGACGCTGGCCCAATACCGCTGGCCGCTCTCGGCGTCGTCAAGCCTGAGCCAACGAACGCCCAACGCCCGCGCGGCAAGCACGTCTTCTACGTCGGCAGCCCACCCGGCGAACGGCTTTCGGCGCAGATGGACGCTGGCCCGCACAGTCTTTTGCCATGTGCGCCCGCTTTCGATGATGCGGCCATGCGCCGGTTGACGTGGGGGCTCAGGTCGTGTACTATGCAGGTGAAGACGGTTGCCCGCCGTCGCATCCAGCCCGCCGCCGCGCTGTTTCCGCAGCGCGGCTTCTCTCTTATCGCGCATGGGTCACCTCCTGCTTTTCACTTCGCTGCGTTAGCACCGCATCCCACCCCACGACTTCAGCTTGCGCCAACAGCAGCCGCAGAATGTCCGAGCGCGAGCGCAGGGTCTTGCGGCTTATCTCGCTCAGCCGCGCGGCCTCTTCGGGCGTCACTCGCATCGTCACCATGATTTCGCGCCTCATGTCAGCTCCTTTTCCGGTTTGCCATTCGTTTGCGTATAGTGTACACTATCCACATACCATCATGCTATGTGGAGGGGTGCCATGCAAACAGAAACGGATGTGCGGGCCAAGTTGGAGCTAGAGCTCAGGCGTCCTGTTCCCGATGCAGTATGGGCGCTGCTGCTGGCCGACGGGCTTGTCGAGAGCGCCCTGCTGGGCTCGCATGATGATGATTGGCCGTATCTTGTGGAGCGCGCGCGCGCGTTCGCTGCCCTGGCCGGTTCCGAGCGCGCTATCGAGCGCCGCCCTGTGCCGGTGCGCGCCCCCGTCTGGCCCCTGCTCGCCAAGTTGCAGGCCCGCGAGGCGTCGGGCTGGGTAGCAGGGTTCCGCAAGGCCCACCTGGGCGGCGGGGCGCTCTCACGTGAGCAGGCCGAGGCGTGGCTGTTTCGCCAGGAACGGGCGCAGTCCTTTGGCGACGGCTGGCGCTTTGATTCCGGGCGCAACCTGCTCACCGTCGCCACTACCGATACCGAGGGCTCAGGATACGGGCGCGGGTTCCTGGTGGCAGACGATGGGCCGCTGCGAGAGTTGCTAACCCTGGCGCGCAACCTGGCTGGGTTCTACGGCTGGGATGTGTCCGATGCGGCGCTTTACGTGCTCACGGGTGAGCTGGCCCCCGCAGCGGCGGCGGGGTACTACTCGGCGCAGCAGACGATAGGCGGGCGCTGGCGCATTAGCCTAGAGATAGACGCCGATACAGCGCCCGCCGATGTGCAGGCCCTCTACGCAGACACCCGCCGGGCGGTGCTTGGCGCTGGCCGTAGGCATCGGCCCCTATCGCCCAAGATTGTGGCGCTGGTGGATTTCGCGCTCGATTGCCCCGAGGGGGCTACATGGCGTAAACGCATGGCCGCCTGGAACGCCGCGCATCCTGATTGGGCGTACACCCAGCCCGAGAGCATGAGCCGCGATTATCACCGCGCGGTGAAAGCGCTGGGGTTCCAGGTAGAACACGGGCGCATTGCGGCGCGGTAGACGAAAAAGAGGCCGGTTGGCTGTCCCGGCCCCCTACCGCTATGCGGTTGTCGGCATACCTACCAGGGGTATGCGCTATGTCACCCGCTCGCTGGCGCGCTCTCTCTCAGCGCAGGCGGCGCATTGGCTCGGCCCCGCCCATCCCTGGGGCGTTTCCACCGGCGGCGCAGGCTGGCCCGCTTCCCACGTCGCCGTGGTGTGGGCCTCGGCGTCGCAAGGCTGCGAACGCCCGGCAGCATCCAGCCAGCCCATGCACACATGCAGATACCTCACCTGGTGCGTCTTGAGGGCCACCACCCGATGGTGGTCGTTCCAGGCGCCGACTCCGCAGGCTTTGGTCATCTCACGACGGGCCAGGCGCAGGGCGTTGTAGGCCGCCCGCTTGCTCGTGTGGCGGCTCAGTTCCCGCCAGGCGCTCGATGGTATGTTCTCAGCGGGGGCGTAGGGCCGCCCGGTGTGTTGCAAGGCAAAAGTATAGCTACTCATGCGGCGTCCCTCCCGTCTGGCCCCGGCGGCGTTGCCACGTACCAGGTTGCGCCGTCGCCCTCGGGCGAGCGCCGTAGGTGGTACACGCACACGCCGCCAGCATTCACAACGCGCACGCTGTCTAGCGTCTGCCCGTAGGCTTCCGCTATGGCGCGGGCCTCGGCCACGGCTGCGGCCTTGGCGGTGAACATGCGCGGCGCTGACGGCTCTGTCGGCTTCGTTTCGATGGTGTAGCTACTCATGCGGCGTCCCTCCCTGGGCCTGTGACGGCCCCATAGCCCCTGGCGATGATGCGCCGGGGCTCCAGCGACGTGCTGCCCCGGTCGCCCTTCCAGCGGTTCAATGCCCAATGCCCGTACTGCCACGCGTCACCGCAGCGGGGGCAGGTCACCACCGTCCCGGCTCCCAGGGGCGCAGGCGGTAGGTACGTGTCACAGTGGCACAGCCAGCGGCCCCGGTCAGGCTCCCACGTCGCCGTGTTGCTGGCCCCGTCGGGGGTGTAGTCTTGGTCTGCTCGTGTGTTCATGTCCCTGTCCTCTCTCGTGTGCTCGCAAAACGTCCAAGTCGGCAAACGCTGTACCCAGCGTCGGTGTGGTGGTCGGTATCACCCCCTTTCGCCTATCGCCCGCGCTATGGCCGCCGTCGCCGCCGAGTCATCTTTGCCCACAAAGTGGCTGTAGACGCTCAGTGTTATGGCGCTATTGGCATGGCCCAGGCGTTGGCTCACGGCGGGCACAGGTAGCCCCTGGGCCAGCAGCAGGCTGGCGTGCAGGTGGCGCAGGCCGTGGGGCGTCACCGGTGGCAGGCCCAGGCGGGCGCACTCGCGGCGGGTGGCATGGGCCACGGTAGAACGATGCAGGGGCTCGCCCTCGCCGTTGGCAAAGACAAGCGCCCCGCCGCCTTGGGCCAAGCGGCGCTCGGCCTGTAGACGTAGGGCCTCTATCGCCTCGCCGGGCAGCGTGATAGCCCGCACCCCCGCCGCCGTCTTGGGTTCGCTGGTGACATACTCGCCACCGATGCGCTGTACACTCTTGGCGATAGTGACGCGCCCCGCCGCCAGGTCAACGTCGCCCCAGGTGAGCGCCAGGGCCTCGCCTAGCCGACAGCCCGAGCAGGCCAAGAACGTCCACAGGGGCCCCAGGGTGTGCTCGCGGGTGCCGTCCAGGAACGCCCGCAGTTGCTCAGGCGTCCAAGCGTCTTTGCGTTCGTAACGGTGGCGCGGGGCGTCTACTCTGCCCGTGGGGTTGCTTGCCAGCCAGCCCCAACGCACCGCCAGGGCCAGAGCTTGCGAAAGCACCCGGTGACACTTGAGGGCGGTGCGGCTCTTGCCCGCCCGCTGCCACTTGGCATACAGGCGCGCTATCCTGTCGGGGGTAACTTTCGCCAGGGGTGCGCTGCCCAGGATAGGGCGCAAGTAACTTGCGCTGATGGCCCCATAGTCGGCCAGGGTGCGGGGTCTTACGTTGGGGGCTTTGGTTTCCAGCCAGGCGTCTAGCAGGTCGTTCAGGGTTCTCTTGCCGGGGCTGGGGATAGCGCCGGTGGTGGATGCTTGGCGCTGTAGCTCGGCCAGCTTACCGGCGGCCTCGGTGCGCGTCTTGCCGTAGACGGTGCGCCGCCGTCCGTCCACTTGCAGGGATGCTTGCCAGCGTCCGTCTTGGCGCTGAATGATGGTACCCTCGCCGACGCTTCGCCTTTCCATAGCTGCCTCCGGTGTTGTACTGGTGTTGTACAGTTTGGCAGCATCCAGACAGCCACTAGGGGTAGTAGCTCATCGGCGTTAGGGGCGCTACAGGTCGTGCCCCCTTAGCTCAGTGGATAGAGCACCGGCCTCCGGAGCCGGTGGCAGGCGTTCGAGTCGCCTAGGGGGTACCAGAGAGGGCAATCATGGCGGGGCGAGCTACTAGATACAGTGGTTCGCCCCGCCATGTGCGTTTGGGGTCTAGGGCGATGCTGTACGGATGCAAGCCGCTCGAGAGCCAGTCTTTGCATACTAGCTCGGTGGCAGGGTGATCCCCGACTCGTCGCGGTGTCGCCCGGCTGCAACAAAGAGCGGAGCACTCTCTATACCACGGGCTACATAAGCACCCCGTCTCCTTTTGCCCCCTTCATTGCCAACCGACCCCATCTGGGGTACACTGAACGTAGCAAACAGATGCCCGTCCACCTCCCCGGCGCGGGCGCCCAGCGCCCCGTCGCTGAGCCGTGAGCCGCTTTGTGGCCCCAGAGCGTTAGCCCGGAGCGGGTTTGGAAGGAGATCGCCAAATGCCAGTGGTGAGGAACTGGATCAAGAACTATGCCAGCCGGCGCATGAACGCGCGGGATGCCCTCGGGCAGATCAAGAGCGGCAGCCGCGTCTTTCTCAGCCCCGGTTGCGCCGAACCCCAGCACCTGCTGGAGACCCTGGTCGCTTTGGGCGGCGAGGAACGCTTGCTCAACGACGTCGAGATCGTTCATATGCTCACCATCGGCTCGGCGCCCCACGCCAGCAAGCGTTATGACCGCAACTTTCGCCATAATTCGCTCTTTGTGGGCCCCGGCGTGCGCTCGGCCGTATACGAAGGGCTGGCCGATTACACGCCCATCTTTCTCTCCGAGATCCCCGAGTTGTTCCGCAGCGGGCGTATGCCCCTGGATGTTGCGCTGATCCAGGTGACGCCGCCGGATCGCTTTGGCTTTTGCTCGTTGGGCGTCTCGGTCGAGGCGGTCAAGGCCGCCGCCGAGGCCGCCGATCTGGTCATCGCCCAGGTGAACCCCCAGATGCCCCGCACCCTGGGCGATAGCTTTATCCACATCGAGGATATTGACGTGCTGGTAGAGCACGAAGAGCCGCTCCTGGAGCTGCCCGTTTCCGAGCCCGATGACGTCTCGCTCACCATCGCCAAGCATGTGACCCGGCTGATCGAAAACGGCTCTACCATCCAGGTCGGCATCGGGCGCATCCCCAACGCCGTGCTCTATGGCCTGGCTGAAAAGCGCGACCTGGGCGTGCACACGGAAATGTTCTCCGATGGCCTGATTGACCTGATCGAATCGGGCGTGGTGAACAATTCGCAAAAGACCTTCCACCCAGGCAAAGTGCTGGCCACTTTTTGCGTGGGCACCCGGCGCCTGTACGACTATGTGGACAACAACCCCATGTTCGAGTTTCGCACGGTGGATTACAACTCGTCGCCCCTGAACATTGCCCGCAACCACCGCATGGTGGCCATCAATACAGCCCTGCAGGTGGATATGACCGGCCAGGTCTGCGCTGATTCGCTGGGCTATCGCATCTATAGCGGCATTGGCGGGCAGGCCGACTTTATGCGTGGGGCGGCCCTGGCGCCCCAGGGCAAGCCCATCATCGCGTTGCCCTCCACGGCGCGGGGCGGCGCTGTATCGCGCATTGTGCCGCATCTCAGCGAGGGGGCCGGGGTTGTCACCACCCGGGGCGATGTCCACTATGTGGTGACCGAGTTCGGCGTCGCCTACTTGCACGGCAAGAGCCTGCGCGAGCGGGCCACCGCCCTGATCCAGATCGCCCATCCCAAGTTCCGCGAGGAGTTGTTCCGCCAGGCCAAAGAGAGCCGCTACATCTTTGAGGGCCAAAAGAGCCCGCTGGAGGGCATCTATCCCGTCGAGCTGGAGCACACCGAGCAATTCGATGGCACCGAGATCTTTTTCCGGCCCGTCAAGGCCAGCGACGAGCGCTTCTTTCAGGAGTATCTCTATGACCTCTCCGAGCGCTCGGCGTATCTGCGGTTCTTTGAGCGGCGCAAGGCCTTCCCGCGCGAACTGGCCGAGTCCCTGGTGGCGGTGGACTATGAGGAGAACCTGGGCATCGTCGCTACACTGGGCAACTCGGATACGGCGCCCATCGTCGCGGCGGGGCACTGGATGTTGGATACCAACGAGAATATGGCCGAGGTGGCCTTTTCTGTCTCCGATCGGTTCCAGCGGCGCGGCATCGGCGGCCATCTCTTCCGCTTGCTGGTGCGGCTGGCCCGCGAGCACGGTATCCGTGGGTTCCGAGCCACGGTGATGGCCCAGAACGTGGGCATGCGGCGCATCTTTGAAAAGAGCGGCTATGTGCTGCGCACGGCCTATGACGCAGGCGTCATCACCCTGTCATTCCGTTTTGACGAGCGCGTGCAGGATACGCGGCTTGCATGAGCGATATGTGCCCTTGAGGAAGCATAGATGAACGATACCGGCTATCCACGAACGATATTCATCCTCGGCACGGCCAGGGATGTGGGCAAAACCGTGACCTCTATCGGCGTGATCGGCAAGCTGCTCTCTGCCGAGCACGGCTATGCGCCCCACGAGATCGGCTATATCAAGCCCGTGGGCCAACAGACCCTGTCGGTTGTGGAGGAGGATGGCACGCCCGTCGAGGCGGACAAGGATGCCGTGGTGGTCACCTCGCTAATGGGGGTGGGCAATGTCGGCTTTCGCTACCTCAGCCCCGTCATCTGGCAAGGAGGCCTGACCACCTCTTTCATCCAGGATAGCATCACCGGCGACCCGCTGGAGGGCCGCGATGCCTTTATGGCCCGCATCCGCGAATCGTACGAGTTGGTGGCCCGCAACCGGCGGGTCGTCATCGTGGAGGGCACGGGCCAGCCGGGGGTGGGTTCGGTGGCGGGCGTCAGCAATGGCGATGTGATCAACATGCTGCGCGAGATGGGCGTGCCCGTCTTTGTGGCGCTGGTCACCCGGGGCGGCATCGGGGCCACCATTGATGAGGTGTTCCCCTACTTTATGAGCCTGGACCACATGAACACCCGCGTGGATGGGCTGATCGTCAATGGCGTGTTCGCCAACCGGATTGATCGCATCCGCGACGCCTTGCAGGGGTACTATGACCATATCTTTGCGCCCCTCTACGGGCGCTACCTGCGGCAACCCTTCCCGCCGATCCTGGGCTTTGTGCCCACGATCCCCGAGCTGGAGCTGCCCACCATGCGCCTCATCGCCCAGCACTTTGCCGCCAGTGAAAAGAGCGCCCTGGAGATCCTGACCGCCGAGCAATTCGAGGAACATGCCAGCCGGTTGGTCCGCAACGTCAGGGTCGTCAACCTGCGCTATGGCTATGAGCGCTATGTGGGGCCGGGCGACGCCGTAGTGGTGGGCATCAATGCCAACGACAGCCTCTTTTCCGTGGTGCTGCACCATCAGCGGCTGATCAGCGAGCACGGCTCTGGCCTGACGGGGTTGATCCTCTCCTGCAAAGAGGTGGGCGGCCTTTCGCAGCAGGTGCGCAGCGAGCTGGCCCGGGCCGAGGGTCTGCCCACCATCGCGCTGGACAACGATACGGCGGATATCATCCAGCGCATTGACAACATGACCGTCAAGATGCAGCCCTATGATGTCTACAAGCGCGATCTGATCGCCCAGACCTATCGCGACAACCTGACTTTTTGGACCGATCTCTAGCCGCGCTGTAGACCAGCGACACGAGGCGTTGCCCCGCAGGGCAGCGCCTCTTTTTTGACAGCGCCGCCCCCCGATGCTACACTCAATCCCGACTTTTTAGTAGGGATTGGATTGCGATGCGTTTCTCCGCCAAAGAACAGACCGGCCTGCGGGCCATGATCGAGCTGGCCCGCTGCCACGGCAACGGGCCCACGGCGCTGAGCGAGGTCGCCCAGGCGCAAGACCTGCCGCTGCCCTATCTGGAGCAGGTGGCGGGGGCCTTGCGGCGCGCCGGCCTGCTGGCCAGCGTGCGCGGCGCCCGTGGGGGCTATTACCTGGCCCGCGAGCCCGGCCAGATCCGCGTGGGCGACGTCTTTCGCGCCCTGGAGGGGCAGCTCGTCACCGTGGACTGTATGGGGCCGGACGGCTCGTCCTGTTGTGAACGCGAGCCGACCTGTATGGCCCGCAACGTCTGGCAGAGCTTGCAGGATTGCCTCACCGAGACCCTGGACAATATCACGTTGGCCGATGTCATCTAGCGATGGCGCGGCAGGGAAAGGACCGTTGACGATGTTTGCACGCATCCGCGAAGATATCCAGATGGTGTTCCAACGCGATCCGGCAGCGCGCACCTGGTGGGAGGTGCTTACCTGCTATCCCGGCCTGCATGCCGTCTGGTTCCACCGCGTGGCCCACTGGTTCTGGGGCCACAAGCTGTATTGGGTCGCGCGGCTGGTCTCGCACGCGGGGCGCTTTTGCACCGGCGTCGAGATCCACCCGGGTGCGCGCCTGGGCCGCCGGTTCTTTATTGATCACGGCATGGGCATCGTCATCGGCGAGACCGCCGAGATCGGCGACGACGTGCTGATGTACAAGGGCGCCGTGCTGGGCGGCGTCTCGCTGAACAAGGGCAAGCGCCACCCTACCGTGGGCCATCGGGTGGTGATCGGCTCCAACGCCACCATCCTGGGGCCGGTGTTGATCGGCGATGGCGCGCGCATTGGCTCGGGCGCCGTGGTCATTGATTCGGTGCCGGAGGATTCCACCGCCGTGGGCGTGCCTGCCCGCATCGTCCGGGGCCCGCACCTCGAACCGGACCCGTGTATGTCGCTGGCCCATAGCGAGCTGCCCGACCCGGTGGCGGAGCAGTGTCGCCGCCTGAGCGCCCAGATCCAGCAGTTGGAGCTGGGCTTGCAGGCCGTCACCGAGGCGTTGCGCGAGGTGCGCCGCGAGCCGGCGGCGCCCCGTACGACGCAAATGGGCGGCAACGGCCAGCAGAGCGACCGGGCCGAATAGCGCTGTTATAGGGAGGGCCGATGTACCGCGAGATCGTCTTGGATCATTTCAGCAACCCGCGCAATGTGGGCGTGATCGAGAACGCCGATGGCTATGGCGAGGCCGAGAGCATCTCCTGCGGCGATACCATCGAGGTCACTATCCGCGTCGAGGATGAGCGCCTGGCCGAGATCAAGTATCGCACCTTTGGCTGCGCGGCGGCCATCGCCTCTAGCTCCTTTGCGTCCGAGCTGTTGCAGGGCGCGCCCCTGGCGGCGGTGCTAGAGACCACCGACGCCGACATCGCGGGCAAGCTGGGCCTGCCCGAGTTCAAGTACCACTGTTCGGTGATGGTGATGCAGGCGCTGCACGCGGCTGTGCAGGCCTATTATGCCAAGCAGGGCGCAGCCAAGTAGCGCGGGCGCCCAGGCGATGGAGACCCTCCTGAACGGAATCCCCCCCCGGCGCGTGGCCGTGGCCATGAGCGGCGGGCTGGATAGCTCTATGGCCCTGGCGCTGCTGCAAGAGCAGGGCCACGAGCCCATCGGCTTGACCATGCGCCTCTGGCGCGAGCCCGGCGGCGATTACGACCCCGCCGAGGCCGATATCGCCAGCGCCCAACGGGTCTGCCAACAACTGGGCGTGGCGCACCATGTGGTGGATCTGCGCGAGGCGTTCTACCGGCAGATCGTCTGCCACATGGTGGCGGAATACGCCCTCGGGCGCACCCCCAACCCGTGCGTGCGCTGCAACCGTTGGATCAAGTTCGGGCTGCTGCTGGAGCACGCCCTGGCGCTGGGCGCCGGGGCCCTGGCCACCGGCCACTATGCCCGCATCCTCCGGCGAGAGGGCCGCTACCGCCTGTTGCGCGGGCGCGATGCGACCAAGGACCAGTCCTACTTTTTGTACACCCTGGGCCAGGAGACCCTGCGCCGCGTTCTGTTCCCGCTGGGGGAACACACCAAAGACCAGGTGCGCGCCTGGGCCCGCGCCAGGGGCCTGCCCGTAACCGAGCGCGCCGAGAGCCAGGATATCTGCTTTGTACGCGGTGGGGATTACCGGCGCTTGATACAAGCGCAACAGCCTGAGGCGGCTCGTCCAGGTCCGATCTACAACCGGGCGGGAGAGCTGCTGGGCGCGCACCAGGGCTTGCCCTATTATACCATCGGACAGCGCAGCGGGCTGGGCATAGCCGCGCCGCGCCCCCTGTATGTGCTGGCCCTGGATGCCGGGCGCAATGCCCTGATCGTGGGCTATGCCGACGAGCTGGGGCATCGGGCGCTGGTCGCCCACGAGGTCACTACCATCAGCAGCGGGCCGCTGGCGCCGGGGACGCCCGTGCAGGCCAAGATCCGTTATCGCGCCCGCCCGGCAGCGGCGCGGGTATACCCAGAAGGGCCGGATACGGCGCGGGTGCGTTTCGATGCGCCCTTGCGCGATATCACCCCCGGCCAATCTGTGGTATTCTATCAGGGAGATGAGGTGTTGGGCGGCGGCGTCATCGCCCAAGCCGAGGAACCGGCCGGCCAACAGACCGTGTGATGAGGGGGGCGCCCATGTTCGCTTCTCCGGTGTTCCTATTGGGCTCTAGCGTAGCCACGCTCTATGCCGCCCTGTTCCATCTGCTGGCCGGGCGCACCTGGCGCCAGATCGTGCTCTACTGGGTGTTTAGCTTGATCGGGTTCATGCTGGGCCAGGCGGCGGGCGAGCTGCTCTCGCTGAGCTGGCCGATGTTGGGCCAGCTTCACATCATCCCCGCCAGCCTCGTGGCCTGGGCTGCGCTGTTCGTTGCGCGGCTCTTGAAACTGTGATAGAATACCCAGTAGTAGGCGGAACGTTTTACCCAGGAGGAGGGCTTGATGCTAGCGGCTGCTCGCGATATCGCCATTGTGCTTCTGGCCGTTCTATCCCTGGTGATCGGCGTCCTGTTGGCCGTTCTGCTGGTGCAGCTCCGCATTCTGGTGCGCACGCTGCGCGAAGAGATTGCGCCCATCCTGCAGACCGGCCAGGCAACGGCCCACCGCGTAGATGGCACGGTCCATCTCGTCAGCGATACCATTGTCCGCCCACTGATCAAGCTCAACAGCTTTGGGGCAGGGGTGCGCAAGGCCGCCGATAACTTGTTCTTCTTCAAGGGGCGGATGCAGCGCGGCCACGGCGCCCCTCGGCCGCAAACAGCGCCCACCGACTCATCCACAACCGAGACCGCGTAAGGAGACGACCATGGCCAAGCACGAAAGCTCGTTCGACTTTATAGTAGGGTTCCTCTTTGGGGCTTTGGCCGGCGCCCTGGCGGCGCTCCTCTTTGCGCCGACATCCGGTGAAGACCTGCGTGAGCAGATCAAGGAAAAGGGCATCGAGCTCAAAGAGCGCGCCGAAGAGTTGGGTGTGGATACCGAGCACCTGGAGGAGCTCCGGGCTCGGGGCCAGGCTCTCTTGGAAGAGCAACGCGCCCGTTTCCGCGAGGCCATCGAGGAAGGCAAGCTGGCCGCAGCGCGCCGCAAGGAAGAGCTGCTGGCCCAGTTTGGCGCCGCCCCGCACGAGCCCGAGCAGCCGATCGACCTGACCGATATCGAGGCCAGGGCGCACCGGTCCTAACCCCGAACCCTTTTTGATGCAACGGGGGCGCAGCAACAAGCGCGCCCCCGTTTGGCGTGCTAACCCAACGCCTGGCGCGCCCTGACCAGGTACGCCCCCAGCTCCCCGGCCAAGAGCCCCGCCTCCCCATGCTCCTGCTGCCAAAGCGCCCCTGCCAAGGCGTGCAGATAGGCGCCGCAGAGGGCTGCTTGCGCCCCGGCCAGCCCCTGGGCCATGAGCCCGGCAATGGCGCCCGCCAGCACATCCCCCGTTCCGGCGGTGGCCAGGGCGGGCGTGGCGTAGGGGATCACGGTCGTCGCGCCATCGGGCGCAGCCACCACGGTATAGGCGCCCTTGAGCGCCACGGTGCAGCCCCATTTGTGGGCGGCATCTCGCGCCGTAGCCACGCGGTCGGCATTGACCTGGGCGATCTCGCCGCCCAGCAGGCGGGCCATCTCGCCCGGGTGTGGCGTCAGCACCGTATCGCGGGGCAGCCATTGCCACCAGCCATCGCCCTGAGCCAGTAGATTCAGCCCGTCGGCATCCACCACCAGGGGCGGCAGCGCAAAGGAGGGCTGCTCGATAGCCCTGTGGGGGATCAGGCCGATAGGTTGGCGCTTGGCCTGGCGGGCGCCTCGCAGCAGCGCCTCGACAAACGCTCGGGTCTGCTCCTCCTGGCCCAGGCCGGGCCCCAGCAACATGACGCGGTACTGCTCCACGGCCTCGGCCAGCACGGGCACGGCCAGGGGCGCCAGCACGCCCATATCGTGGGGCAGGATCAGGTGGGTGGCCTCGCCCAGGCGAGCGGCCAGGGCGCCGTGGATGGCGCCGGGCGCGGCCAGGGTTACCAACCCGGCCCCTACGCGATAGGCGGCCTCGGCGGCCAGGGCCGGCGCCCCCACATAGTTGATGGATCCGGCCACGATGAGGGCCTTGCCAAAGGTGCCCTTGTGGGCCTCTCGTGGGCGCGCGGGCAGCAGGGCGCCCACGAGCTCCGGCGTGGCGCAGGCCAGGGACACGTCCTCGGCCAGGGCCGGGTCGAGCCCGATCTCGGCCACCACCAGCTCGCCCACGCGGGCGGCCCCGGGGTAACGGAAATGCCCTCGCTTGGGGTAGGCCAGGGCGATGCAGAGATCGGCGGATAGGGTGCGCTCATCCACGGCGCCGGTGTCGGCATCCAGGCCGCTGGGCAGGTCCACGGCCACCACCAGCGGCCCGCGCGCCGGGGCCGCCTGGGGCGGGATGCCCCCGACGCGCACGAGAAGCGCCGACTCTTGCGCCCCTCGCAGGCTTGCCAGCTCAGCGCCCACGGCCTCCAACAGGGTCTCTACGCCGCCGCGCAGCGCCCCCGTCGCGCCGGTGCCCAGCAGCGCATCTACGATGACGTCGCTTGCGCGCACGGCCTGCCGCAGCCCGGCCAGGTTGTGCGCGTCAAAGGGCTCGATGGCGAGCCCCAGGGCGCGGACGGCCTCCAGCAGGGGATCGTCCTCCTGGGCGCGCCGCCAGAGCACCAGGCGCACCGTGTGGCCCCAGGCGTGTAGGTGGCGCGCGGCCACCAGGCCGTCGCCGCCGTTGTTGCCCGGCCCCACCAGGATCAACACCCGCGCTTGGCGGTCGCCGATGCGGGCGCGGATGGCCGCGGCCACGCCGTGGCCGGCGTGCTCCATCATCTGCCCATAGCCCAGGCCGCTTGCGTTGGCCGCCTGTTCGATCTGCCGCATCTCTTGCGCTGTCACGATCTTCATCTCGCACCTCCTTGCCACGCCCCGATTCTAGGGATATGGATCGGGGCTGTCAACGAAGGACAAGCCTGACCCCTACCCACTTTGGCGGGTGGTCCACAGAAGAGCTCTGCTGCACTATCTGGACGGCGTCGCGACCTCTCGGAAAGGGCCCCCACGGGGGGTGGGCGCCCCTACGAACAGGATCGCCGACACGCCTTGTCGTGGTCTTGGCGGCAACACAGGTAGGGGCGGCCCCAGGCGCATGCATGCGCAATTTGCCCACGTGTAGGGCAAATCTTACCTCGACGGGAGGCTAGGTGCACATAACCCGAACTTGGAAAAGATCCTGTTTCACCCTCGCTTTTCGTTGACACGCCCCCCAACGGCCTCTATAATCAAGGAGAAACCGATTGAGCATACATCAGGTGCGCGATGAACGAACGGCATTGCGCCATACCGGCAGGCCAAGGCGCCCGGCAAAGGAGGCTGCACGTATGAACAGGTCTATGTTAGGGACGTTGCTGTTGATCGCCGCATTGCTGCTCTCGTCTTGCACCGTCGTGCTGCCCGTGGCGGAAGAGCTGATCGCGCCGACGGAGGGGCAGGCCGAGGCGGAGGAGGCCGTCCTCCCCGTCGCTGAAGCGTATCCCGCGCCCGGCCTGGCGGCCTATCCTGCACCCGAGGCCGAGAGCGACCAGGCGGCCATGCTGGCCATGTCCAACGAGCAACTTGGGGCCTTGGGCACGGCCCTGTTGCAGGGCGGGCTGCTGGATATCCTGCTCGAGGGCGAGCCCTATACCATCCTGGCGCCCACCGATGCGGCCTTTGCCGCCTTGGACGACGAGACCGTTGAGGCCCTTGCCACCAACCAGGATCGGCTGGCCGCTTTTTTGCAGTTCCATGTGATCAAGGGCGCCTACACCCTGGCCGATCTCCAGGAGCAAGAGGCGTTGGAGAACCTGGCGGGCGTCTCGCTAGAGGTGCTCTCGGACGAGCAAGGGCTCATGCTGGATCAGGCGCGCATCGTGGCGGGCGATATCTTTATCCCCAACGCCATCGTGCACGTCATTGACACGATCCTGTTCCCCGTCGAGGGCGAGGATATCATGGATCTGGCCGAGCGCGACGCGAACCTGGGCGCCCTGGCAGCGCTGCTGGAGCGCACCGACCTGGACTTGCTCTTGCACGCAGCGGGGCCCTATACCCTGTTGGCGCCCACCGACGCGGCCTTGGCCGCCTTTTTCGCCGAGCACCCCGTGGCGCTGGATGATATCGAGGCCCTGGCCGCCATGCTCCAGTACCATATCATCCCCGCGAGCATCAACCTAACCGATACGCTGGAGAGCGCCTCCTACGAGACCTGGCTGGGGCCAACGGTCACGTTCACAGCCGAGGATGGCGCTATCATGGTGGATGGCGCTACCGTTGTGCTGGCCAATATCGAGGTGGTCAACGGCCTGATCCATCTCATTGACCGGGTGCTGATGCCCCCCGAGGGCGCCACCCCTGTTGGGATGCCCGAGTTGCTGGATCTCATCGAGGAGCTGGGCGGGCTGGATACCCTGGCCCAGGTCGTTGGGCTGGAGACCCTGCAAGAGCAGTTGGCCGGGCTGGAGCAGTTTACCCTGTTCGTGCCGACCGACCAGGCCTTCAACGCCCTGCCGGACGATGTGATCGTGGAGTTGGTTAGCGACCGAGTGGCGCTGGCCCGGCTGCTCCAGTACCATGTGGCGCCGGAGCGGCTGCTGGCCGCCGATCTGGCGATGATCACCGAGACGATGACGCTGGCCGGGTTGCCTATCCAACTGCAAGCGGACCCTCTGGCCATCAATGGCGCCGCGTTCGCAACGACGGACATCCTGGTCAAGGGCGGGGTGATACACCTGATCGAGGCGGTGCTGTTGCCCCCCGAGGGCGCGGCCCTGGCCCAAGCCGAGGCAGAGGCGGAGGCCGTCCTTGCTGCTGAGGCGGAAGAGGCCATCGAACAAGCCGCCGAGCCCGAAGAAGCGGAAGAGGCCGCAGCCGAGGCAGAGGTAGCCGAGGCGGAACGGGCCGCCGAGGAAGAGACGGCTGAGGCGGCAGAGGAGGCGCCTGTCGTTGAGGCGGTGGAGCAAGAGCCGGTTGCGGAGGCCGAAGAGGTGCAGGAGCCCGCTTTCTTGCCGAGCCGGCAGCTCAGCTTGATCGCCATGTTGCGCGCCCTGGTCACCTCGGGGCTGCTGGACGATCTGGAGCAGGTCGGCGCGTTTACGATCTTTGGCCCCAGCGATGCCGCCCTGAACCGTCTGGCCTCCGAGCGCCTGCTGGAGCTGGCTCTGGATCCCCAGGCGTTGCGCGCCATGCTCGAGATGCACGTGGTCCCCGGCACCATCACCAGCCGAGAGCTGGCGCCCGGGACTTTGGTAACGCTGGCGGGCTCTGAGTTGACCATGGCCACAGACCCCCGCACAGGCGCGCTCACCGTCAACGGCGCCCGTATCCTGTGGGTGGATATGCGCATCGGCGATGCCGTGATCCATATCATTGACCAGGTGCTGCTGCCTGCAACGGCAGAAGAGGCCGTTGCAGAGGAGACGCAAGCGGCCCCCGAGGCCGAAGAAGAGGCGGTTGCCGAGGCGGCGCCGGAGGTCATTGTGTCACAGGCAGTGGCCGCGCCGCAGGGCACCCTGGCCCGCGCGCTGCAACGCGAGCGGCGCACCGGGCTGCTGGCTTCGCTGGCCGAGCTGGCCGAGCTGGCCGACCTGCTGGCGGGTGAGGAACCGTTGACCCTGCTGGCGCCCGTGGATTCGGCCCTGAACCTGGTGCCCAACGCCGTGATGCTCAGCATCATCCGCCAAAAGGATGCGCTCGACGAGCTGTTGCGCCACCATATCATCGAGGGCAGCCTCTCTGCCGACGACCTGGCCGAGGCCGCCTCGGTCAAGACCCTGGCAGGTTACACGCTGCCCGTATCGGTGGAGGAGGGCGTTCTGCACGTGGGCGACGCCCAGGTGGTTGATGTGATCGAGACGGGGAACGGGACGCTCTATCTGATTGACGAGCTGCTGATCTATCCGGGTATCCCGCTGGACGTCGTAGGCCAGCTCTACATCGCCGATGGGTTCACCCACCTGACGCGGCTGCTAGAGCTATCGGGCCTGGCCGACACGCTGAGCCGGGAGAGGAACGTCACCGTGCTGGCGCCCACCGATGAGGCTTTTGAGGAGCTGACCGAGGCCCAAATGCAGGCCCTGACCGCCGACCGCGAGGCGCTGACCGCCTGGTTGGGCCGCTACATCATCCCCCGGCGCATCACGACGGAGGAGCTGACCAAGCTGCGCTCCATAGAGACCCTCTCGGGCGACAGGCTGCTGGTGCGCGCCCGGCGCGGCAACCTGTTCATCGGGGGCACCCGCGTCATCGAGCGCGACCTGCGGGCCACCAACGGGTTGATCCACGCGGTGGATACCGTGGTGTTGCCCCGGCCCTGAGCGCGAGCGCGCTTGCGGCTACATCCCAGGGCTCGGCTACGGCCGGGCCCTGGTGCTTTTTAGGGGGCCATGCGCCGAAAGATCAGAGGAAAGAGATGGCGACGCTCTAGCTGGGGCAGTATCAGGCTTGTGATGGCCGCCTGGGCGTCTATGCGGCCCCAGCCGGTGCGCTCGTCCCAACCGGGGTCATGTACATCCTGGGCGGTGCTCGTGATGATCTGGGTAACCTGGGCGGCCGTCAGGGTAGGGTCATAGGCCCAGAGCAGGGCTGCCAGCCCGCTCACATGGGGCGTGGCCATGGACGTGCCGCTCATATAGCCGTAGGAGCCCTGGATGACAGGCCGCGTGCTATACACACCCGAGCCCGGCGCGGCCACATCCATCTGCGGCCCCCGGCTATAGCCCAAGACCGGTCCATCGAACTTGGTCGTGGCTGCCACCGCCATGACGCCCTCCATCCTGGCCGGGTATTGGATGGCGCCCCCTGCATTGCCTGCCGCCGCGACGATGAGACAGCCCAGGCCGCGAGCATAGGCAACGGCATCGGAAACGGTCTCGCCGGCAGGCAGGGTATCCCCGCCCAGGCTCAGGTTCAGCACGCGGGCGCCATTTGCGGCGGCATAGATCATCGCCTCGGCCACATTGCTCCAAGAGCCGTATCCGCTTGCATCCAGCACCCGCACGGCCATCAAGCGCACGCCCCAGCCCACCCCGGCGACGCCGATGCCGTTGTTGGTGTGGGCGCCGGCGATGCCCGCCACGTGGGTGCCGTGGCCGTTCTCATCCTGAGGGAAAGGGTCTCCTTTTTCATATAGAGTGCCGAGAAAGTCCCAGCCGTGCACGTCGTCAATGTAGCCGTTGCCATCGTCGTCCTGGCCTGTGCCGGGGATCTCGTGCTCGTTCACCCACAGCCTGGCTTGCAGGTCGGGATGCGCCAGGTCTAGGCCCGTGTCAATGATGGCGATGACCACCTCGCCGCCCTGGCTCCAGAGCCAGGCTTGCTCCAGGCCGACCAGGGGCAGATTCCACTGATAGGTGGCATAATAAGGGTCGTCGGGGATGACCTCCTGGGCCTGCACCAGCCCGTCCTGCTCGATCCAGAGCACCCGGTCGGCCAGGCTCTCGCGCAGGGCCTCCAGGGCGGCGGGCCGGCTGGGCAGGGGCCGGGCGCGCCAGACATGGATCTGAGGGATGGGGCGCAGGGCCTCCAGCCCGAGGGAGGCCAGGTAGGCGGGGGCTTGCTCGGGCGTCACCTCATCGGGCAGGCGCACCAGCAGGGGCAGCTCTGGCCTGTCCGTGAGGAGGTCGCCCTGGCCCAGAGAGCACGGCGGCAGGAACAGGGCCAGCAACAGCCCAAGAGCCAGCAGGGCGTACGCAAGAGGATGTGAGCCAGGGCTTTTGTGTGACATTGCGCCATTTTACCACAGGCAAGCGAGGGCTCATAGATCGAGCAAGAACCCATCACAGGGGGTCAAGCAGGCCGAGGGATCAGGGGATATTGCATCGTGAGATACAGGCCGGGCACATGCGGTGGCGAGTGTAGGTCTGTGGGTGGCAAAGGCCATAAGAGTGGGAGACCCTTTGCACCGCTTGATGCAAGTCAGAAGACTGAGGTATCGAGTTCCCAGAATGCCAAAGTGGTCTGGCATTCCGGCTACGACGCGCCCCGCAGCGACTTTGACAGGGCAACCAAGGCCCGGTAGGATAAAGGGTACATCTGGGAATGGGGTCGAGGCAATGAATGCCGAGTGCGTACCGGTCCCTGACGGAACTGCTGTGCGCGGTGTTGCTTTGGGTTATGGCTGCGCAGGCTGTCAAGTGCCGATCGAGCTCCGATAGGCAGGGCAGACCTGATTCATGCTCGCATTGTCTTGCGGCAAAAGGCCCTAGGGTACCATGTAACATGGCCAGGGCCTTTTTCTGTTGGCTTGGCCAAGCGAGTTCCCCCTACCGGCTCTGGACGCATCGTCGCCGATGAGGATGACACCCCCGTTTGCGACCCCACGAAGGGCTTGGCGCATAGACGAACCAGCGCCCAGCAGCTCATCTGTTGTTATCCCGGTGTCTGACGGACACAGGTTGTTTACCGAGGAGGGAAGGATCGTGGCAGGCATTGCAGGAATTGATAGCCCAAAACCGCAGACGGTGTCGCGTATGCTGGATCGGCTGACCCATCGGGGAGGCGCCGGCTCCAAGATCGTGGAGCATGATGGCGTCACCCTGGGCGCCGTATGGCCGGAGGCCCACACCGCGCCGACGCCGCGCCCGCTACGACGCCAGGCGGCGTGGGATGGCGACAGCCCTCCCCTACCTGACCCGGAATCCCTCGAGCGGGAGCCCAAGCCGTATGCGCTGGCGATAGCGCGAGGGCCTCAGAGGCTTCTGCTGGCCCGCGATCCCTTTGGCATCTGCCCGCTGTACTATGGCCGCACAACAGAGGGCGAGCTCGTATTTGCCTCGGAGGTCAAAGCGCTGCTCCAAGTTACAGAGGACATTCGCGAGTTCCCGCCGGGGACCTGGTATACGCGGCAAGATGGCTTTCAGCCAATGGATGCGTTGCAGAAAATGCCCGCCATGCCAGAGAGCGCTGCCGCAATCGCCGACGACCTGCGTCTGCGGCTGGAGCATGCGGTCTGCCGCCATATCAAAGGTGACGAGGCAGGGGCATGGCTCTCCGGCGGGCTGGATTCCAGCGCCATCGTGGCCCTGGCGCGGCCTCATGTGCGCGCCCTGCACACCTTTGCCGCCGGAATGGATGGCGCGCCCGACCTGCGCTTTGCGCAAGAGATCGCCGACTATTTCGAGACCAACCATCACTCGGTGGTCGTCACCTTGCAGCAGACCCTGGATGCGCTGCCAGATGTGATCTACCATCTGGAATCGTTTGACGCGCTCCTGGTGCGTTCCGCTGTCACCAACTATCTAGTGGCCCAGCACGCAGCCAACTATACGGAGGCGGCCTTTTCTGGCGAGGGCGCCGACGAGCTGTTCGCCGGGTATGGCTACCTGCGCGAGCTGCCCGCCGACAAGCTGGCGCACGAGTTGCACGACCTGACCGGACGGCTGCATAACACGGCGCTGCAGCGCGTTGATCGCAGCGCTGCCGCCCACGGCCTGGTGGTCCACATCCCTTTCCTGAGCCCGGAAGTGGTGACCTATGCACTGGGCATCTCGCCGGATCTCAAGCTGCGGCGTAGCCGAGAGACCACCGAAAAGTGGATTCTCCGCAAGGCACTGGAGCACGTCCTGCCCGATTCGGTTCTCTGGCGCCGCAAGACCAAGTTCTGGCAGGGGACGGGGATCGGTGAGCTGCTGGAGCAGTACGGCGAGCGATCCATCAGCGGTGCGGACTATGCCCAGGAGCACCGCCTGGCCAATGGATGGGTGCTCAACACCAAAGAGGAGCTGCTCTACTATCGCCTCTTTCGGGAACACTTTGGCGACCTGCCGCTGTTGGATTGGATGGGGCGCACCAAAGGCGCGCCGCGCCGGGCAGCTTGAGCCAAGCTGCATCACCTGCTGCCTGTACAAGCGCTTTTGGGATGCGCTTGACAGCGCCGCGCTTCCGCCTACACTAGGGATAGAGAGGCGAGATGGCAAAGGGGGTTCTCGTGAAGACGGTGGTGGCGGCTGCCCTGGGCGAATGTGTGCACGTGGCCGGGGTGCTGAATTTCCTGCGGCTGGCCGAGGCAGCGGGCTGGCGCACCGTATTCCTGGGCCCGGCGACGCCCGCCGCGCGGGTGTTGCAGGAAGCGCAAGCTCAACAGGCTGACCTGGTGGCCGTCTCGTACCGGCTCACGCCGGAGAACGGCGAGCGTCTGCTGGCCGAGTTCGCCGAAACGGTGGACGAGCTGCACGCCCAGGGGGTGCGTTTCATCTTTGGGGGCACGCCCGAGGTGGCGGAACGGGCCCGCAGCCTGGGATTCTTTGACGCCGTATTCGACGGCAGCCAGCCGGTGGAGGCGATCCTGGGCTATCTGCGGGGGCAGCCCTACGAGGCCCCCCGCGCCGAGGACTATGCCGATACGGCCATCGCCCGCATCGCCTGGCGCGCGCCCTACCCGATTTTGCGGCACCACTTTGGGCTGCCCAGCATGGAGGCCACTTTACAGGGCGTCGCCGAGATCGCCGAGGCCCGCGTGTTGGATGTGATCTCGCTGGGGATTGACCAGGATGCCCAGGAGAACCACTTTCATCCCGAGCGGCAGGACCCCCGGCGCAGCGGCGCAGGCGGCGTGCCCGTGCGCAGCGCCGAGGATTACGCCGCGCTCTATGCCGCCAGCCGGCGGGGCAACTATCCCCTGATGCGCTCCTATTCCGGCACCGACGACCTGGAGCGGCTGGCGGAGGTGCAATTGGAGACGATCCGCAACGCTTGGTGCGCCGTCTCGCTCTACTGGTTCAACCGCATGGACGGGCGCGGCCCCTGGGAGCTAGAGCCCTCCATCGCCCAGCACCAGCGCTTGATGGCCTGGTATGCCCGGCAGGGCGTGCCCGTGGAGGCCAACGAGGCGCACCATTGGGGCCTGCGCGATGCGCCCGACGTGGTGTTCTGCGCCGCGTCGTATCTGGCGGCCTATAACGCGCGGGCGATGGGCGTTCAGGACTATATCGCGCCGCTGATGTTCAACAGCCCGCCCAACCTGAGCGATAGGATGGACCTGGCGCGCATGTTGGCCACGCTTGACCTGATCGCGCCCCTGGAGCGGGAGGGGTTCCGCATCTGGCGACAGACGCGCACCGGCCTGCTGAGCTATCCACAAGACCTGGACGCCGCCCGCGCCCACCTGGTGGCCGGCATCTATCTACAGATGGCGCTGCGGCCCCATATCGTGCATGTGGTGGGCTATTGCGAGGCCCAACATGCCGCCACGGCGGGCGAGGTGGTCGAATCGTGCAAGCTGGCGCGGCGCGCCATCGAGAACGCGCTACACGGCCAGCCCGATATGGCCGCCGACCCGGCAGTGGCGCAGCGCCGCGCCGCGCTGGTGGCCGAGACCCAGCTCACCCTGGCGGCGGTGCGCTCCCTGGCGACGCCGGGCGGCTCCGATCCGGGCGGATCAGCCCCGGATGGGGCTGATCCGCTGACCGACCCGGCCACACTGGCGCGGGCGGTGACCCGGGGCGTGCTGGATGCACCCCACCTGCGCAACAACCCTTACGGGCGCGGCGAGATCGCGGTGGGGGATGACGGACAGGGCGCCTGGGTAGCCGTTGACCCGCAGACGGGCGCGCCCCTGCCCGAGGCAGAGCGCCTGGCGCGGCTGGGAATCGAGTTGCCCTAGCCGCTCGCGCGTCACCTCGCACACCGACTGCCGATGCGCCCTGGGCCCCGCCATCGCGGGCAAGCACGGGGCGCGCTCGATCTCTAGCTTTGCCACGCTTCCGAGCGTCACGCTTCCGAGCCCGCCAAGGGCCCCTGTGCTTGGTCTTGCTGGCGCTTTGGCGCGCGGATGGCCCGAGTCCTTCAAAGGAGTCAAGATGCAGACGATATCGCGCTACACAGTCATCGGAGCAGGGCATGGCGGCAAGGCCATGGCCGCCCACCTGGCCCTGATGGGCCTGGAGGTGACGCTATACAACCGCACCCCCGAGAATGTGGCCGCCATCCGCAGCCGCAAGGGCATTGATCTGGACGGCTTTGAGGGCGGGCCGCGCGGCTTTGCGCGGCTCAAGCGGGTTACGTCGGACCCCGCCGAGGCGGCCCAGGATGCCCAGATCATCAATGTGGTGGTGCCCTCCAGCGCCCATTCCGAAGTGGCCCGCTGTTTTGCGCCCTACTTGCGGGATGGCCAGATCATCGTGTTGCATCCGGGGCGCACCGGCGGCGCCCTCGAGTTCCGCCAGGTGCTCCGGCAGGTGGGCTGCACGGCGGACGTGTTGCTGGCCGAGGCGGAGACCTTGCTTTACGCCAGCCGCTCCGATGGCCCCGCCCAGGCGCGCCTGTTCAGCATCAAAGAAGCGGTGCCCCTGGCGGCGCTGCCCGCCACCCGGACCCCCGCCGTGCTCGATGCCCTGGCCGATGCCTACCCCCAGTTCATTGACGGCAACACCGTGCTGCATACCGGCCTCAACAATATGGGCGCCATCTTTCACCCTGCGCTGACCCTGCTCAATGCGGGGCGCATCGAATCCACCCGGGGCGAGTTTCAGTTCTACATCGAGGGGGTGACGCCCTCGGTGGCGCGGGTGCTGGAGGAGCTAGACCGCGAGCGGGTGACGGTGGCGGCGGCGCTGGGCATTCGCGCGCGCACGGCCATGGAGTGGCTCAAGATGGCCTATGACGCCAGCGGCGAGGACCTGTTCGAGGCGATCCACAACCAGCCGGGCTATCGCGGGATCAAGGCGCCCGCGACGCTCAACCATCGCTACGTATTCGAGGACGTGCCCATGAGCCTGGTGCCCATCGCAGCGCTGGGCCAGCGCTATGGCGTCTCGGTGCAGGCGATTGACAGCATCATCCGGCTGGCCTGCACCATCCACCAAACGGACTATTGGCGGCGGGGGCGCACCTTGGACAAGCTGGGGATCGCGCAGCTCAGCGTGAACGAGTTGATGCGCCTGGTGCAGGAGGGCGTGGAAGAGTGACGGGGCGCATGGGTGCCCTCCCGGCCCTCTAGTCGCCGGGCACAAGTTGGGCCAGGATCGCCTCCAGCGCGCGCACGGTGCGCTCGACGGCAAAGCGCCGCGTGACGCGCCGGCGCCCAGCCATGCCCATACGCGCGCGCAGGGCGGGGTCGCGCAGCAAGGCCAGGGTCGCCTGGGCCAGGGCAGCCTCGTCGCCCGGCGGCGCGAGCGTGCCGGTCTGGCCATCCACGACGATCTCCGGCAGGGCGCCGTGGGCAAAGGCCACCACCGGCTTGGCCATGGCCATCGCCTCGATATTGACCAGGCCAAATGCCTCGGGATCGCCCGGCTGCACAAAGACGTCCAGGGCGGCCAGTGCGGGCCGAGGGTCGTCGAGCTGGCCGGTGAACACCACCCGCTCCGCGATGCCCAGCTCTCCGGCGCGCCGATGCAGCGACGCCTCATAATCCTGCTGCTCAAAGAGAGGGCCGCCGACGATCACGCCCCAGACCTCGGGCTCTTTGGCCAGCGCCTGCGCCAGGACGCGCAGAAAGCGGTCCTGCCCCTTGATCGGGGAGAGGCGCCCCACCATGCCCAGCAGCGGCGCGGCAGCGGGGATGCCGTGGGCCGCGCGAAAGGGGGCGCCATCCAGCGTGGGGTCATAGCGCTGCACCTGGACGCCGTTGGGCACCACGACGATCTTGCGCCTGAGGGGGTGGCGGCGCAGGGTGGCGCGGGAATTGGCGATCACTCGCGCAGAGGCGGCGCCCAGCAGCGCCTTGACCAGCGTATCTGCCCAGGGCAGGCGAGGCTGGGACTCGCCCAGCCAGAAATCGCGCCGATACCAGACAAAGGGGATGCGCGCCAAGTGCGCGGCCGGCGCGGCGTAAAAGGCGGCGCGCACCGTATTGGCGACCAGCAATTTGGCATCGGTCTCATGGGCCACCTTGGCCAGGGCGCGCACCCCCTTGCCCAGATCCAGCAGCGCCGAGAGAGAGCGCCGCAAGCGGGGCTGGGGTGTGAGGTGAACAGGAATGCCCAGGGCCGCCGCGCGCTCGGCCAGCGAGCCGGGGCGGCAGGCCAGGTGCGGCGCCCAATGGGCGCGATCCAGGCGTTCCAGGATCATCAACAGGCTGTGCTCCGCGCCGCCCAGGGCCGCGGCGTGGTCTACAAAGAGCAGAGGGGCGGGGTAAGAGTTCATAACTATAGCGAACCAGGGCCGATATCAGGCAATGTTGGCGCCCTTGCTTCGATTGCATTGTTCACACAATAGCTCGATGTTCCTTGCGGTGTTGCTGCCGCCTTGGGAGAGCGGGACGATGTGGTCGTATTCCAGGTTCTCGCGGCTGCCGCAACGAGCGCACTTGCCCCCATCGCGTCGCCATACCTCGATCCGGATCCTTTCCGGAATGCGGGGGCGCGAACGGGCGCTGCCGTCGGAGCTTACCATTTTGTTCCTGATCCGCTCAAAGCTCCTGCGCTCCCTGTCGAATGCCTCAAACACCGAGAGCATGCGCTCTTCTCGCGAATATAGTCGTTGATCCGCCCCGATCTGGTAGACGAAGCCCTGGAATGCCCAGTAGGGACCGTAGAGATTGATAGGCTCTGTCTTGGCCGCAGCGACCGCTTCCTCGATCAGATCCGTGATACCATTTTCGCCGGCCACGAGTGCGGGATCGGGGACCCAGAAGAGCCACCACGAATCGATCAGGGGAGGAGGCAGGGGTTTGGCCATCGTCATGCGCGGCAATGCCAGGGTCTCCCTCAACTGTACGACCCTTTCCCATTCGATCTGAGTCGCACGCTCAATGCTATGCGGGAACAGGCTCTTCCAGTTCTGATAGTCAAAACCGATTGCGCATAAATCGGCTACAAAAGCATAGGCGAAGTGGTCCTTGTCGGCAACAGGTTCTTCAATGCCCCCTGTTCTTTGTTCCAGAGCATCAGCTCTGTGAGCCAGTATAGAGGCCTGCCTACTGAGTCCCGCAGCTTCACTGTCCATGCTCCTGGCTCTCCAGAGTCTGAATGGAGCTAGCAGACGCCCGGACCAGCCAAAGCTGCCAACACTAGATTCTGAGAATCTCTGTCTCATCTCAAGAGCTCGTCGCGCTAACGAATCCGCCTCATCAGCCATGCGAATCGATCGCGTGCGCATTCTCTCAACGCTTGATCTATCTCTGCGTGCTTGCTCGATCCGATACTTATATCGCGTGTGCGCTTGCTCAATCTGCCGGCCATACCGCCTGATCTCTGCCAGCTTCTGAGGTAGACCCTCGGGCACCTGCCCTCGCCAGTCCGGGTGTTCCCGGAACAGCCGCACATACGCCAAGTACCAGCATATCTCTTCGCTAGAAGGAACATACCACTCAAGCAAAGCTACTCTTTTCGCTGTAGGTGGCATTGACTTCCTCCTTCGTGCAGTTCAGTCCACTTCACTGAGACTCTGGCTATGAGCGCGAACAGCAGCGTGTTCTACACTGCAACGTTCATGGCAGAGTTTGGCATAGTGCCCCCGAGCGTCAAGACCATCCGGTTCGCGTAAGTTCGTCACTTCACCTACCACTCCTGCACCTCCTCCGCGATGGCCGCCGTTGCCCCGGCGATGAACGCCTGTATGCACGCATAGGTCAGGTAACGTGGGGGCTCGGGGGCGGCGGGCAGGGTATCGAACCAGGCCAGGGTGCGGTCGCGCCAGCGCCCGATCTCGTCAGCGCTGAGCAGGCCGGGCAAGTCGGCGGGGCGGGCGGCGGCCAGGGTGCGCCAGATCTGGGGACGCCAGGGCGAGCCCTCGTACAGCAGACGATCTACCTCATCGGTCTCGCGATAGTACAGCTCCCGCTCCTGGTCGCGAGGCAAGGCCAGGTCGGCCCGAAAAGCGTAAAACACCCGCTCCACCCAGAGGGCGTCGGTGAGCAGGTGCACGGCATAGCCCAGGGCGAGATCGCGCAGGCTCGCATCGGCGGCGGCCAGGGATTCGAACAGGCGACGCACGGCGGCGGGACCCTCGGCCTCGATGGCCTGGTGGAGATGCACGCGGCTCTTGTCCTCGCGGGCGCTCTCCGGGCGCATATGGATGGCGTCGGGCGCCAGGCTCCCCAGCAAAAAGGCGGGCGACGCCTCCCAACTCAGGGCGTCACATAACTCGATGGCTATGGCCAGGTGTACCATAGGCAATGGCACGATCTACCCCCTTGCAAGATTCCGGTTGTTTCCCATCGCGCGAGCGGCAGGCGCGCCGAGGGAATGGGCTTTCTTTCCCAAGAGACGCCGGCGACGCATGCGGGGTTCCCCTTTTCTCGCGCACACCCTTTATCTCCCCTCCACCCACGCCATCTCGAACCGCGCCAGGGTGAGGGCCGTGACGCCGCCACGGGAGCCGGCGCGCCTGCCGCGCTCGTATAGACAGAGTATACCGCCATCGGGCAGCGCGGCCAGATCGGCATAGCCCGACGGGCCGGAATCCAGGATGCGGGCCACTGGCCAGCTCTCGCCCTCATCGTAGCTCACCCGTACCGTCAGGTTGCGGCGCTCGCCGTCCCGCTCCGGATGGCCATCGTGGGGCAAGGTGGCCGGATTGACGAACAGGATACGCCCTGCTCCGGCGCGCGCCAGGCCGGCAAAGCAACGCGGCTCCCATAGGACGGGATCATAGCGGGGCGGGTTCCAGGGGCCGATGCCGCTGGGGCTGGTGGTGACCGCGCGGCGTAGGCCATCGCCCACATTGCGGTAATTCAGCAGCACGGACCCATCGGTCCGCTGGATGGCGGCCGTCTCGCTGCCCGAGGGAATGTCATCGGGCACGAGATCGCCCGCCTGCCAGGTGGCGCTGTGGTCATCGCTATAGATCACCGCCACACGGCTGGGATCGTGGGCGCGGCGGGGCGAGTTCGAGAGCCACACGGGGGCCAGCAGCCGCCCGCTGGCAAGCTGGATGCCGTGGCCGGGCCCGATGGCAAGCACGGTCCAGGCGTAGGCGGGGCGGAACGCCTGGAAGGCAGCCGTGATCTCGACGGGGTCGCTCCAGGTGCGCCCGTCATCGTCGCTGCGCCGATAGTAGGCGCGGCCATAGTCGTGGCAGTAGAGGAAATGCACCGCGCCGGTGACCCGGTCTGGGATGGCCACCGGGTTGTTCATGCAGCTCGGGCCATAGTCTAGGTAGCGCGCCAGGACCATGGGCGGGCCCCAGGTCTGGCCGCCGTCGTCGCTGGCCCGCAGCAGGATGTCGCTGGGGGCCCAGTCGCCGGGCTGGGTGCGCGCCTCGCAGTAGGCCAGGGCGCGCCCGCCGGGCGTGATCACCAGGCCAGGGATGCGGTAGTGGTAATAGGGGCCGTCCCCGGCGGCAAACAGGTCTTGTAGGATGGGTTGAGCAATGGGCATGGGGGCATCCTCTCACCGGACGTTTTTGCGCAGGCAGACACAGATCAGCGCGCCAATACGCGAAACACCACCACAAGGGCGCACCACAAGGCAGCGGGGATCACGCTGATGATCAGGCTGGCGACGAACTGGTGCCCCCAGACGGCAAAAGCGCGAGAGAGAAAGCTGCTGCTCAGCAGCGCGGTCTCGGGCAGACGGTCAATGGTTCGTTCGGCGCGCTCGCTCTGGTTCTCCCATTGTCGCTCCAAGTGCTCGATCTGGAGTTCCAGCCGATCCACCGTCCTTTGCAGGCGGTGCAACTCGCTCTGCATGCCGGGATCCTGCATACCCTGGTCTGAGATCGTCATGGCGCTTTCCTTTCCTTCTCAATACGGCAGTATCCGCTCCATCCTATCCTTTTACCCCTCCGCTGGCAAAATCTCGCGAATCTCGCACACCTCGCCCTCGGCGCCGTAGAAATAGGCCACGTGGACGCCGGGGCGGATCTCGACCGGCTCCCCCAGGAGCCGCACGCCGTGGGCGCGCAGGTGCGCCAGTGTGGCGCCAAAGTCCTGCACCATAAAGCCAATATGGGTGAGGCCGAAATCGCTCTGGCGGTGATCCGCTGGGCGGGGGCGACCGGGCGGGTGGCGATAGTCAAACAGCTCCAGCACGGCCTCGCCCAGGCGTAGGTGCACGATGCGCACGACCGTGCCCGGCTCGCCGATCAGGCGGGCCATGGGCTCGTCAAACGTGCGATCAAAGACCACCTGAAAGCCGATCAGATCGCGATAAAAGGCAATGACGCGCTCCATGTCGCGCACGCTCAGGGCCACGTGATCCATGCGCAGGAACATGCTAGGCCTCCAGATCCAGCAGGATCTTGACGCCCCGGCCCTGGCGCAGCATGTCAAAGCCCTGCTCCCACTCGCCCAGGGGCAGGATGGCGGTCACCAACCGGCGCAGGCGGGGGGCCTCCTCGACCTCGGCGGCCAGGGCCAGCTCCCAACTGCTGGGCGGCGAGGAAAAGCAGCCATAGGCATCAATCTCGCGGTAGAGCAGGGTGTTCCAGGGCAGGGGCACGGTCTCGGGGCCGATCAGGCCGATCATGACCAATTTGCCGGTCTTTTTCACCAGCTCCAGGCCGCTGGCGATGGCCGCCGTCGCCCCAGAGCATTCGACCCAGACATCCACGCCGCGCCCCCGGGTGCGGTCCATGACCACCTCTGCCAGGTCGCGCTGCTGTACGTTGACCACCCGGTCGGCGCCCATCGCCCGGGCCAGGGAAAAGCGCTCGGCCTCGTCCAGATCGGTTCCGGCGACGATGATATCGCGGGCGCCCAGGCGCTTGGCCCACAGGGTGGACATGAGACCCATCGTGGCGGCGCCGGTGATCAGGACGCTGTCGGCGTCGGCGATCTGGCCGCGCTCGGCCAGGCAGTGGGCCGCGATGGCAAAGGGCTCGCTGGCCCCGGCCACCTCCCAGGGCACTCCCTCGGGGATGGGGTGGGCCAGCCACGCGGGCAGGGTCAGATACTCGGCAAAGGCGCCGTCGCGCCGGGAGCCCAGGGCCAGCTTGGCGTCGCAGATGTGGGGCCTGCCCGCGAGGCACAGCTCGCAGCGGCCACAGGCGCCGGTGTGCAGCTCGCCCACCACCCGCTGGCCGGGCGACCAGCGCTCTCGCGCCGCCTCGCCCACCTCCACCACAGTGCCGCAATACTCGTGGCCCATGATGACGGGCGGGTCGTTGGGGAACTCGTCCTGCTGGATGTGCAGGTCGGTGCCGCAGATGCCGCAGTACTTGACCCGGATCAGCAGCTCGTCGCGCTCGGGCGGGCGCACGGGCGCCTCGCGGAGCTCGACGTTGCCCGGCCCCTTGGCCACCTTGACCAATGCTCTCATGGCGCTCCTCTCATGCAACGTACTTGCCATAGCGATCCAGGGCCTCGAACAGGGCGGCCAGGTTCTCCCAGGGCACGTCGGGGGTGACGGTGTTGCCCGGCGCGCCCAGCCAGCCGCCCCCGGGCATCAGCTCCTGGCACTGGGCGCGCACCATGCGGCGCACGTCATCGGGCGTCCCGTGCATCAGCTCGCCTTGCAGGCCGATGGTGCCCTCTAGGGCGATCTGGCGTCCGTACTGGTGCTTGATGGCGAACAGATCCATCGCCTCGGGCTGGACGGTGCGCAGCGACGAGACGCCCATGCGGATCAGATCGGGGATCACGGGGCGATAGTCGCCGTCCGAGTGGTAGCGAAAGAGGATTGCGGGGTTGATGCGGCGGACGGCCTGGATGACGGCGGCCATGCGGGGCGCGAGCCAGCGCCGCCACATGGCCGGGCTGAGGATCATGCCGCGCTGGCTGCCGATATCGTCGTTGAGCGAGATGCTATCCACGCCTGCGGCGGCCAGGCGCTCGGCCTGGGCCACGCGGATGGCCGTGATGCGGGCCAACAGGGCCTCGGCCAGCTCGGGGCGGTCGTGCATATCCACGAACAGGCCCACCTCGGTGCGCAGGGTCCAGGCGGTCTGAAAGATCCAGCCGATATGGGCGTCCACGAAATGGCCCGCAGCGTGCAGGCGCGCCACGTCGCGCTCCAGGTGGTCGTGTCGCCATTCGCCCAGATAGTCGGGCCAGGGGTATGCCTCCAGCTCGGCCAGGGAGCCAAGGTTGCGCAGGGGCGCGACGGGAGCGCTCAGGTGATACAGGTGCGCGGGGCGGGTGGCCACGCCCCACTCGGGCGGGAAATCGCGGTGCTCCCAGGAGAGCAGCCATTCGCTGTCCAGCTCGGCGTAATAGCGCCCGTAACGGGCACCCAGGTCGGGCGGCGGCTCCGGCGGCGCAAAGGCGACCTGGGCCACGTCCCAATCCCAATAAGCGGCGGGATCGGAAAGGCCGGTCTCGCGCCGGAACATCTCGGCCACGGCGGGGGCCAGGCTGGCATAGCGGGGGACGCGGTCGGGCTGCTGAAAGCGCAGGGCGGCCAACATGCGTTCGCGGTGGTTCAAGGGCGTGTCTCCCTCCGGCGTGGGCCAGATCTGGCTCTATGATAGAGCGCAGGGGGAGGGCGTCAAGGGAAGAAAAGAGGCGGGGCCGGGCTTGTGCCCGACCCCGACTGGAAAGAGGGGGATAGTAGTCTAGATGCCGTAGTACAGGGTGAACTCGTACGGGTGCGGGCGGATGCGCACCTGATCGTATTCCATATGGCGCTTGTAGGCGATATAGGCCTCGATCAGGTCCTCGGTAAAGACGTCACCCTTGAGCAGGAACTCGTTGTCCTCGGCCAGGGCGTCCAGCACCACATCCAGGGAGCCGGGCACTTGTCTAACCTGGGCGGCCTCCTCCGGCGGCAGGTCGTAAAGGTCCTTGTCCAAGGGCTCGCCGGGATCAATGCGGTTCTGGATGCCGTCCAGGCCGGCCATCAGCAGCGCCGCAAAGGTCAGGTACGGGTTGGCGCTGGGGTCTGGCGGGCGGAACTCGATGCGCTTGGCCTTGATGCTCTTGGAATAGACCGGGATGCGGCAGCAGGCCGAGCGGTTGCGCTGCGAGTAGGCCAGGTTCACGGGCGCCTCAAAGCCGGGCACCAGGCGCCGGTACGAGTTGGTGGTCGGCGCGGCGATGGCCAGGAGCGCCGGGGCGTGCTTGAGCAGGCCGCCGATATAGTAGCGCGCCGTGTCCGAGAGCTGGGCATAGCCCGCCTCGTCATAGAACACGTTGCGGTCGCCCATCCAGAGGCTCTGGTGGACATGCATGCCCGAGCCATTGTCCTCAAAGAGGGGCTTGGGCATAAAGGTCACGGACAGGCCATCCTTGAGGGCCACGTTCTTGCAGACGTACTTGTAGGTCTGCACCACATCGCCCATGCGGCAGAGGGGGCCATAGCGCAGGTCAATCTCGGTCTGTCCGGCGGTGGCCACCTCGTGGTGGTGGATCTCGACGGGGACACCGCAGCTCATCAGGGCCAGCACGATGCGGCTGCGCACATCCTGGAGGGTATCCATGGGGGGCACGGGGAAATAGCCGCGCTTGGGCGGGATCTGGCCGCCCATGTTCGGGGCGCTGCTATTGCCGCTGTTCCACCAGCCCTCGGCGCTATCCACATAGTAGAACTGGGAGTTGACGCCGCCGCCATAGCGCACGTCGTTGAACATAAAGAACTCGAGCTCTGGCCCCCAATAGCTGATGTCGGCGATGCCGGTCTCGCGCAGGTATTGCTCGGCCTTTTTCGCCACATAGCGCACGTCGCGGCTGTAGGGCTGGCGGGTGATCGGGTCGTAAATGTCGCAGATGATATCCATGGTGGGCACCTCAAGGATCGGGTCCTTGAAGGCCGTGCTGGGATCGGGGATCAGGATCATGTCCGATTCGTGGATCTCCTGAAAGCCACGGATGGACGATCCATCAAAGCCGATGCCCTCTTCGAGCAACTCTTCGGTGAACTCGGCGGCGGGCATGGTAAAGTGATGCCACATACCGAGTAGATCGGTGAACCGCAGGTCCACCATTTGGACCTCTTTGGCCAGGGCCAGGGCGCTCTTTGCTGCCGCTGTCATCATACCCTCCTCAAGACGCGTGCGTTGCAGGGAAACCGATGTCGAACAGAACCCCTTTTGCGCATACCCCCTCTAGTCATCCTCTTTCCGATTACCGCTGCGGGCCTGCATCCCTGCTGCGCGCACGGCGACGCCGCCATGCCAAGGCTCCCGATTGCTACGCTGCATTCTAGCGGGCGGCGGGGCGGGGCGCATCATACAGCGTGCCCGAGGCCAACGCGCCGCCTTTTGTGCAGATTGCACAAAGGAACGGCGCGGGCGTGCGGTGGCGGCGCGGATGTGGTAGAATCCTGCGCGTAATAGACATCGGACATACCCGTCGTTATCGCCACAAAGGAGGCCCCACATGGTTCAAGTCCTTCAAGTCATCGCCGCCCTGGGCACCATCGGCGTCGGCGTCGTAGCGCTCTTTTGGCCCAACTCGGTCACCGAGTTCATCGGGCTGGCGCCCACGGGGCCGCGCGGCATAACCGAGCTGCGGGCCGTGCTGGGGGCCTTTTTCGTGGCCCTGGGGGCCGCGCCCCTGCTGCTGGGCGCGCCCGAGGCCTACCGCATGTTGGGCATCGCCTATCTGACGGTGGCCGTGGTGCGCACCATCTCCATGTTCGTTGACAAGTCCGTCATGTCGTCGAACATAATCAGCATCGCCTTTGAGGTGGTCTTTGGCGTGATCCTGATGCTCAAGCGCTAGGCAGCGCGCGTATCGCTCTAGGAGGAAAGCATGGACATCTATGGCGAGCTGGGCGTGCGGCCCATCATCAACGCCGCCGGGACGCTGACGCGCATGGGCGGCTCGCTGATGTCGCCGGAGGTGCTGGCGGCCATGACCTCGGCGGCGGCGCGTTTTGTGGATATGGAGGAGCTGCACCTCGCGGCAGGGCGCCGCATCGCCGCGCTGATCGGCGTGGAGGCCGCCCACGTGTGCGGCAGCGCCACGGCGGGCATCGCCCTGATGGCCGCCGCCTGCATGACCGGTAGCGATCCGGCCCGCATCGCCCAACTGCCCGAGACCGAGGGGCTGCCCCACAGGTTCATCGTGCAAAAGGCCCACCGCAACGGCTTTGACCGGGCGCTGCTGCTCGCGGGGGCGCGCTTTGTCGAGATCGGCCCCAACGCCGACGAGCTGGCCACTGCCCTGGACGAGACCACCGCCGGGGTATATTACACCTACGCCTGGTTCTGCACCCAGGAGGCGCTGCCGCTGCCCCTGGTGGCCCAGATCGCCCACGCCGCCGGGCGGCCCGTGATCGTGGATGTGGCCGCCGAGGTGCCGCCGGTGGGCAACCTGGCCCGCTATGCCGCCGAGGGCGCCGACCTGTACACCTTTTCCGGCGGCAAGGCCCTCTGCGGACCCCAGGCCAGCGGCCTGATCCTGGGCCGCGCCGATCTGGTGGAGGCATGCCGCCTGAACGATTGCCCCAATATGGGGATCGGCCGGGCCATGAAAACGGACAAGGAATCCATCGCCGGACTGGTCAAGGCGGTAGAGCTGTACGTGCGCAAGGATCACGCCGCCGAGATGGCCGAGTGGGAGCGGCGGGTGCAACTCTGGCTGGATGCCGCCGGCGGGCTGCGGGGCGTGCGCGCCTGGCGCCAGATCCCCTACGGCACGGGGCAACTGATCCCCCACGCCGCCGTGAGCTGGGACGAGGCGGTCCTCGGGATCACCCACGCCGAGGCGGCGCGCCGTCTGCTGGAGGGCGAGCCGCGCATCGCGGCCCAGTTGATCACCGTGGAGCGCTATGGCTTTGGCGGGATGACCCAGACCGAGCTGCGCTTTCATCCTCACACCCTGGCGCCGGGCGAGGCGGAGATCGTGGCCGGGGCGCTGCGCCGCGTTTTGGGCGGTACGGCATGAACGCGCCTCGCGGGCCCGATGGCGCGTTCGAGAGTTATCTGAGCCTGATGGAGAGCCAACGGTTGCAAGTCCTGGGGCTGATAGCCGGACTGGACGAGGAGGCCCTGTGGCGACGCCCTGCCCCCAAGGGCTGGTCCATTGGCGAGCACCTGGATCATACCCGCGTGCTGTTGCGCTCGTTCCGCTGCATCTTGCAGCTCTACTATGCGCTGACCTGGCCCCTGGGGTGGCTCAAGCGCCACCAACCATACGAAACCGAGATAGACGACGTATACCAGCGACCGAGCTTTCCCACAAACGTCGGCTGGCTCTGGCCGCCGCGCCACTCTGCCAGACGCCCCATCTCGGCGTCCGAGCTGGGCGCGCTTTTGCAGCGGGAGCATGAGCGAGTGAGCGCCTTTTTCCTCAGCAAGGAAAAGCCGTCCTGGGCCATATCTGGCTGTGGGACCCCGCCATTGGCTGTGTGAACTTGATTCAGGCGATGCGCATAGGCGTCTATCACGATCAGCATCACTATGCCGCCATCGCCCGCCGCCTCGTGTCCGGCTAGCCGCGTCTGTTCGCTCGCTGGCGTCGCGCCCGTGGCCGGTCGGGTCTTGCCAGGGTTGGAGGGCGGGCGTCTCGCCCGCCTTTCGGACTCTTGATGGTGCTGGCGCTCGCGAAGCAGTCTGCGTACGATGAACCGGCCTGCGGCCATGACAAAGCTGCGCTTCGTTTGTGGCGTGCAGCTCTGCTCCATGAGTCGCCTCTCCTGCGCTATCGCGACGACAGCCCCCACTCTGCACGCCAACCCCTTTGCGCCTATAATACCGGCAGGCCGCTCCAACCGTTAGCAGATCGGATGACCCTATGCCCATGCGCGCACAGCCTGCCATCCCCCTCGATGCCATCGCCTTTGCCGATCCCGGCGCGGCGCAGCGCTGTCTGGAACGCTTGCAGGCCGATGGCCGCACGGCGGACCTGCTGGCGCGCCACGGCCCCGATCTGGCCTACGCCCTGCAGCAGAGCGCCAGCCCCGACCGCGCCATACTAGCGCTGGAGCGCCTGCTCACCGGCGCAGAGGGCGCCCCCGAGATCATCTCTGAACTGGCGGCAGGCGCCCAGGCCTTGCGCCCCCTGCTGGCCATCATGGGCGCCAGCCAACTCCTGGCCGAGCTGTTGATCCGCGATCCGGCCCTGGCCCGCCGCCTCGATGACCTGGCCGCCCTGGCCCAGCCCAGGGAAGCGGACGAACTGGCCGCCACGCTGCAAGAGCTTGTGTCTGCGGCGCCCGTGGAGGAGCACCTGGGCCTGCTACGCGAGTGGCAGCAGCGCGAGCTGTTCCGCATCGGCAGTTGCGACCTGCTGGGCTTGCTGGATCACGCCACGGTGACGGTGCAGCTCTCGCGCCTGGCCGATGTGGTGATCGCCCAAGCGCTGCAGGTGGCAGCGCAACGCACGGGCGGCGATCCAGAGGCCCTGGCCGTGCTGGCCCTGGGCAAGCTGGGCGGCGGCGAGCTCAACTATAGCTCGGATATTGATCTGCTCTTTTTGGCGCGCCGCGACGCGGCCCAGGCCACCGCCCTGGCCGAGGCATTGATCCACACCCTGGCAGCGCGCACGAGCCGGGGGTTTCTGTATCGCGTGGATATGCGCCTGCGTCCCTGGGGCAGCGCCGGCCCCCTGGTAATGACCGCCGAGGGCTATCGCGATTATGTGCGGCGCAGCGCCCGCCTGTGGGAGCGCCAGGCGTTGCTCAAGGCGCGGCCCGTGGCGGGCGACCTGGCCCTGGGACGCCAGGTGCTGGATAGCCTGAGCGCCACCATCTATGACGTGCAGCCCGAGCAGGTACGCGCCGATGTGCGCGAGAGCAAGCAGCGCATCGAGGGAGAGCTGCGGCGGCGCGGTCGAGAGTGGGGCGAGGTCAAGGGGGGCATCGGCTCGCTGCGCGATATCGAGTTTGTGGCCCAGATGCTCCAGCTCGTCTGCGGCGCCGAGTGCCCGGACGTTCGCACCCCCAACACCCTGGACGCGCTGGGCCGTCTGGCGGGCGCCGGACGGCTCTCCAGCGAGGATTGCCGCGTGCTCTCGGAGGGCTATCGCTTTTTGCGGCCCGTGGAGCACTATTTGCAGCTCATGCACGGCCGCCAGACCCATATGCTGCCCGCCGGGCGCTCCGAGCTGGCCTATCTGGGGCGGCGGCTGGGCTTTGGCGGCGACGACCCAGGCGGCCAACTGGTGGCCCGCTACGAGCAGCACGCCGCCGCCATCCGCGCCGTGTTCGAGCGCCAGATGAGCCCGAACACGGGCATGGGGGCCGAGGCGCCGGCCGACCTGGCCGCCCAGGTAGAGCGCCATTTGCGGCGCATGGCGCCCTCGTATGCAGAGACGTTTTCTGCCGATGAGGTGCGCCGCCATGCCGAGCTGGCCGAGGGGCTGGGGCCAGACAATCTGGTGGCGGTAGAGGCGCTGACGCTGGGAGATGGCGCCTGGCGGGTAACCATCGTGGGCTATGATTACCCCGGCGAGCTTTCGGCGATCTGCGGGCTGCTGGCCGCCCATGGCTGCGACATCCGCGAGGGCAACGTGTTCACCTATGAGCAGGAGGCGGGCGATGCCGAGGTGGGGCGGCGCAAGATCGTGGATGTATTTACCGTGCACTGCCCGGCCCCACGGGAGGGGCTTTGGGAGGCGTATGAGCGCGACCTGGCCCGGCTTCTGGCGCAGTTGGCCGCCGGCGAGCGGCGAGCGGCCCGCAGCGAGCTGGCCCGCATGGTGGCCGGGGCCATGCGCGAGCCCGGCGCGAGCCCCAGCCTGGCCCCCATCCTGATCGAGCTGGACAACGATTCCTCGCCGCGCTACACGATCCTGTATATCAGCGCGCCCGACACGCCCGGGTTTCTGTACGAGTTCACCAACGCCCTGGCCGTGTTGGGCTATGAAGTGGCGCGCATGACCGTGGAGTCCAGCGGGGCGCGGGCCCACGACACTCTCTACCTGACCGACCGCCGTGGGCGCAAGGTGACCGCGCCAGAGCGCCAACGCGAGCTGCGCGCCGCCACGGTGCTGGTCAAGCATTTCACCCACTTGTTGCCCCACGCGCCCGATCCGGGGCGGGCCATCACCCATTTTCAGGGCTTTGTGGCCCAGTTGCTGGCGCGCCCCGATTGGCCCGCCGAGCTGGCCTCATTGACGCGGCCCCGGGTGCTGGGGGCGCTGGCCCGGCTGCTGGGCGTCAGCGATTTCCTGTGGACCGACCTGCTGCGCGTGCAGCACGAGAACCTGTTCCCCATCATCCGCGATGTCGAGGCCCTGGCGGAGCACAAATCGGCCGGGGCGTTGCGCGCTGAGCTGGAGGCGGAGCTGCGCCCCCTGGCCGGGGATTTCGAGGCCCAGGCCGAGGCATTGAACGCCTTCAAGGATCGCGAGATCTTTCGGGTGGACATGCGCCATATCCAGGGCCATCTAGAGAGCTTTGGCGCCTTTTCGGACGAGCTCTCTGACGTGGCCGAGGTGGTGGTGCAGGGGGCCGTGGCCCTGTGCCGCGCGGCGCTAGAGGCGCGCTATGGCGCGCCGCACATGGCCGGTGGCGCGCCCGCGCCCCTGGCCGTGCTGGCCCTGGGCAAGCTAGGGGGCCGAGAGATCGGCTATGCCTCGGATATCGAGCTGATGTTCCTCTATGCGGGGGACGGCGAGGCCCACGGCGCCGGGGCCATCAGCGCGGCCCAGTTCTATGAAGAGCTGGTGCAACGCTTCATCCAGGTGATCCGGGCGCGGCGCGAGGGCATCTTTGAGATTGATCTACGCCTGCGGCCCTATGGCGAGGCGGGCAGCCTGGCCGTCTCGCTGGAGGCGTTCCGGCGCTACTTTGGCCCCGGCGGGGCCGCCTGGCCCTATGAGCGGCAGGCCCTGGTGCGCCTGCGCCCCATCGCCGGAGACGAGGCCCTGGCCCGCGAGGCGCTATCCCTGCGCGATGCCTTTGTCTATGGCGGGGCGCCGGTGGATACGACGGCCATCCTCGCCATGCGCGAGCGCCAACTGCGCCATCTGGTGGCCGGGGGCGCCCTCAACGTCAAGTTCAGCCGGGGCGGGCTGGTGGATATCGAGTATCTGGTGCAGGCGCTCCAGATGCGCCACGGGCGCGAGCACGCCGCCGTGCGCTCCCCCAACACCCAGCAGGCGATGGCCGCCCTGGCCCAGGTGGGCGCCCTTTCCGCAGCCGACCATGCACGGCTGCGCGAGGCCCATATCCTGATTCGCCACGTCATCGACGCCCTGCGCATGGTGCGCGGCAACGCCCGCGACCTGGCAGCGCCCCTGCACGATCCTGACGAGCTGGCCTTTTTGGCGCGGCGCTGCGGCTATGGCGGCGACACGGCCCGCTTTACGCAAGAGTTGGCGGCCCATATGGCCGGCGTGCAAGAGCTGGTCGAGCGGCTGATGCGTTAGGGCAGGGGCGCTCTCTCGTATAGCACCTGCCAGCGCAGCGCGGCATAGCTCTCCATCAGGGCGCCCGCCTCCACCTGGGGGTCGCCGACGCGCCAGAGGGTGATGTAGGGCGAGGCATCGGCCCCCAACAACCAGCGCCCCTCGGGTCCCTCGACGAGGGCGAAATCCTGGCGCAGGCGCCAGGTCAGCTCGTCGCGGTCAATGCGCGGGCCGCTGACGATCAGCGCCTGCTGGAAGGGCGGAATCCCCCAGAGCCGCTGCTGCGCGCCCAGGCCATAGACCGGCGCATCCAGGTAGTAGGACATCTGGGCCGCCAGGCCGTCCTCCAGCACCAGCCAGGGCCCTGGCTCGAAAGTGGGCAAGTGGTGGCGCCAAGCGGCGGTGCGCACCCGGGGAAAGCCAGTCCAGGGCGCCGTCTCTTGATAGATCGCCTCGGAAGCGGCCCGATAGAGCACGCCGCTCTCTGGCAGCATGGTCTGGGTGATGGCATCCTGGGCCGCCAGGGCCAGCAGCGCCAGCGCAAGGGTGGGCACAAGAAAGCGCAGCGGGAACCACTCTTGTTGGCGGGCCAAGCGGCGGTCGGCCCAGCGATGCAGCGTATCTCCCCAGGAGAGCAACAGCAGCCCCAGGCCGCAGACCAGCGGCCCGGCGGGATCGCCCGGCCACAGCAAGGCGCCCGCCAAGAGCGCCAGCCCCGGCGCCAGCAGAGCGCGGTTGCGCTGCGAGCGCAGGCCCGCCAGGGAGAGCAGGCTCGCCAGGGCCACGGGCAGACCCGCCCCATCCACCAGAGCCGCCGCCCGCGTGGCGAGAGGGGGGCGGAGACGCCACAGGGCCGCCAGATGCTCCAGGGCGATATTGGCATGGGCCCGGTTCCACATAACCCACGGCGCGATGCCGATGAGGGCCATCAGGCAAAAGATCCAAAAGGGCCCCTGGCGCAGACGCTGGGGGCGCGAGACGGCCAGGGAGAGGGCCAAGGCGGGCAACAGCAGCCAGGCCACGTACCCCACCTGAAAAAGCAGCGCCGCTGCCAACCCGGCGGCCAGCACGCGGCCCACGGGAGGGGCGTGCTCGGAGGTCCAGAGGGGCGCCAAGAGCCACAAGGTTAGCAGGAGCAGAGCGAATTGGGGGATCGCCTCGGAGACGTGGCGCGAGGCCAAGGCAAAGGGTGCGCCCACGGCCAGCAGGCCCGCCGCCAGGAGCCCCGCCGGTCCGGAGAAAAAAGCCACCCCCACCAGATAGGCAATCAGAACGGCCAGCGTCCCCACGGCGGCATGGGCGATGCGGATGGCCAGCTCGCTGGGCGGGCCGCCCCAGGCCGTCAATCCTAAACGCACCAGCAGGGCGTTGCCGCCGGGCCCCTGGACATAGGCTACGTCGGGGCGCTGGCTTTGCTGCCAGGCATACGCCTCGGCGCCGGTGAGGGGCAACGCGCCCAGATAGGCGACCCGCAGGATCGCGGCCAGCCCGATGATGAGCAACAGGGGCAACAGATCGCGCTTGAGCACTGCCATCGGGACGACCTCCTCGCCAAGGGGGCGCCAAACCACCGCGTTGCGGGAGCATTCTACCCAACGGGCGGCGGCGCCGCAACCGGGCATGTGTATTCGGCCTCTTGATCTTTCGGGGCTTGCGTTTGACGTGTCATGTGGTCGGGGCTAGAATATGCCCGCGCTGGATGGAATGCGCGCCAATAGACGATGGAAACGATGAATTCAGAAACTGCTGACCACCAACCGAGCGACCCCGATGACTCGTGCCTGAGGAGCGATTCCTCATGAGGTAATCGCCTGGCATGTTGCCTGCACGTGTCACAGGGCCGCGGCTGTAGCCGCGGTTTTTGCGTACCAGGGACCAGTCTCGTGCAGCACGAGTTCGCAGGAGGCATGCCATGCCCACGTACCTCAGCCAACTCATTGATCGGCCAGTGTGGAATGCCCAGGCGCTACGCTTGGGCAAATGTCAGGATGTTCTCGTCGTCGAAACCGACCAGGGCTCCCCCATGCTGCGCGCCCTCCAGATGCTACGCGAGGATGGAACAGAGACGTTCATCCCTACCTCCCAGATCTCCACCCTGAGCCCGGCCATTATCTTGACGGTGGTGTCCCCTAACGCCTATGAGCCCAGGGGGGAAGAGCTGTATCTTCGGCGCCAGGTGTTGGATCGCCAGATCGTGGATGTCGAGGGGCATCGGCTGGTGCGGGTCAACGACCTGCAGCTTGCCAAGGGCGCCCAGAACGGGCGTTACTATCTGGTGGGCGTATCCGTGGGCACCAGCAGCCTCTTGCGCCGCCTGGGCGTCGAGGAGCTGGGCCGCCGCGTGATGCTGGCCCTGGGGCGGCCCCTGCGCGAGCAGGTGATCTCTTGGCAGGATGTGGCCTCGGTGCAGGCCGACGCCCCCATCCGCCTGCGCGTCACCCAAGACAAGATCAGCCAGATCAACCCCGTGGACGTGGCCGATATCCTCAGCGACCTGGACCGCTCCTCCAGCGTCACGCTCCTGAATATCCTGGATGACGAGACCGCCGCCGACGTCATGTCCGAGATGGAGCCCGAGCTCCAGATGTCGCTGCTTGCCTCGCTGGCGCCCGAGCGCGCCGCCGATGTGCTGGAAGAGATGGACCCGGACGACGCCGCCGACCTGCTGGCCTCGCTGGAGGAGACGCAGCGCGAGAGCTATCTCGAGCTGATGGAGCACCCCGAATCGGTCGAGATGGTCAAGCTGCTGGCGTTCCCCGAGGATACGGCCGGCGGCATTATGACCACCGAGTTCACCACCCTCCCGATGGGCTATCGCGTGGACGACGCGCTGGCCTACCTGCGCAAATCTCCCCAGGCCCAGGAGGACGAGACCCTCTACTATCTGCACGTGGTGGATGACCAGAACCGGCTGAAAGGAGTGATCGCCCTGCGCGACTTGGTAATGGCCGAGCCCGAGGCGCTGGTGGACGACATTATGGAGCAGAACGTGATTACCGCCGAGCCGCTGATGCCCCAGCAAGAGGTGGCGCGCATAGTGGCGCGCTACAACCTGCTCGAGGTGCCCGTCGTAGACCCGGAGGGCGTCATGCAGGGCATCGTGACGGTGGACGACGCCATTGATGCCGTGATCCCGACGGCGTGGAAAAAGCGCCTGCCCCGCTTTTACTGAGCACCGCCCATTCACCTGCGCCTGAGGAGGAAAGCACGATGACGGTATGGCAGCGCATCCGGGGGCGGCTTCAGCGCATGTTCTTTTTTCTGGCCATCCTGGGGCCCGGCCTGATTACCGCCAGCGCCGATAACGACGCCCCCGGCATCGCTACCTATTCCATGGCCGGCTCGCATTTTGGCTACACCTTTTTGTGGATCGTGGTGTGGATCACCTTTGGCGAGATGGTCGTCCAAGAGATGGCAGCCCGCATGGGCGCCGTAACAGGCAAGGGCCTGACGGACCTGATCCGCGAGCGCTTTGGGCTGCGCCTGACCCTGTTCGTCATGCTGGCGTTGGTCGTCGCCAACCTGGGTACCACGGCGGCCCAGTTTGCGGGCGTCGCATCCAGCAGTGAGCTATTCGGCGTCAGCCGCTATATCGCGGTGCCGCTGGCCGGGCTGGTGGTCTGGCTGCTGGTGACACGCGGCTCCTACCGGCGCGTGGAAACGGTGCTCTTGGTGCTCTCACTGTATGCCGTGGCGTATGTGGTCTCGGCCTTTATGATCAAGCCTCCTTGGGGCGAGATCGCGCGGCAAGCGCTGGTGCCCACCATCCGCCTGGAGACGAGCTATATCCTGGCCGTGCTGGCCACCGTGGGCACCACCATCACGCCTTGGGCGGCCGTCTATATGCAAGCCTCGGTGGCCGACAAGGGCGTGACCATGCGCGATTACAGGAACACCCGCATTGACGTGGTGTTTGGCGCGGCGGCGGGCAACGTGGTCTCGGCCTTTATCATCATCTGCACGGCGGCGACGCTCTTTGCCCTCAATATCCGCGTGGAGACGGCCGAGGAGGCAGCCCTGGCGCTGGCGCCGGTGGCGGGCCCGTGGGCCGAGGTGCTCTTTGGCGCGGGGCTCTTGGGGGCCTCATTGCTGGCAGCCTCCGTGCTGCCCTTGGCCACCACCTATGCCGTCTGCGAGGTGTTCGGCTGGGAGCGCGGGCTAGACCGTTCGCCCGAAGAGGCGCCCGTCTTTTACGGGCTGTACACCACCCTGATCGTGCTGAGCGTCCTGATCGTCTTGATCCCCGGGCTGCCCCTTTTCCCGCTCATGTGGCTTTCGCAGGTGGCCAACGCCGTGCTGCTGCCCCTGGTGTTGGTGCTGATGCTCAAGCTGATCAACGATAGGCTGATTATGAAGAGCTGGGTCAACCACCGCGTCACCAATGTCGTGGTCACGGTCTTGGCCGTGCTGGTGAGCGTGGCGACCCTGGCGCTGTTTGTGAGCGGCGGCGGGGCGGGGTAAGATCGGCCCAGCACGGGTGATCCATCAAGAGGGTGAGCCGTGGGCTTGCCCTTTTGCGCTATTCCACAACAGGAGCAAACCAGATGGCTGACGTTACAGTGCGCCAGGTGCACGGACAAGAGATGCTGCGGGCCATGTACGCCATGCACGCCTATGCTTTCGGCTCGTCGCCGCCCCTGCGTGACCGGGCCGAGCGCGAGGAGTCGCTGCTGCGCCGCCAGGGCGCCACCCACATGGCGGTCTATGAGGGTGACGAGCCGATGGCCTGCGGCGCCAGCCGTCCCCTGATCCAGCAGGTGCGCGGCGCCCTTTATCCAATGGCGGGCCTGCTGGATGTGACTACCCACCCCGCCGCCCGGCGCAAGGGCTATGCCCGCAAGCTGCTGCTGGCGCTGCTGGAGGCCGTGCGCGAGGGCGGCGCCGCCTGCTCGGGGCTCTACCCCTTTCGCGAGTCGTTCTACGAGCGCTTGGGCTATGTCACGTTGCCCCAGACCAAGCGCGCGCGGCTGGATCCGTCCGCGTTGCAGCCGCTGCTCCGGCGCGATTGGGGCGGCCAGGTGCGCATGTTGCCCATCGAGGAGGGTTACGACGCCTATCGCGCCTTTCTGGAGGGGCAGCGCCGGCGCGTCCATGGGATGGCCCTCTTTGAGCCGGACGACCGCTTTGAGGCGCGGCGCAACACCCAGTGGCTGGCCCTGGCCAGCGTGGGCGAGCAGGTCGAGGGCGTCATGCTTTATGACCTGCGGGGCGAGCAGATCGCCCGCTACAACCTGCGGGCCAGCCGCTTTTGCTACCGCTCGGCGGTGGGGCGCTACCTCTTGCTGGAATGGATCGCCCGCCACATTGACCAGGCCGACCGGGCCGAGATCATGCTGCCCGCCTATGAGCGCCCCGAGGGCTGGCTGGCAGACCTCAAGCTACAGATCGAGACGGCGGGCCATATCACGCCCATGGTGCGCGTGCTGGATATCGAGCGCATGGCGGGCATGGCAACGGGGCCGGGCGCCGTGACGGTGCGCCTGGCAGACCCGGTCTGCCCCTGGAACGAGGGCGCCTGGCGGCTGGCGACGGTGGACGGGCGTTTAGAGATCACACGCGCGCAAGAGGCCCAGGGGAGCCTGACGATCCAGGGGTTCACGGCCCTGGCCTATGGTACCCACGACCCGGCCGAGTTTGGGCTGCGCGGCTGGGGCGCATTGGATGAGGCGGCGCAAGAGACGCTGCGCGCCATGTTCCCGCTGCGCAGCCCCCATCTGCACGAGCAATTCTAACCTTCCCACCCCCAGGATTCGTCAGGCGCAGGGTGTTGGTGTATCCTTTGGGATACCTTGCGTGTCCTATCACGCAAAGGCGCCCCGCAAGAGCGCGGGGCAGTGTGGCATTCGGCGTGATTTTCGAGGTGCGAGCGTGGCAACGGACGATATCGTCGAGATCGAACAGGCATCGCAACTGGGCGGGGCCCAGAGCGCGGGGCTGGTGGAAACCCAGAGCTGGACCTTTTCCGAGCCGCCCCTGGAGCTGGATTGCGGGCGCAGCCTCTCGCCCGTCACCCAGGCCTACGAGACGTACGGTGAGCTGAGCCCGGAGCGGGACAACGCCATCCTGATCTTTCACGCCCTTTCGGGCGACGCTCACGTGGCCGGGTATCACACCCCCGAGGATCACCGTCCGGGCTGGTGGGATACGATGGTGGGGCCGGGCAAGGCGTTCGATACGAACCGGTATTTCGTCATCTGCGCCAACATCATCGGGGGCTGCAAGGGCAGCACCGGCCCCGCCAGCATCAACCCTGCGACGGGGCGCCCCTATGGGCCCGATTTCCCCATCTTGACCCTGAGCGACATGGTGCGCGCCCAGGAGCGCCTGGTGACCCACCTGGGCATCGAAAAACTGCTGGCCGTGGCCGGGGGCAGCATGGGCGGCATGATGGCCCTGGATTGGGCCGTGCGCTACCCAGAGCGGGTGGCCGCCGTGCTGGCCATCGCCACTACGGCCCGCATCACGGCCCAGAGCATCGCATTCAACGAAGTGGGGCGCCAGGCGATCATGGCTGACCCTCACTGGAACGAGGGCGACTACTATGATGGCCCCTCGCCCGAGAGCGGGCTGGCGGTGGCGCGCATGATCGGCCACATCACCTACCTCTCGGACGAGCAGATGCACCGCAAGTTTGGCCGCCGCCTGCAGGATCGGGAGAGCCTGCGCTATGACTTTGGCACCGAGTTCCAGGTGGAGAGCTATTTGCGCTACCAGGGCAACTCGTTCGTGCGGCGGTTCGACGCCAACAGCTATCTCCTAATCACCAAGGCCATTGACTATTTCGATCTCGCTAACGGCCACCGCTCCCTGGTGGAATCGCTGGAGCGGGCGCGCGCCGATTTCCTGGTGGTCTCGTTCACCAGCGATTGGCTGTTCCCCACAGAGCAGGCCAAGGAGCTGGTGCGCGCCTTGCAGGCCAACGGCCTGTTGACCACCTTTTTGGAGATTAGCAGCAACTATGGCCATGATGCCTTTTTGTTGCCCAACGACGAGCTTTCGGCGGCGGTGGGCGGGTTCCTGAGCCACGTCCAGCGGCGGCTGCGCCAGAATGGGGGCCGGGCATGAGCTGGATCAGCGCGCCCCGCGAGACCAAGCGCCGTCTGGATTACGAGCTGATCAGCGAGCTGGTGCCCCAGGGCTCCCGGGTGCTGGACCTGGGCTGCGGCGACGGCCAACTCCTCTCAGACCTGATGACGAACCGGGGCTGCGATGTGCGCGGCATCGAGATAGACGAGACCCATGTGCGCAATTGCATCCAACGCGGGCTGCCCGTGTACCACGGCGACATGCTGGAGGGCCTGCAGCACTATCGCAACGGCTCCTTTGATCTGGTGATCCTCAGCCAGACGTTGCAGCAGGCCGCCGACCCGGCGCGGGTGATCCACGCCATGCTGCGGGTGGGCGAGCGCGCCATCATCAGCTTTCCGAACTTTGGCTGGTGGAAGACGCGGCTACAGCTTCTACTGACGGGCCGCATGCCCCGCCATCGCCTGCTGCCCTACGAGTGGTACAATACCCCCAACGTGCATCTGTGCACCATCCGGGATTTTCGCATCCTTTGCCGCCAAGAGGGGCTGCAGGTGTTGCACGAGATCTTTGTGGCGCCCCCGGCGCGCCGCGTGGGGCCGTTCCTGGCCAACTGGCGGGCAGGGCTGGCGATTTTCGAGCTGCGCGACGGTCGTTCCTAGCGCCTCAAGCGTGGAGGTGAGACATGGCCGATCACTCTGGCGGTAAAGGGTCATCCTCAGGGCTGGGTTGGACGCTGCGCGCGCTAGAGCCGGGCGACTATGCCGATTGGCACGCCATTCGCCTTTGTCCCCAGGTGATGCGCAACACCCTGGCGCTGCCCTACATGAGCGTGGAATCGGCGCGGGCGCGCCTGGCCCAGCTCCCCGAGGGCTCGCATGTGATCGTGGCCGAGATGGATGGCCGCGTGGTGGGCCAGGCCTGGCTGGAGCGCCGCTGGGGGCGTTGCAGCCATGTGGGCCAACCGGGGATCATGGTGCACGACGACTATACCGGGCGCGGCATCGGCGCGGCCCTGCTGGGGGCTATCATTGACCTGGCCGAGAATTGGCTGGGCCTTTGGCGGCTGGAGCTGGAGGTCTATACCGACAACGCTCCCGCCCTCGCCCTCTATCGCAAGTTCGGCTTTGAGATCGAGGGCACCAAGCAGCGCTACGCCCTGCGCGACGGCGCGTATGTGGATGCCCATGTGATGGCGCGGCTCACACCGGGGCTGTTCGCCGCCTCAGCCCCCCTTGCGCCCGCCGAATAGGGCCAGCTCAAAGACCTTGAAAAAGCAGTCCACGTTCTGATAGCCGCTCTGCCGCAGCCAACGGCACTGGTCGTTCGCCGGCGCCAGGATGTTTTCTTCTTTGTCCTGCCGCGCATAATAGGCGCGGGCCACCTCTTGGCGCGAACGCCCCGAGCCGTTGTCCCTGTGGTTAGGCGTACAGGCAATCCAAAGTGAGCCGCGAACAGCGCCTCGACGGCGGGCGTGGCCGAGGCCACGTGCTCCAGGTTCAGGAATACCCCCGCCTGGCGGCACAGTTGCTTGGTCAGGCATGGGGGCCCCTCTCAGATACACTCGGACTGTCCTCGCGCAGAGAGCCCTACGCTCCGCGAGCGTCTGGAACGCAGAAAAGACCGACACGATCTCCCTCTCTGCGCTCTCTGCGTTCTCTGCGCGAGATTGCATAGGCCGAACTCGCGCCATTTTCGTGCATGGTGATGCGCTGTGCGCATGAGGTCTATGTTCTCAGCAGTGTAATTCGTCTTTTGCTTTTCGGTGCAGGCTCCGTAGAGGCATACCCACAGCCGAAAAGCAGTGGACATTGGCAGCCAGATCGTCATGGCGCTTTTCCTGAAACGTTGGTGCCAGTGGCGTAGCATTTGACCCAGCCTCCGCGCCGCCCTAGAATCCCTGGGATATGCCCGGCTCGGCGAGGAGGGATCATGATCAAGATCGTGCTCAGCGATTTGCACCTGGGCGCCGGACGCATCCGCGAGGGCAATCTACTGGAGGACTTTGAGCAAGACGACGAGCTAGCCGCCCTGCTGGACGAGTTGGCCGCCGAGAGCGAGGCCAAGGGCCACCAAGTGGAGCTGATCCTCAATGGCGACATTTTCGAGTTCTGGCAGGCCCCCGCCCTGGCCGATCCGGACGCCTTTGACCCCCGCGCGCGCTATCCGAGCCGCTTTTACCTGAGCACCCGCGAACAAGATGCCCGCCGTCGCATGGCCCTGATCCTGCGGGGGCACCCTGTGGTGGTGGCGGCCCTGGCCGGCTTTATGCAGGCGACGCCGCCGCGCCGCTTCATTACCATCATCAAGGGCAACCACGATATCCAGCTACACTGGCCCGCCGCGCAGCGCGCCCTGCGCGACGCCCTGGGCGCCCACGGTCCAAAAGAGCCACTGTTGCGCTTTGAGCCGCGCCGCGTCTCTCGCGATGGCATCTATGTCGAGCATGGCAATCAGTATGCCGATCCTCTCAACCGGCACCCCGACATGGAGGCGCCCTACCATCCCCTGGATCGCACGCGACTGCGCATGGTGCCCGGCGGCCCCATCTCGATCCGGGTGGTGAACCGTATGGAGCGCGACCACTACTGGATCACCAGCGTCAAGCCGCTTTCGGCTTTGTTCTTTTTCCTCTTGCGCTTTCACTGGCGCGCCGGCCTGCGGCTGCTCTGGTTCATGCTGCCGCACCTGCCCAAGCTGCTCTGGCTGCACCTCCCCATGACCCGCTCGTCCAAGGCGCTGGCCCGCGAGATCAAGGCTATCCAGGCCGAGATGGAGGGCGCGCCCGGCGCAGGCGAGGCCCCGGCCGGCGGCGAGCCCGATCTGATCGGCCTGCCGCCATTTGAGCAGGTAATGGCCGATCAAGAGATCGCGGATGACCCGCTTCTGGCCCACGGCCTGCTAGAGGAGCACTATCTCCATGCGCGGCTGCGCCAGGTGGCCCGCCGCAGAGCGCATGAGGAGGGCGCCCAGGTGGTGGTCTTTGGCCATACCCACGTGCCCGCCTTTGACCGGCTGGATCGCCGTATCTGCTATGTGAACACCGGCTCGTGGACCTGGATGCTGGATCTGGGCTCGGCGCCTGCCGAGGCCTGGCGCCGCCTGATCCGCCACGAAGACATGGACGATGTTCACTATCACCTGACCTATGCGCGCATTGACTATGACGAAAAGGGAGCTCCCCGAGCCAGGCTCTTGGAGTTCCCCTCTCACAGCGCATCGTGGCGACGTCCCTTGCGCGAGACCCTGACGCGCGGCAGCCGCTGAGGCTCGCGCAAGCAGGCTATGCGTCTACCTCATTCCACCAGGCGCGCTCGGCAAAGGGGCGCTTTTCGCGGGGCTGGCCCGGCTGCGCTGCGACGCCAATGGGGATCAGCACCTGCACCTGGATCTCTGGGGGCAGCTTGACCAGGGCGGCCACTGCATCAACAGCGCCCTCACTGCGCTTCCAGCCCTCCATCCACAGCGTGGCATAGCCCAGGCTGGCGGCGGCCAGCAGCACATTCTCCACAGAGGCGCCATAGTTGACCGGCCCAAAATCGGGGCGCTCTGATTGGGGATCATGCCGATCCACGCAGACGATGATAACCGCAGGGGCGGTGCGGATCGGCTCGCTGTTGGGGATGATCTCGGCCAGGCGGGCCAGCTTGGCCGGATCGTTTACGATCACATACGAGGTGGTTTGGGTGTTGCTGGCCGAGGGGGCCTGCAACCCCGCCTGCACGATACGCTCCAGATCCTCGCGAGGCGCCGGCGCATCGGTAAAGGCGCCGCGATAGCTATAGCGGGCTGCAATGGCTTGTAGCGCGTCCATAAGAGGCTCCTTTCGCTGGCATCCTGGGAACGATACACACAGATTCTAGCGCTGCCTGGCTCGCCAGGCAAGCCCTGTTCAATGAGTGCGCGCTGGCGGGCCAAGCGGCCTGTCGCGGCCCACCCCCAGGGCGCCCTATTTGACAGTCGCCTGGCCCAATCCTAAAATCATGTTTGTTACTCAAGAATGGGCTATCCCCTGGGGGTTTTCATGGCGATTCGACCGATCCTCACCTCTGAGCAGCCGCTGCTGCGCGAGAAATCGAAAAAAGTGACCCGCTTTGGCGATGCGCTGCACCGCCTGGTGGAAGATATGCTGGATACCATGCGCGCCGCCTATGGCCTGGGCTTGGCCGCGCCCCAGATCGGCGTGTTGCAGCGCGTCGTCGTGATCGAGATGCCCCCCGAGTGTGATGATGACGACAACGAGATCGCGCCCGGCGAGACCTATGTGCTGGTGAACCCCGAGATCGTCAAGACGCGGGGCGAAGAAGAGATGGAAGAGGGCTGCCTATCGGTGCCTGGCTATCGGGGGCTGGTCAAGCGGGCCACCTATGTGGTGCTCAAGGCCCAGGATGCCGAGGGCCACGATGTGCGCTACCGCGCCGACGGCCTGCTGGCCCAGGCCTTCCAACACGAGCTGGATCATCTGGACGGCGTGCTCTATCTCGACCGGCTAGAGGGCGCCGACAAGCTGTTTCGCATCGGCGAGCGCGAGTCCGAGGCGTTGGGGGTGGACGCGGAATAGGCTGGCGGTGCGCCAGCGCGCCTAGCCTCTCTGCCCGTCCCATTCGGGCAGGCCGAGCAGCTCCTCGGCATAGTCCAGGATGAGATCCGCTCCGGCACGCTCTAGCTCCTGACGGCGCCCAAAGCCGCTCAGCACGCCCACCGCAAATGCCCCCGCGCGCCTGGCTGCGCGCACATCCGCCGCGGTATCCCCCACCATGACGCACGCCTCTGGCGCCACGCCCAGCATCCCGGCAGCAGCGCGCACCGGCTCCGGGTGGGGCTTCATGCGCAACACGTCCTGCCGCGTGATCACCACGGGAAAGAAACGCTCCAGCCCGCTGCCCGCCAAAAAGGCATAGGCCTCCGGGCGCGCCCGCGTGGTCACCACGGCCAGCCGAAAGCGAGGCGCCAGCGCCTCTAACAGGGCCTGGCTGCCGCGCACCGTCTCGGCCAGCTCGCGGGTGGCCAGACCACGGGCGCGGCGCAGCCGATCGGCCAGCCCGAAAAAGCTACTACTGAGCCCCAGGTGCTCCATGGCGGACATGGCATAGTTGGTGGGCGTCTCGACGGCCATCACCAGGGCGCGGGCCATGGTCTCCGCCTCCCAGCGCTTGGAGAGGCGCGCCAGGGGCTCTAGCCGCACGGCCAGCTTGGCGACAAAGTGGTCATCGCTCTCGATCAGGGTGCCATCCAGGTCGAACAGAAAGGCCTGGATCCGATCCAGGGCCAGGGGCCTGCGCTCGCGCATTCGCGTTCACTCCATTACTTGAACCGTCGCTTCAACTCGGCCTCGATCTCTTGCCAGGCGATGCCCTTGGCCGCCAGCGCCACCAGCAAGTGATAGATGAGGTCGGCGCTCTCGTACACCACCCGCTCGCGCTCCTGCAGCGCGGCGGCAACCACCACCTCGATGGCCTCTTCGCCCAGCTTTTTGAGGATCTCGGTCTCGCCCTCGGCAAAGAGCCGGCAGGTGTACGAGCCCTCACGGGGATGCTCCCGCCGATTGGCGATGGTCGCTTCCAACTCGGCAATCGTATTGCTCACTTGGCACCTCATTATACGCGCACGTTGTGGTTCTGCCGATTCAGACTGCCCCAGTCTTGGGATGGCGGCTGGCAGAAGAACTTGTTGCTGCAACCGCCCTCACCCCCAGCGAACACTCGCCCTCAGGGCGAGTGTTCGCTTCCCCCTCTCCCATGCCGGCATGGGAGAGGGGGCGCACGCGCGTTCGTTGCGCGTTACGACCGAGGGGGTGAGGGCCTTACTCCCACCCCGTCAACGCCCGGAAAAAGCAGCTCACCCGCCCTGTGTGGCAGGCGGGGCCGGCGGGCGCCACCAGCAGCAGCAACGTGTCGGCGTCGCAATCGGCGCGCAGGGCGACGATGCGCTGGGTGTGGCCCGAGGTGGCGCCCTTGTGCCACAGCTCCTGGCGGCTGCGGCTCCAGAACCAGGTCTCGCCCGTCTCCAGGCTGCGTTGCAGCGAGGCGCGGTTCATATAGGCCAGCATGAGCACCTGGCCCGTGGCGGCATCCTGCACGATGGCGGGCAGCAGCCCGCGCGCATCCCAGGCCAGGGCGTCCGGGTCCAACGTCTCCACCGGCGGCTCGTAAGGCGCTGCCATCAGGGGCGCACCGGCAGGCCGCGCTCGGCCAGGTAGGCCTTGATCTCGGCCACGGTCAGCTCGCGAAAGTGGAACAGCGAGGCCGCCAGGGCCGCGCTGGCGCCGCCCTCGGTCAGCGCCTGTAAAAAGTGCTCGATGCGGCCCGCGCCGCCCGAGGCGATCACCGGGATCGAGACCGCATCGGCCACGGCCCGGGTGGTGGCGATATCATAGCCATCCTTGGTGCCATCGCGGTCCATGCTGGTCAGCAGGATCTCGCCGGCGCCACGCTGCTCCACCTCGCGGGCCCAGGCCACCACGTCCAGCCCCGTGGGGATGCGCCCGCCGCTGATGTAGACCTGGCCCTGGCCGTTGGCCTCGGTCTTGGTGTCAATGGCCACCACGATGCACTGGGAGCCAAAGCGCTGGGCGCCCTCGCTAATCAGCTCCGGGGTACGCACGGCGGCGCTGTTGATCGAGATCTTGTCGGCGCCCGCCAGCAGCACGGCGCGCATGTCCTCCACGGTGCGGATGCCGCCGCCCACGGTAAAGGGAATGGTGACCGCATCGGCCACCCGGCGCACCATGTCAATCACGATATCGCGGCTCTCGTGAGAGGCGGTGATATCCAGGAACACCAGCTCGTCGGCGCGCTCCTGGGAATAGACCTTGGCGTGCTCCACAGGGTCGCCCGCATCGCGCAGCTCGACAAAGTTGACGCCCTTGACCACGCGCCCGTTCATCACATCCAGGCAGGGGATGATTCGTTTGGCCAACATATTGTGCTCCTTTGGAATTGGACTCGAACTATCCTCGCGCTTCGGAATTTGGAGCGCGCAGTTGCACTGCGCGCAAGGTACGCAGTACCGTCCGCCCAAACTCGTGGCATTCTCATGCTTGGTAGTGCCCACCGAGCGCGAGACGCTACTCCTCAGCAACCGCCAGCGCCTGGGCGAGATCCAGATGCCCCCGATAGAGGGCCATGCCGATGATGACGCCCTCGATCCCATCGGATTCGCGGGCCTTGAGGGCGCGCACGTCCTCCAGGCCCGCCACGCCGCCTGAGGCGATCACCCGCAGGCCGGTCTGGCGGGCCTGGGCGCAGGTGGCCTCCAGGTTGACCCCGCTGAGCATCCCGTCGCGCCCCACGTCAGTATAGATGGCCCGTAGAACCCCCAGGGCGGCCATGCGTTGCCCCAGCTCGACGGCCGAGACCTGGGAGGTCTCTTGCCAGCCGTGGATCGCCACCTGACCCTCGCGCGCGTCAATGCCCACGGCCACGGCCTCCGGGCCAAAGCGCGCCAGGGTCTCGGCCACGACATCGGGCCGGCGCACGGCCACGGTGCCCAGGATGGCGCGGGCCACGCCCAGTTCCAACAGGCGCCCCACGTCCTCGGCGGAGCGCAGGCCGCCGCCAAACTGCACGGGAATGTCCACCGCCGCCAGGATGCGCTCCAGGGCCGCCAGGTTGGCCGCGCCCCCCTCGCCCAGGGCGCCATCCAGGTTCACCAGGTGCAGCCAGCGAGCGCCCTCGGCGGCCCAGCGCTGCGCCGCGACCACCGGGTCGTCGGCAAAGACGATCTCCGCCGCCGCGTCGCCCTGGCGCAGCCGCACGCAGCGCCCGTGGCGCAGGTCAATAGCCGGATAGATGATCACGCTCCCCCCCAGGCAACATCGGGTGGCAGCAGGCCGCAATGGATCAGCCAGTTGCGCAGGATGCGCTCGCCCACATCCTGGCTCTTTTCCGGGTGGAACTGGATGCCGAACAGGTTGCCACGGGCCACCACCGAGGCATACTCGATCCCATAGTCGGTGGCAGCGGCCACGATGGCGGCATCCTCGGGCGCCACATAGTACGAATGCACGAAATAGGCATAGGCGTGATCGGGCAGGCCGCGCCAGAGGGGCGCCGGGCGCGCCTGGTGGATCTGGTTCCAACCCATGTGGGGCACGGGCAAACCCTGGGGGAAACGGCGCACCCGGCCCGCCAGCGCGCCCAGCCCGCGATGCTCGCCCATCTCGTCGCTGGTCTCGAACAAGAGTTGCAGGCCCAGGCAGATGCCGATGAAATGCCGGTCCTCGGCGATCACCTCCTGGATGGGGGCGATCAGGCCCAGAGAGCGCAGGTTCTGCATGGCGTCGCCAAAGGCGCCCACGCCGGGCAACACCACGGCCTGGGCGCGGGCGATGGCACCCGCATCCGCCGTCACCTGGGCCTCGACGCCCAGCCGCCGAAAGGCCATGTACACGCTGCGCAAGTTGCCCATGCCATAATCAATGATGGCGAGCATCCTAGAGGGCCCCCTTGGTGGAGGGCACGCCGCTGCGGCGCGGGTCCAGGGCTACGGCCTGTCCCAAGGCGCGCCCCAGGCCCTTGAAAATGGCCTCGATGATGTGATGGGTATTCTGGCCGTGGAGCAGCCTGACGTGCAGGGTCAGCCCGGCGTTGTGGGCCAAGGCCCGCAAAAACTCGGGCGCCAGCTCGGTATCGAACGCGCCCACCTGGGCGGCGGGCAGCGCCACGTCATAGACCAGCAGCCCCCGCCCGGAGAAATCCAGGGCCACCAGGGCCAGGGCCTCGTCCATGGGCATGAGCTGGTTGCCGTAGCGCGCGATGCCGCGCTTGTCGCCGATGGCCTGGGCCAGGGCTTGGCCGAGGACGATGCCCACGTCCTCGACGGTGTGGTGCCCGTCCACCTGGAGATCGCCCACGGCGCGCACGCTCAGATCGAACAGGCCGTGGGCGGCCAGATGGCTGAGCATGTGATCGAAAAAGGGCAGGCCGGTCTCACACTCCCAGCGGCCCTGGCCGTCCAGGTTCAGCGTGAGCGAGATGTCGGTCTCGTTGGTTTTGCGGTGCAACTGAGCTGTGCGTTGCATATTCGGCTCCTTTGAAAACAAAGGCGAACTATCCTTGCGCTTGGGCATGGAGCGTCGCGGGCGAGACGCCCGCGCTCCCATGATCCAAGATACGCCCGTACGTGTTTGGCGCACTTTTTGGCTTGTTGCAGGGCGATGTAGGGAAAGAGTCCCTGCACGTCGTCCCTGCAATCCCATGGTTATGTCTCTGCCCCTACCGCCAGCGCCTCTAGCGCGGCGATGACGGCATCGTTCTGATCTGGCGTGCCCACCGAGATGCGGATGCACTGCTCCAGGCCGTCCCGGCCGTAATAGCGCAGGAGGATGCCCCGGGCCTCCATGCGCTGGCGCAGCTCGTCCAGGCTATAACCTTGCACCCGGCACAGAATATAGTTGGCGGCGCTGGGGTGGGGCTGCACCACGGCCAGGCCCTGTAAGCGCCGGAAGAGCCGCTCGCGCTCGGCCACCAGCAGCCGCACCCGCTCCAGGGCCTGTTCCACATCCTCCAGCGTGGCCAGGGCCGCCGCCTGGGCCGCGCCGTTGACGTTGTAGGGCGACTTGAGCCGCAGCAGCGCGGGGGCCAGCCCCCTGGGGAATACCCCATAGCCCACCCGCAGCCCGGCCAGCCCGGCCCACTTGCTGAATGTCCGCAACACCACTAGGTTGTCGCGCTCGGCCACCCAACCCGCCCGCGAGCCCCCGGCGAACTCGACATAAGCCTCATCCAGCACCACCAACAACGGCAGGGCCAGCAGGCGCCGCAGCGTCGCCTCGGGCAAGAGCTGGCCGTCCGGGTTGTTGGGCGAGGCCACGAACAGCAGCTTGGGCCGGGGGTCCTGCGCGCACAGGGCCTCGATGGCGGCCACGTCCACGGCATAATCGGGCAGGCGGGGCAGCTCGATGACCTGCATGTCGTTGGCGACGCCATAAAAGGCATACATGCCAAAGGTGGGCGGGCAATCGAGCACCTGGCCGATGCCGCCACTGGCGTCCGGCGCGGGCCGAAAGAGCCGCAGCAGCAGATCAATCAGCTCATCGGAGCCGTTGCCCACCAGCACCAGTTCGGGGTCAACGCCGATATAGGCGCCGATGGCCTGGCGCAACTGCCGGCTGATGGGATCGGGGTAGCGGTGGTGCTCGCTGTACCGGCGCAACACCTCGGCGGCCCGGTCGGTGGGGCCATAGGGGTTCTCGTTGGCGTCCAGCTTGATCAGGCTCTCCACCGGCGCGCCCAGCCGCCGGGCCGTCTCGGCCAGCGGCTCGGGGGCGTACTCTTGCATGCCGCGCACCCGCGCGCCGATCAGGGCGCCGGGATCGAACCCGCTCGATGCCTGGCTCATGGCCTCCCCTCCTCTAGTTCGTCCAGGCGGATGCGCACCGCCTCGGCATGGGCCGTCAGGCCCTCCTCCTCCGCCAGGGAGATGGCCTCGCGGCTGATCGCCCGCGCCACCGGCGCGCTGAGGCCAAAGACGCTGGTGACCTTGACGAAATCCCATACGTTCACGGGCGAGGAAAAGCGCGCCGTCTGCCCTGTGGGCATGATGTGGCTGGGGCCCACGACGTAATCGCCCAGGGCCTCGGACGATAGCTCGCCCACAAAGACGCCCCCGGCGTGGCGCACCCGCCCCACCAGGCTCCACGGATCGGCGGTGAGCAGGCAAAGGTGCTCGGGGGCATATTCGTTGGCCAGCTCCAGGGCCTCGTCCAGGTCGTTCACCACGACGATGCCGCCGCGCCCCGCCAGCGACGTAACAATGATCTCTTGGCGCGAGAGCTTGCTCAGTTGGCGTTGCACCTGGGCCTGCACCACCTGGGCCAGCTCTAGCGAGGGGGTCAGCAGGATCGCCGTGGCCAGGGGGTCGTGCTCCGCCTGGGCCAGCAGGTCCGCCGCCACATAGGCCGGGTTGGCCGTGCCATCGGCGATGAGCAGGGTCTCGGTGGGGCCGGGCAGCGCATCGATGCCCACGCGGCCATAGACCCGCCGCTTGGCCAGCACGACGAAAATGTTGCCCGGGCCCATGATCTTGTCCACCCGGGGGACAGATGGGGCGCCATAGGCCAGGGCGGCGATGGCCTGGGCCCCGCCGATGGCGTACACCTCAGCCACGCCCGCCACCCGGGCCGCCGCCAGGATGGTGTCGTTCAAAACGCCGTTGCGGGGCGGCGTGGCCACCACCACCTGGGCCACCCCCGCCACCTGGGCGGGCACGGCGGCCATGAGCAGCGACGAGGGATAGGGCGCGCTGCCGTTGGGCGCATAGATGCCCACGCGCTCCAGGGGCCGAATGATCTGCCCCAGGGCGCCCCCGGCCTCGTCCCACTCCAGCCAGGATTGGCGCGGCTGGTGGGCATAGAATGCGCGGATGCGCTCCGCCGAGAGGGTCAGGGCGCGGCGCAACGTCTCGGGGGTGCGCTCCCAGGCCAGCTCGATGCGCTCGGGCGGCACGCGCAGCGCGCCCTCGGGCGGGGCCTCGTTCAGCAGCTCGGCATAGTGGATGATAGCCCGGTCGCCCTGGGTGCGCACATCCTCCAGGATGCGGGCCACCACCTGGTCGGGCGACAGGGGCTCGCCAAAGAGGCGCTCGATGGAGGCGGCCAGGGCGGGCGAGGCCGCGTACTCGTCCAAGGCCTGGCGTTGCAGGATGGTGCGCCGCGCGACATCAGCGCCATAGATGATCCGGATCGGCTCGGGGTTCATGCCGCCGCCTTTCGTTGTTCCAGCGCCGCCGCCAGCCGCTCGATGACCTCCTGGATCTGGCGAAAGCGCAGCTTTTGGGCGGCCCGGTTGACCACCAGGATCGCCTCGGAGGCCATGATCGTCTCCAGCTCCACCAGGCCGTTCTCTCGCAGGGTGCGCCCACTCTGCACCAGGTCCACCAGCAGGTCGGCCAGGCCCACGGCGGGGGCCAGCTCGACCGAGCCGGAGAGATAGATCACCTCCGCCGAGAGGCCGCGCTCCTGGAAATAGTCCAGGGTCAGGCGCGGAAAGGTGGTGGCGACTCGCAGATAGGGGACCAGGCGCAGATCGCGCCCGCGCCACGCAGCGGGCCCCGCCAGGGCCAACCGGCAGCGGCCCAGCCCCAGGTGCAGCGGCTCGTACAGGTCCTGGCCGCCCTCGCGCACCACATCCTGGCCGACGACGCCCAGGTCGGCGGCGCCATACTCCACATAGGTGGGCACGTCCGAGGGCTTGGCAAGCACAAAGCGCAGTCTGCCCCCGGCATCCTCAAAGATCAGCTTGCGGCCGTTGTCGCTCTCGCCCGGGTAGCCCGCCTCGGCGAACAGGGCCAGCACGTCATCCTGCATACGCCCTTTGGGCAGGGCAACCGTCAGCGGCTCCATCGCGTCATCTCCTCCTCCAGCTCGGCCAGGGTCAGCGCGCGCTCGGCATCCCCTGTGCGCAGCGCGCAACGCCCATCCTGGCCGCAAGTCGCGATACGCCGCGCGCCGCGCGCCCGGCCGTATTGCGCCAGCGCGGCGCCCTGCCGCCCCAGCACATCCAGCTCGACCCGCAGGCCCAGGGCGCGTCCACGGGCGGCCAGGGCATAGCCGTCCGTGGCGCTCTCGCAGGAGAGCAGCAGGTCGGGGGAGATATCGGCCCTGGCGTCCGTCGCCAACATGGCGCGCTCGATGCCCAGGGCAAAGCCCACGGCGGGCAGGCTGGGGCCAAAGCGGCCGATCAGGTCGTCATAGCGGCCGCCGCTGCACACGTGCAGGCCCAGGCCGTGGACATAGCCGCGAAAGGCGATGCCGGTATAGTAGGCCATGCTGCGCACCTCGCCCAGGTCCAGGATCAGGTGCTCGGCAACCCCCTGGGCGGCCAGCAGGGCATAGACCTCCTCCAGATAGGCGACGGCGGCGCGGGCTGCGGGGTCAGCGGTGAGCTCGTGGGCGCGGGCCAGCACCTCGGGGCCGCCGTAGAGATGGGGCAGGGCCTGGATCAGGCGGGCCGCCTCGCCGCCGACCCCCAGCGCCTCACAAGTGGCCGCCACCTCGACATCGTTCTTGCGCCCGATGGCCTGCTCCAGCTCGTACTGGCCGCCGTTCTCCAGGCCGATCTCTTCCAGGATGGCCCGCAGATAGGCCACCTGGCCCAGGTTGATCTGGAACTCGCCGATGCCCAGGGTTTGCAGGGCGGCCACCGCCAGGGCCACCACTTCGGCATCAGCCTGGGGAGTGGCGGCGCCGATCATCTCCACGCCCGCCTGGGTGAACTCGTGGCGTTGCCCTGCCTGGGGCTGCTCGTGTCGAAAGACGCTGCCCGCATAGCAAAAGCGCAGCGGCAAGGGCTGATCATAGAGGCGCGTGGCCACCAGCCGCGCCGTGGGCACCGTCATGTCGGTGCGCAGCGCCAGCACGTTGCCCTCGCGGTCGAAAAAGCGGTACATCTGACGCTGGAGCTGGGGGCTGGCCCCCGCCGACAGGCTCTCATAGTAGCCAAAGGTCGGCAGGATGATGCGACCATAGCCCCAAAGGTAGAACGTCTCCAACAAACGGTTCTCCAGGGCCGTCTCGATGGCGGCCTGCTCAAAAAAGAGATCGTTCAGGCCGTGGGGGCGCTGGCGCCTCAGGGCATCGCTCATGGCATACACTCGCTTTTCGGGTTGCCCCCGGGGTCAGGGGCGGGCTGACAAAAAAGAGACCAGTTCCCATGAACTAGTCTCCGGCTCGGTGAGATGTCGGTTGCTGCGGCCTTGCAGCAAGACAGCCCACCTATCTTTTATGATGATGGTGCAGGAGAAACAGAGCCTCGGGGCGTACCGAGACGCTCTGCCAAATGCTACGGGCGAAGATCGTGACCACCGCTCACTCTCCTTACACGATGGCGCGATCATAGCACAGGCGACAGGAGGTGTCAATTTGCGCCGCGCGCGCAGATGGCGGTAAAATCGGTGCAGTTTAGTCCGCTTTGCTCCAAGGAGCGCCGTGATGAAGACGTTATCCCGCCGACGCTTGTTGCACATGGCTGCCGCCGCGGGGCTGGGCCTGGCCGCTGGCGCCTGCCAACGAACGCCCGCGACAGGACAGGCTGCCGCATCGCCGCCTGCTGCCGCTACAACCGCGCCCCCAACGGTTGCGCCCACGGTGGTTGCACCGTCGCCCACCGGGGCTCTGCCGACCGCGCAGATGCCGGCGCCCGGCGCCACCCCCTCCCCCGTCGTTGCGACGCCCGGCGCCACGGCCACGCCCGCCTCCGAGGCCCCGGCCTACCTGGCGGCAGTGCATGGCGAGGACCCGGAGGCCATCACGCGCCGCGCCATCCTGGCCCTGGGCGGCATGGAACGCTTTGTCTCGCCCGGCTATGACGTGATCGTCAAACCCAATATCTGCAACGCCAACCACGGCTACGAGTACGCCTCTACCACCAACCCCACCGTGGTGGCCACCCTGGTGCGGCTCTGCCTGGAGGCAGGCGCGCAACGCGTGCGGGTGATGGACAATCCCTTTGCGGGCAGCGGCGAGCAGGCCTATGCCCGCTCGGGCATTCGCGAGGCGGTGGAGGCCGCCGGCGGCGAGATGGAGATCATGGCCCGCCACCGCTTTGTGGAGAGCGAGATCCCCCAGGGCGTGGATCTCAAGAGCTGGCTGTTCTACAAGCCGATCCTGGACGCCGATCTGGTGATCAATGTGCCCATCGCCAAGCACCACAGCATGGCGCGGCTGACCCTGGGCTGCAAGAACCTCATGGGGTGCATCGAGGACCGCAGCGCCATGCACCGCAACCTGGGCCAGCGCATCGCCGATCTCGTCTCGCGGGTGGCGCCCCAGCTCACGGTGATGGACGCCGTGCGCATCCTGACGGCCAATGGCCCCACGGGCGGCAACCTGAACGACGTGCTGCTGACCAACACCGTCATCGCCAGCCACGACATCGTGGCCGTGGACGCCTATACCACGCGGCTCTTTGGCATGCAGCCGGACGAGATCGAGTATATCGCCGCCGCCCACCGGATGGGCCTGGGCGCCATGCTCCTGGCCGAGTTGGACATCGCGGAGCTGGAGGTCTAGCGCGTGGCGATGCGCCCTCGCGTGGCAGTACGTCAGTGGCGTTGGGCGCGGCGCGCCGTGCAGGCCCTCTCGCTGCTGGCGTTCACCCTGCTGGTGCTGTGGACGGCGCGGGATGTGCCCGGGCCCCTGGGCGCCGAGGGGCTGCTGCGCCTGGATCCCCTGGCGGGGGCGGCGGCCATGCTCTCGCTGCGCCGCTGGCTGCCGGCATTCATCCCCGCCCTGATCCTGTTGGCGCTCACCCTGGCCCTGGGGCGTTTTTGGTGTGGCTGGCTCTGCCCCCTGGGCACGCTGGTTGATTGGAGCGCGCCCCGCGATGGCCGGGCGCGAACGATCCCGCGCCGCTGGCACGGCCTCAAGTACGGCCTGCTGCTGCTGACCCTGGTCGGGGCGCTGTTCGGCTCGTTGACGCTGCTGGCGCTGGACCCCCTGACGATTTTCGTGCGCACCGTGACCACCTGGCTGGCGCCGGGGGCCAACTGGCTGGTCACCCAGGCCCAGATCGGTCTGTATCGCGTTGGGCCGCTGGAGGGCCTGGCCGACGCTCTGGATGGGGCGCTGCGGCCCCTGGTGCTCAGCTACAAGCAGGCCCACTACCAGGGGCTGCTCCCTATCGCCGGGCTATTCCTGGGGATCCTTGCCCTGAACCGGCTGGCGCCCCGGGCCTGGTGCCGCATCCTGTGCCCCCTGGGCGGCCTGCTGAGCCTGGCGGCCAAGGGCTCCTGGCTCAAACGCAAGGTGGGCGATGGCTGCGTATCTTGCGGCGCCTGCGCGCGAGATTGCCGCATGGGCACCATTGACCCGGCGCGCGATTACGCCAGCGATAGCGGTGAGTGCATCCTGTGCCTGGATTGCGCCGTCGCGTGCCCGCGCGGGGCCATCACCTTTGGCCCCAACTGGCGCTATGACGCGGATTGGGAGTACGACCCCATCCGGCGGCAGGCCCTGGGGATGCTGGGATTGGGCGTGGCGGGGGCAGCCCTGGCCCAAGTCTTGCCGGAGCGAGCCCAGCCCCACCCATACCGGCTGCGGCCCCCCGGCGCGCAAGAGGAGGCGCTGCTCCGGGCCTGCCTGCGTTGCGGGATCTGCCTGCGGGCCTGCCCCACCCACGGGCTGCAACCCAGCCTCCACGAGGCGGGCATCATGGGCCTCTGGACGCCCATCCTGGCGCCGCGCCTGGGCCACTGCGAGTACTCGTGCAACGCCTGCGGCGCCGCCTGCCCCACGGGCGCCATCCCGCCCCTGGCCCTGGCCGAAAAGCAGCGCGCCGCCATCGGCAAGGCGTATGTCGCCCACGACCTGTGCCTGGCCTGGACGGGGCGCGCCCCGTGCATCGTGTGCGAAGAGATGTGCCCCTTGCCGGAAAAGGCTATCGTGCTGGAGACGGTGGCCGTGCACGACGCGGCCCAGGGCGCGCGCACCCTACAGGCCCCTGTGGTGCTCCACGAGCGCTGCATCGGCTGCGGCCTGTGCGAGAACCGTTGCCCCGTGCAGGGCGAGGCCGCCATCCGCGTGCGGGTGGACCCGCTGACCTGAACTGGCATTCGACGACCTTGCCACTGCGTGCTGCAGAGGCGGCTCTGATCGTTTTCTAGCCCTCACCCCCGAACGCTCGCTCCGCGAGCCGTTCTGCCTCCTCTCCCACAAAGCTGTGGGAGAGGGGGCGGTGACCTGCTATCGACAAGACCAGTCTCCGTGGGTGAGGACGCTCCCTAGCCCCGCAGCTCGGCGCCGTAGCGCTCGCGCAGCGCCTGGACGATGCGGTCACGCTGGCGGTTGGCCTGCTCGCTGGTCAGGGTGCGGTCGGGCGCCTGGAAGGTGAGCCGGTAGGCCAGGCTCTTTTTGCCCGCGCCCACCTGTGCCCCGCGATAAACGTCGAACAGCTCTAGCCTTACCAACCAGGAGCCGCCCGCCTCGCGGATGGCATCGGCGATGGCATCGGAAGGCACGCCAGCATCCAGCACCAGGGCCAGATCCAGGTGCAGCGCCGGCATACGCGAGATGGGCGTGGAGCGGCGCTCGGCGCTGGCCGCCCGCAGCAGCGGCTCCAGCTCGATCTCGGCCAGGCAGACGGGCCGCTCCGGCAGGTCGAACTGGGCGCGCACCAGCGGGTGCACCTCGCCCAGCAGGCCGATCTGTTGCCCATCCAGGAGCAGCGCCGCGACGCGCCCCGGGTGGTAGGTCGGGTGCGCCACCGGCTCATAGCGCACATTGGCGATGCCCAGGCGCGCCGCCAGCGTTTCGACCACGCCCTTGAGCTCGTAGAAACCATAGTCGGGCGGATCGCTTTCCAGCCAGGAAGAGGGCGCCCGCTGGCCCGCCAGGGCGATGCTCAAGCGCCTGGACTCCTCCGGCAGGGGCTCGCCCTCGCGCCGCAGATAGACCCGGGCGATCTCGAACAGGGCCACCCGGTCGGCAAAGCGCAGGTTGGCCGCCACGGTCTCCAGGCTGGCGTTCATCAGCGTCTGGCGCAAGAACTCGTGCTCCCGCGTCAGCGGGTTCGCCACGCGGAAATAGCTCGCCTCGTCGGGCCGGGCGCGGGCGGGGGTCAGGGCCGCCACGCTCTCCAGGTTGGTCATCGAGTAGGTGATGATCTCGCTCAGGCCGCAGCCCACCAGCAGATCGCGCACCCGCTCCTCCAGGTCCAGGTCGCGGTCGCGCTGCTGGGCGGGCATCTCCTCGGCGATCAGGGTCGAGGGCAGGCGGTCATAGCCATAGACCCGCGCCACCTCCTCGATCAGGTCGGCCACGATGGTCACGTCCATGCGAAAGCTGGGCACGCCCACGCGCACCAGCGGCTCATCCCCGTCATAGACCTGGCAAGCGAACCCCAGGGCGCCCAGCATCTCGGCCAGCTCCGCCGCCGTGACGGAAATGCCCAGGGCGCGCTGCACCGCCAGGGGCGTCAGATCGAGCTGGCGCGTCTCGGCGGGCGCAGGGTAGGCGTCGGCCAAGCCCTGGGCCACCACGCCGCCCGCCAGCGCGCGCATCAGCTCGGCGGCGCGCTCCAGCGCCCGCAGGGTGCCCTCGGGATCCACGCCGCGCCCAAAGCGCTGGGCCGCCTCGCTGGGCAGCCGTAGCGCCGCCGACGTGCGCCGCACGCTGATATAGTCGAAATGGGCCGCTTCCAGCAGGATATGGCGCGTGCCCTCCGTCACCTCGCTCTCCAGGCCGCCCATGACGCCCGCCACAGCGACCGGCCCGCCCCCATCGGTGATCAGCAGCATCTCGGCATCCAGCGCGCGCTGCTGGCCATCCAGGGTGGTCATGGTCTCGTCGGGGTGGGCGCGCCGCACGATGATGGCCGGCGGGCTTCCCTCGGCGCGGGGGCGCAGCAGGTCATAGTCAAAGGCGTGCAGCGGCTGGCCCAGTTCTAGCATGACATAGTTGGTGATATCCACCACATTGTTGATGGGGCGCTGGCCCGCCAGCATCAGGCGGCGCTGCATCCAGAGGGGCGAGGGGCCGATCTGGACATCGCGGATCAGGGCGGCGCTATAGCGTGGGCAGAGATCGGGGTCCTCGATGGCGATCTCGATCTGCCCGGCGATGGGCGCCCCCTCGGCCTGCAACGCGGGCTCGATGGGGTGAAAAACGCCCCGCACCAGGGCCGCCGCATCCCGCGCCACGCCCAGGATGGAAAAGCAGCGCGCCAGGTTGGGCGTCAGATCCAGATCCAGCACCGTATCGCCCCAATAGTCGGCAAAGGGCATGCCCACCGGCGCATCCTCCGGCAGGATCAGGATGCCGGTGTGCTCGTCCGAGAGGCCCAGCTCCTTTTCGGAGCAGACCATGCCGGAGGAGTAGACCCCCCGAATCTTGGTGCGCTTGAGGGTGGCATAGCGCAGCTCGTCGGCATAGGGGTCAATCAGGGCGGCGCCCTCGCGGGCAAAGACCACCTTTTGGCCCTGGTCGCCGACGCGCAGGTTGGGCGCGCCGGTCACCACCTCCAGAGCATCGTCGTCGCCGTAATCCACCGTCACCAGCACCAGTCGGTCGGCGTTGGGGTGGGGTTGCACCTGCACCACGCGCCCCACGGTGATCTTGTCCCGGTCCCAGTTCTCGCCGATCCGGTCTATCTTGCCCACCTCCAGGCCCGCCAGGGTCAGGCGCTCGGCCAGGGTGTCCAAGCTACAATCCCAGGTGAGATACTCTTCAAGCCAGCTCAATGGAACGCGCATCTTTTCGTTCCTCCTTGTGATCTATCGTGACGGTGCGCGAGCGCTCAGGCGAATTGCTGCAAAAAGCGCAGGTCGTTGCCATAGAACAGGCGGATATCCTGGATGCCATACTTGAGCAGGGCGATCCGCTCGGGGCCCATGCCAAAGGCAAAGCCGGTATAGACCTCGGGATCGTACCCGCCGTTGCGCAGCACGTTGGGGTGCACCATGCCCGAGCCCAGGATCTCGAGCCAGCCGCTCCCCTTGCAGAGCTGGCAGCCCGCGCCGTGGCACAGGACGCAATCCACATCCACCTCCGCGCTGGGCTCGGTGAACGGGAAATAGCTGGCGCGAAAGCGCAGCCGGCGCTCCGGGCCAAAGAGCGCCTTGGCAAAGCTCTCCAGCACGCCCTTGAGATCGGCCATGGTGATATGCTGGCCGATGGCCAGCCCCTCCACCTGGTAGAACATGTGCTCGCTGCGGGTGGTCACCTGCTCATAGCGATAGCACTTGCCCGGCAGGATCACCCGAAACGGCTCGGGATGATAGGCGCGCATGGCATGGATCTGGCCGGGCGAGGTGTGGGTGCGCAGCAACACGCCCGCATCGGTGGTGTAAAAGGTACTCCACATATCCCGCGCCGGATGGTGGGGCGGGATATTGAGCATCTGAAAGTTGGTCACGTCGTCCTCGACCTCGCGAGAACGATAGACGTGAAAGCCCAGTTGCCCAAAGGCGTCATAGATCTCGCGCAACACCTGGGTAATGACGTGCAGGTAACCCAGTTCCGGCGGGCGCCCCGGCAGGCGCACATCCAGGGCCTCGGCGCTCAGGCGCTCCTGGGCCGAGGCGGCCTCCAGCGCCGCCTCGCGGGCCTCGTGGGCCTCGGCGAGCTGCTGGCGCACCTGGTTGGCCATCTGCCCGGCGGCGGGGCGCTCCTCGGCGGGCAACTGGCCGATGCCCCGCAGGGCCAGAGTCACCGCGCCGCTGCGCCCCAGGTAGGCCAGGCGCCAGGCCTCCAACGCAGCGGGCGTCTCGGCCTGCTCCAGCTCGGCCAGCGCACGCTCGCGCAACTGCTGCAATTCTTGCGTCATGGCACACCCCCTCTGACATGATGTGGGGAAACAATCGGATCCACAACAAAAAAACGGCCATAGCTCGTAAGGGACGAAGCTACAGCCGCACAACCTCCGCGGTACCACCCTTGTTGGCCCCTGGCAGGGGCCCACTCATTCCACGACGGCCCCTGCAGAACGCTCTGCGGGGCGATCGCTGGCCCGTGTAACGGCGGGCAACCGGAGCGGCCTACACACCCCCACCGCGCGGGGCTTGAGCCGTCGGCTCCGGAGCGAACTCGGTGGCGCTCTTTCTCAAGGGGACTTGCAGTCCATGATCCCCTCTCCCTGGGAGACGCCCTGCCACCTCACCTCTCCTTCGCAGCCTTTGGGCAACGTATGCAATTGTGCAAGCACTATAGCGCAGGGCGGCGCGCTTGTCAATTGGCGCGCGCGGCCGTGACTGTTCATTGGTTGGTGAAAAGTCGTATAATGAGTCAAACGTCGTGCCTGTTCGATCCATTCGGCCGGCGGAAAGAGACATTATGCGCCTACTCATGATCCTACCTCGTGTGGAGCCGGA
>Ga0334887_1000375_pt1 | contig 73521 bp, 67 predicted proteins | sample GraSluR1_MG_10_FD_207217 | JGI IMG/M metagenome (GOLD analysis project Ga0334887, IMG submission 207217) | Sludge microbial communities from methane-producing bioreactor in Wageningen University, Netherlands - Granular Sludge_18_07-R1 | ecosystem: Engineered > Bioreactor > Anaerobic >...
CGCTCCACCTCTCTTTCAACGGCAGACCCTACTCGAGCGTCTTGCCGCCCGCGATCCAACTCATCATGCCGCGCAGGGTGGCCCCCACCTCTTCTATCTGGTGGCCCGCCTCTTTGCGCGTGACAGCGTTGAAGACCGGACGGCCGGCCTGGTTCTCGAGTATCCACTCCCGGGCGAACTCCCCCGACTGGATCTCGCCCAGAATGCGCTTCATCTCCGCACGAGTCTCAGCGGTGATAATGCGCTTGCCCCGCGTGACATCACCATACTCGGCTGTCTCCGAGATGGAGTAGCGCATGCCGCTTATGCCGTGCTCGTAGATGAGGTCCACAATCAGTTTGAGCTCGTGCAGACACTCGAAGTACGCGATCTCGGGCTGATAGCCCGCCTCGACCAGGGTCTCGAAGCCGGCCCTGATGAGTTCCGAACAACCTCCGCAGAGCACGGCCTGCTCGCCGAACAGGTCGGTTTCGGTCTCCTCGGCGAAGGTGGTCTCGATGACACCGGCCCTCGTGGCCCCGATGCCCTTCGCGTACGCGAGCGCTTTCTCCTTGGCCTGTCCGCTGGCATCCTGGTACACGGCCACGAGCGCAGGCACTCCCCCGCCCTCGGTGTAGACGCGGCGAACGAGATGACCGGGACCCTTGGGAGCCACCATGGTCACGTCGACCGTATCCGGAGGAACGATCTGGCTGAAATGGATGTTGAAACCGTGGGCGAACATAAGCATGTCGCCGTCGGCCAGATTGTCACGAATGGCGTCTTCGTACACCGCCTTCTGCACCTGGTCGGGCACCACCATCATGATGACCGATGCCCGAGCGGCCGCCTCGGCCCCAGGAAGCACTTCGAAACCGGCGGCCGCCGCCCGCTGCCATGCCGGCGTACCCGCCGCCTCCGCCACTACCACCTGAACCCCGCTCTCGCGAAGATTATGAGCATGGGCGTGGCCTTGGCTGCCAAAGCCTATGATGGCGACGGTCTTCCCGTTGAGCAGAGTCAGGTCGGCGTCCTTGTCGTAGTACATGTAGTCACTCCCTCCTACGTGGGCTGCTTGCCACGGCTGATCGCAATCTTACCCGTACGCACCAGTTCGATGATGCCGAAAGGCTGAAGAACTCTGGTGAGTGCCTCCACCTTGCCCGTGTCGCCCGTCACCTCGACGACAACAGACTGGGGTGAGACATCAATGACCTTGGCCCGGAATATCCCGGCGAGCTGCATGACCTCCGCACGGGATGACGAGTCGGCGGCCACCTTCATGAGTACCAGTTCCCGCTGCAGTGTCGTCGCCGGATCGAGATCGTTGATCTTGAGCACGTTCACCAGCTTGTGTAACTGCTTGGTGACCTGTTCTATGGGTTGCGCCTGTCCGTCGACGGTGATGGTCATGCGTGAGTAGCGCGGATCCTCCGTTTCGCCCACCGCCAAGCTATCAATGTTGAAGTTGCGACGAGCGAACAGGCCGGCGATGCGGGTGAGGACACCAGGCTTGTTCTCCACCAAGACCGACAGTGTGTGCTTCATCACTCCTCACCTCCCAGCATGTCGTCGACCGAACCTCCGGCCGGCACCATGGGAAACACGTTGGCCTCGCACTTCACGCGGAAGTCTATGATCGCGGTATTGGGCGTGGCGAAAGCCTCTCGCAGCACCGGTTCCACATCTTCGCACTTCTCCACCCGATAGCCGTCGGCCCCATATGCCTCAGCAAGCTTCACGAAGTCGGGTTGGTGCTCGAAGATGGTGGAACTGTAGCGTTTGTTCCAGAAGAGATCCTGCCATTGGCGCACCATGCCCAGGCAACCGTTGTTGAGGATGCATATCTTCACGGGAAGGCGATTGCCCACGGCAGTGGAGAGTTCTTGGATGTTCATCTGGATGGACCCGTCGCCGGCCACATCGATGACCAGTGCATCGGGTCTGGCCACCTGCGCTCCGATGGCGGCCGGGAACCCGAACCCCATGGTGCCGAGCCCCCCCGAACTGATGAACTGGCGTGGGCCCCGGGCGTGGTAGAGCTGGGCGGCCCACATCTGATTCTGGCCGACCTCTGTGCAGACGACCGCCTTCCCGTCGGTGACCTCCCAGATCGTGCGCACCACGAACTCAGGCATGATCTCCCCGCCCTCGTCCGTGCGGATCCTGAGTGGGTGTGATTCCTTCCAGTCTTCCACCTGCCGCATCCAGGACAGATGGCGGTCAGGAGACAGGTCGAGCTTCTTGATCTGGACAAGGAGGTCGGTCAGGACCCGCTTGGCGTCACCGACGATGGGAACGGCCACGGCCACGTTCTTGGAGATCTCCGCCGGATCGATATCGACGTGGACCACCTTGGCCGAAGGAGCGAAGGTCTCCAAGTTACCGGTGACGCGGTCGTCGAAGCGGACACCCACGGCGAAGATGAGGTCGCAGTTGTTGATGGCATAGTTGGCGTACTTGGTGCCGTGCATGCCCAGCATACCCAAGGACAGATGGTGTGTACCTGGGAAGCAACCTATGCCGGTGAGTGTGGTGGTGACCGGGACATGGGTGTACTCGGCCAACTCGAACAATTCCTGGTGCGCACCCGCACTCACCACTCCACCGCCTGCATAGATGAGCGGACGCTCGGCCTCGGCAAGAGCTTTTGCGGCGGCCCTCACCTGCTTGGGGTGACCCTTGAGCGTGGGACGATAACCGGGGAGGTCGATCACCGTCGCCCGTTCGGCGTCGTACTCAATCTCGGCCAGCTGCAGATCGACGGGGACATCGACCACCACCGGCCCGGGACGGCCGGTGCGGGCGATGTAGAAGGCCTCATGAATCACCTGAGGTATCTCCTCGGCCGTGTGCACGAGGTAGCTGTGCTTGACGACGGGGAGGGTGATGCCGGTGACGTCGGCCTCCTGGAAGGCGTCGGTACCTATCATGGCCGAACGCACCTGGCCGGTGATGGCCACGAGCGGCACGCTGTCCAGGTAGGCGTTCGCAATGCCCGTGATGAGGTTGGTGGCACCTGGGCCGGACGTGGCGATACACACCCCCACCTTGCCCGAGGCACGCGCGTAGCCGTCGGCGGCATGAATCGCCCCTTGTTCGTGCCGGGTGAGGATGTGACGGATGTCGAAGTCGTACATCGCGTCGTAGAGGGGGATGACACTCCCACCGGGATAGCCGAAGACGACATCCACTCCCTCTCTCTTCAACGCTTCGAGAAGCGCTCTTGCTGCTTTCATGGTTCTCTTCACTCCACTACGTGCCCAAAAGCACACGGTTGCTGACAAGACCGGGACAGGGACCCATCATCGCCGAAGGAGCCTGCACCGAAGAAGACCTTGGCTCGGACGCAGTGCGACGGGTACCTCCGAACCGCCCGAACGACCTTTCAGCCCCGAAGGACCGCTCCGGTGTCGGCGCCCTGCACGAGTTGTACGTACCGGCCCAGCACGCCGGTATGCTTCTGCTCCGGTCGCTGCCAGGCCGCCCTCCTTTGCGAGAGCTCTTCCTCAGGGACTTCGAGGCTGAGGGAACGTGCGGGGATATCGATGGAGATGACATCGCCATCGTGGACCAAGCCGATGAGCCCCCCGTCCACAGCCTCCGGCGCCACGTGGCCGATACTCGCGCCCCGGCTCGCGCCGCTGAAGCGGCCGTCAGTGATGAGAGCGACGCTCTCATCGAGCCCCGCTCCGGCGAGAGCCGATGTCGGGCTCAGCATCTCGGGCATACCCGGGCCGCCCTTGGGCCCGACGTAGCGGATGACCACGACGCTGCCGGGCGTGACGGCTCCGGCCTCGATAGCGGCCATGGCCGACTGCTCATCGTCAAAGACCTGTGCAGGACCCTCGTGGCGAAGCATCGAGGGCAACACGGCGGCCTCCTTGACCACCGCTCCGTTCGGAGCCAGGTTGCCGAACAGCACGGCCAAACCGCCGGTGGAGGAATGTGGCTCTTCGAGCGGCCGGATGATGTCGTCTTCCTTCACCCGGACCGAGGCGCACTGCTCGGCGAGCGTATCCCCGGAGACTGTGGGCGCAGCGCCGTCGAGGCACCCGGCCTCCAGGAGACGGCCACACACGGCCATGACGCCGCCCGCCCGATAGAGGTCTTCCATGTGGTGGGGCCCGGCGGGAGCCAGCTTCACCAGGTGCGGAGTGCGCCTCGCCACCTCATTGATGCGTTCGAGCGGCAGGGCCACCCGGGCCTCATGCGCGATGGCCGTGAGGTGGAGAACGGTGTTGGTGGAACACCCCAGCGCCGCATCCAGCGCGAGGGCGTTGCCCAGAGACCGTTCTGTGATGAAGCTACGGGCACCCAGCCCGAGCCGCGCAACCTCGACCGCCCGTGCACCCGAACGGCGGGCAAGTGCCAGACGTGCGGAGTAAGGCGCGGGAATCGTGGCGTCGCCGGGAAGACCGAACCCCAAGACCTCGGTGAGGCAGCTCATGGAGTTGGCGGTGAAGAGGCCGGCACAGGAGCCGCACGTGGGACAGGCGCACTCCTCGAGCTCGGCGAGTTCCTCGGACGACATCTTACCGCTCACGTGCGCCCCCACACCCTCGAAGACGTTCACGAGGCTTACCTTGCGGCCCTGGAAGTCACCTGCCAGCATGGGCCCTCCCGACACCACAACGGCAGGGATGTCGAGCCGGGCGGCCGCCATCACCATGCCCGGAACGATCTTGTCACAGTTGGTGACGAGTACGAGGCCGTCGAAGGCATGGCCCTCCGCCATGATCTCCACCCCATCGGCCACGTTCTCGCGTGAGACCAGCGAGTAGTTCATGCCCATGTGGTTCATGGCTATGCCGTCGCACACCCCGATGACATTGAACTCGAAGGGCACGCCGCCCGCCTGGTAGATGCCGAACTTGACCTGCTCGGCGACGGAGCGGAGGTGGGTGTGGCCGGGGATGACCTCACTGTAGGAGTTGGCCACCCCGATGAGCGGCCGGCCCATGGCATCGTCATCGAGCCCGAGGGATCGAAACAGGGAACGGTGAGGAGCCCGGGAAACCCCCTGCATCACCTGATCGCTGCGCATGGCCGGCATTGTTCCTCCAACATCGGAGTTGAGAGAAGAAGTGTAACAATATAGCAGGGTGAGCAACACTTGGGCATGGAGGGGACGAAACGAAAGATACGGGCGGCACATGTACCCCACGTATCGTCAACCGCGATGGGAATTCGTCCTCACCGGCCACTATACTGCCGGGTATGATTGAAGCCATCATCTTCGATTTCGACGGCACGCTGGTAGACAGCCGCGAGAACCTCCTGGGTTTCTACGAGGAGCTATTCGGCCTGTTTGGAGTGCGCCAGCCGGAATGGCGTGAGCCATCCATCGAAAAGGCCGTGCAGGGCCGCTCCATTCCCGACGTGCTCGAGTGCTACGTCGCCGATGAGCGGGTGAGAGACCTCATGTGGCAGCATGTCTGCAACCTCGACTACGTCGAGGTGACCGTGGGGCTCGATCTCGAACCGTTCGCGCGGGAGTGCGTGGCCGACCTGTCTCCAGACTATCCTCTGGCCGTTGCCACCAACCGCACTCACGATATGGATGAGGTCATCCGCCACTTCGAGCTCGATGGGCATCTCAAGACCGTACTCACCGCAGGACAGGTTGAGAGGCCCAAGCCGAGCCCCGATCTCCTGCTCGAAGCGGCGGCGCTCCTCCGCGTGCAGCCGGCCCGGGTGCTCTACGTTGGCGACACCCCCCTCGACCACGAGGCGGCCGTGCGCGCCGGCATGCCCTTCCTCCTGTACGACCGCCTGCAGACGACCGCCCTCCACAGCTCGGGCTACGCTCCGCGCCTCACCGACTTCCGCCACTTGCGCCCGATGCTCAGACGATACAAAGACCGGTGGCCCGGCACGCCTGCGAGGCGGCCGCTGTGAACACCACGCCGTCCGCCGGTCCAGAGCTCCCCAGCGATGCCGGCCCGCCGCTCGAGTACCGGCGCGTCGCTCCTGAGGACATGGAGGAGTGCGCCCGCATGGTGTCGCAATCCTGGCCGCTTCTACACAAGCTGGGCCGCGAGGGCGATGCCACCGGCCTCAGCCTCGCCTACTGTGAACTCTGCCGAGCCCCCAGCTTCTGGCAGGAGATAGCCGTGGCGTCGGGCCGGCCCGTCGGCCTGCTCTTCGGCAGCTCCCTACAGAGAAGGCCCCCGGAAGCCGCCCTTCGCAACTCCTTCCGCAGGATCGCCCTGGGTGAACGCTTCCTACGGGGCAAATACGGACACGCGCCGCATCCCTTCACCCTGGCCGCCAAGATGGTTCAATCTCGGTTGCGCGCAGACCAACAGGCCCCAAAAGCCGATGCCCAGATCGAGCTGGTGGTGGTCGCCGCCGCCCACCGGGGGCACGGTGTGGGACGAACCCTGATAGATCGCTTCGTCCGGGCATGCGCCGCCCAGGGAGCCCGCTCACTGCGTCTGCTCACCGATCCGTTGAGCGATTGGTCGTTCTACAAGGCCTACGGTTTCCGCTACGTGGCCGAATTCACTGATCCACTCAATTCGTGGCTCGCCGGGCGGCCGGTCGCAAGCTACGTGTACATGCTCGACATGTGAGGGTCCTCGCCGGCGGCCCCCCCGAAAGAAGCCGCGCCCCGAGCCGCAGACCCAGAGCGCAGCCCCAAGGGCGGCCCCGGCTCCAAGCATCGACTGAGAGTCGCAGACCCCGAGCCGCTACCCGCGACGCGACCCCACCCGCGACCCTCCTACGACGCGTCGGCCGAGGCCCGGGTGCAGGCCGCCGCCGTCTCCGGCGTCCAGAACGGTGACAGCTCACGGAGCCGGGCGATGATGGGAGGAAGCTTCTCCACCACCAGGTCGACTTCAGCGTCGGTGTTGTACACACCCAGGCTGAAGCGGACGGAGCCGTGGGCGGCCGTGAAGGGCACTCCCATGGCGCGCAGAACGTGGGAGGGCTCGAGAGACCCCGAGGTGCAGGCCGAGCCCGATGACGCACAGATGCCGTGTTCGTTCAGCATCAACAGGATCGACTCGCCTTCTACGTATTCGAAACTCAGGGAGGTGGTGTTGGGAAGCCGGTTCTCGACATCGCCGTTGACGAGTGTACCCGGTATGCGCGCGAGCAGTTCCCGCTCCAAGCGGTCGCGCAGTACACGTACGCGCTCCCTCTCCTCGCCCAGGCGGCGCTCCGCCAGCTCGCAGGCCTTGCCGAGCGCCACGATGCCGGCCACGTTCTCGGTGCCGCCTCTTCTCCCCCGCTCTTGGTGGCCTCCCACCATGAAGGGAGCGAACCTGGTGCCTCTCCTTACATAGAGGGCGCCCACACCCTTGGGGGCATGCAGCTTGTGCCCAGACAAGGTCAGCATATCGATGGGTACGGCACTGAGATCGATGGGTATCTTGCCCACCGCCTGAACAGCGTCGGTGTGAAACATCACACCCGCCTCTGCCGCCAAAGCCCCGATGCGCTCCACCGGGAACACCGTGCCCGTTTCGTTGTTGGCCCACATCACACTGAGCACGGCGACGTCTTCGGCCAGGGACTCCGCCACCTGGTCGAGATCGAGCCTGCCCTGCCTGTCCACCGGCAGGAACACCACGCGCCGGCCCTGCTTACCCAGACGCTCGGCCGCGTTCTTGATGGCCGGATGCTCCACTCGTGTGGTCACGACGGCATGGCGGCCGGGGTACGAAGCGAGTGCGGACGAGAGCGCGGTGTTGTCACCCTCGGTGCCGCAGCTGATGAAGATGATCTCATCGGGATGGGCACCCACAAGGGAGGCCACCCGCTCCCGTGCTTCCTGCACCTTCTTGCCCACCCTCGCGGCAAAACCGTACATGCTGGAAGGATTGCCGTAGTAGTCGCGCAGGTACGGCAGCATCTCTTCAATCACTTCGGGAGCCACTTGGGTGGTGGCGTTGTAGTCCATGTAGATGAGTGGCTCGCGAAACTCCCCCGAGCTCACCTCGGGCGCGGATCCAGAGGCGGCATCTGTGCCCGCCGGTTCCACAGGGGCTGCCGTTTTGGGCAATGCGGTCACTTTGGTCATGTGCCTAGACCTCCTCGACCGATAGTTCGGGCACCACCAGCTCCCTCAGCCTGGCCTGTACGTAATCACGCAGGGTGATTTCGGCCGACTTGCAGCCCGAGCAGGTGCCCTGCAGCCTCACGAGCACTCGATCACCATCCACATCCACGAGTTCGATGTCGCCACCGTCCATGCGCAATGAAGGCCGTATCTCGCGCTCCAGGGTCTCTTCGATGAGGCGGATCTTCTCGATGTTGGTCAGCCGCTTGGGAGCCGGCGCGGCGGGCACCGGAGCTTCTCCGCCCTGTATCTGCCTGATGATCTCTTCGATCTGCTCATGGCAGCGCTCGCAGCCACCGCCGGCCTTGGTGTAGTCGGTGACTTCCTCGACGGTGTGAAGATCGTTTTCGCGTACGGCCCGCTCGATCTCCAGGTCGGTCACCCCGAAGCACTCGCAGACGATCGTGCCTTCAGCCCGCGGGCTCTCTTCACCTCGATAGTGGGCGATGGCATCTTCCAGCGCCTCCCGACCCATCACCGAGCAGTGCATCTTCTCCTTGGGCAAGCCCCCCAAGTACTCCGCGATGTCCTGGTTGGTGATCTTCTCCGCTTCCTCGAGGGTCATGCCCGTAATCATCTCGGTGAGCGCAGAGGCTGAGGCGATGGCACTCCCGCAACCGAAGGTCTTGAACTTTGCCTCTGCGATGCGGCCCTCATCGTCCAGCTTGAAGGTGAGACGAAGCGCGTCGCCACAGGCAAGAGAGCCCACCTCACCGACGCCGTCCGGCTCCTCGACCTCTCCCACGTTGCGTGGATTCAAGAAGCGATCCTTGACCTTCTCCGAGTAGTCCCACATATCGCTCAGTCGTCTCCTTCGATGACGTTCACATTGTCACTCGGCGACACACGGCCGCCTCGTATCACACGGGCAAATATCCCCTCTCTGGGCATGACGCAATCCCCGATCTGATAGTAGATGGCACAGCGGCCGTGACACTCCTTACCGATCTGTGTGACCTCGAGCACGGCCTCGCCCACCTGGACGCGGGTGCCGACCGGCAACCGGGGCAAGTCGAGCCCCTGCACCGTGATGTTCTCCGCGAAGGCACCCGGACCGACCTGCGGCCCCTCGCCTTCATCACCGCCGGCCGCCTGCTGTCGCCCGCGGGCCGTCTCGAGCGCATGCTCGATGGACTCTGCGGCCAACAGGCTCACCTGCCGGTGCCAGGGGCCCGCGTGAGCATCGCCTTCCACTCCTTCCTCGGGTACGAGGTGGATGGAGGGCACGGGCGACTTGACCACGCCTTTCTTGTCCGACACGTTCACCGACACTACGTGCGCCATCGTCTTCGTCCCCATCCTGACCAGGATTGTCCGCATCCAGTATGAGCATATTACGCTACGGGGGCGGGGTGCGATAATGGCACCATGGGTACGAAGTCCAGGCGCAGGCGGCACATCTGGGTGCTCGGGGGGAGCCTCGCCATCGTGGCTGCACTTGCCTTGCTCGTGGCCGTCGCCTCTCGCGGTACTCTCACCTACTACTACACCGTGGAGGAGATTCGACAGTCGGCACCCGCCACCGGCGTGCGCGTGGCCGGTGCCTTCGTACCGGGAAGCCTCCAAGAGGGCGGCCTTGGGGAGGCAGCCGTCTTCGCACTCCACGAGGCCGGCCGGCCGGAGGTCGACCTCACCGTGAGGTATGACGGCCCCCTCCCAGACACTCTCCGCAGCGGCGAGGCCCTGGAGGTGGTGGTGGAGGGAGACTATGACGGTGAGGGCGGCTTCGCCGCCTCCCAGGTGCTCACCAAGTGCCCAAGCCGGTATGAGGGCGCGGTCAAGCCGTGAACGAGATAGGGCGGGCCGCACTCCTCCTCCTCTGCCCCGTCGCCGCGTACGGCGCGGCCGCCGGCTTCGCCGGGGCCTTTGGCGACGGCCGGCTGCGCTTGGCGGAATCTGCCCGCCGGGCCACCTATGCCGCCTTCTTTCTCGCCCTTCTCGGCGTCGGAGCGCTCGAATGGGGCCTCCTTTCCCGGGATTTCGCCAACCTCTACGTCTACCAACACACCTCCCGCGATCTCTCTTTCGTCTACACCATCTCCGCCCTCTGGGCCGGCAACGCGGGTTCGCTGCTTCTATGGCTCTTGCTGCTCACATTCGGCGCAGCACTTCTGTCGGCCCGCAGTGTGAACAAGAAGGCCTCCGTACCGGGAACTCCCGGGCACACCCGCGTACCCGACCGGGCCTTCGCCTGTGCCGCGAGCGTGGTGACCGCACTGGTCCTGTGCTTCGCCCTGGTAGCAGCCTTCCTGCCCGGGTCCAACGCCTTTGCGACCCTCCCGGCGGCATCGCCCGCGCCGCAGGACGGCGCCGGCCTCAACCCTCTCCTCCTCAACGCAGGCATGGTGATCCATCCTCTCACCGTATACCTGGGTTTCGTTGGGCTCGCGGTACCTTTCGCACTCGTCATGGGTGCGCTGCTCGCGCGTGCCCCCGAGCATCAGGACATCATGGCCTGGACCCGCAGCTCCACCGTGTTCGCCTGGCTCTTCCTCACGCTCGGCAACATCATCGGCGCCTGGTGGGCCTACGTCACACTGGGGTGGGGCGGCTACTGGACCTGGGACCCGGTGGAAAGCGCCTCACTCATGCCCTGGCTACTCTCCACCGGGCTCCTGCACTCCCTGCTGATGCCGGCGCAGCGTCTCCGTCTCACCCACTCCAGTGTGTGGCTGGCCGTGGGCTCCTTCCTGCTCACCCTCTTCGCTGTGTTCGTAACTCGCTCGGGCATCGCCGAATCGGTGCACGCTTTCACCGGCGGCTCGGCGGCCTACACCTACGGAGTCCTACCGGCGGCGGCTTCAGTGTTCTCCCTGCTCGTCGTGCTCGTACGTCGGGAACAACTTGGGAGCCCTGGCGGCATCACGCGCAAGGCGACCACCGATGCACCCGCGCGCGACGAAGCTCTGCCCGCGCCTCCCGGGACCGCTGCGCCCGCCATGAGCACCCGCCGCGCCGCCCTCATCGCCGCCGTCTTGCTCTTCGCCGCTACGACGGCCGTCATCCTGTTCGGGGTGGTCTCGCCCCTCCTCGGGGGACTCTTCGGCGCACAGCGGGCGGAACTCGGTCCCCCTACTTCGCCGCCGCGGCCGGCCCTCTCGGGTTGGCACTTCTCGCACTGCTCGGCGCCTGCAGCCTTTCCGAATGGGGCTACGTGCCTCCCCGATCACTTGCTCTCCGTCTCTTGGCCCCAGCACTTGCCGCCGCCGTCACCACTCTGCTCGTGTCCCTCCTCACCGGCGGCCCCGCGTGGGCGGCAATCGCCTTTGGCTTCGCCGCCTTCGCCGCGAGCGCTCTCGCCGTGCGGATCGTCTTGGAGGTGCGCCGGCCTCCCGCCGGCCACGCGGGAGGCCGCAGGCGCCCGGCCGGGCGCCTGCGGCGCTATGGAGCATGGCTCGTGCACCTGGGCGTGATCCTACTCTTGACGGGAGTCACCGGCTCGCAGGCCCTCAAGCTGGAGAGCGGCCCGGCCGTCCTTTCCGAAGGCGAGACGCTCGCACTGGGCGGCTACATGCTCACCCTCCAAGGGCTCGACGTGACTCGCGACACCAATCGAGTGAAGCTGCAGGCGGCCTTCCTGCTCGAGCAGGAAGGCCGCCCTCGCGACACTCTGGCGCCCATCCGGGAACGGCTACCGAACCGCAAAGAGGCTTGGAGCCGGGTGGCCGTGCGGTCGACCCTCGTCAGTGACGTCTACGTGTCCTTACTCGATGTGAGTGAAGAGGAGCGCAGGGTTCTCATCGCAGCCCAGGTGTACCCTCTCGTGTCGTGGCTGTGGTTGGGGGGAGTACTCATGGCTCTCGGCGCCCTGCCCGCACTGCTCGGAAGCGACCGGAGAGCGCAGGCGTGACGCTCGCACTCGTCATCGTACTGGTGATCGCCGTGGTGCTGTACGTGGCCTATCCGTTCTTTCGGCCGGAACAAGCAGCCTCCACGCGCCGGCGGGGCCACGAGTGACCGCCGCGCTCACCCTCCGCGGTGTCTCCAAGTACTACGGAGACGCCTGTGCGCTCCACGATGTCGACCTCACCGTGGAGGAGGGCGTCTTCCTCTCCTTGCTCGGTCCGAACGGCGCCGGCAAGACCACTCTCCTTGCGTTGGCGGCGACGGTTACAAGAGCCAGTGAAGGGAACATCTCAGTGTTCGGACTCGACCCCGGCGCAGATGGATCCGAGGTACGGGCGCTTCTCGGACTCGTCTCACACGAGTCGTTTGCCTATGGCCACCTCACCGCTCTTGAGAACCTGGAGTTCTATGCGCACCTTTATGGTCTTCGCGACGGACGCGAACGGAGCCTCGACCTCCTCGATACACTCGGCCTCTACCCTCGCCGGGACGATCTCGTGCGTACATTCTCACGCGGCCTGCAGCAGCGGCTGGCCATCGCCCGGGCCCTGCTGCACAACCCCCGGCTTCTGCTGCTGGACGAGCCCTTCTCCGGCTTGGACGCACATGCGGCCGGTACCTTCAGCTCCCTGCTCTCCTCGTGCTGCCGGGAAGGACGCACGGTGATCATGGCCACGCACCGGCTGGAAGAAGGGCTCCTATTGGCCGACACGATCGCCCTCCTCGACTCCGGCTGCGTGGTCTTTGAGGGCGGAGCCGCAGACTTGAGCCACGACTCACTCGAAGAACTCTACCTTGCCCGTGTGGGCGCCGGGTCGCACCCTGCCCATCTATCCGACACCCGAGGTCGGCCGTGAGTCGCTTCCGCATCTCCGCGCTCGCGATCACCCGCAAGGACCTCGTCTCTGAATGGCGCAGACGAGAGACGGTGCCGCTCACCGCCCTCTTCGGTGCGCTCGTGGTCGTGGTGGCGAGCCTGGCCCTCGAAGCCGGCGCGGTGGAGGCAGAGCGAGTGCGTGCCGGGATCCTGTGGACCGCACTCACCTTCGCCTTCGTACTCGGCGTGGGCCGGACGTTCGAATCCGAGCGGGAACATGACGCCATGCGCGGCCTGCTGGCTTCGCCGGTGGAGCGCGCCGCCCTTTATCTGGGCAAGTTCCTTGCCAACGTGGTCCTCCTCGCCGCGCCGGGCATCGTCATCCTGGCCGTCTTCGCCCTCCTGCACGGTCTGGGCTCGGCCACAGCGACGGCTCAGGCGGCGCTTTCACTCGCAGCCGTACTCCTCTTGGGAGCAGCCGGGTTTGCCGGAGTGGGCACACTCTTCGCCGGTCTCACCCTTGGCCTGCGAGCGCGCGACGCCCTACTCTCCGTGCTCATGTTCCCCCTTCTGGTACCGCTCCTTCTGGCCGGTTCACGGTCCACGGCGGTACTCATGCGGGATGGCACCCTCGCGGGCGACGCGTTTTGGCCGGCGTTGATGGTCGTCTATGATCTGGTCTTCGTAGTGGTGGCGCTCATTGTGTTCGAGTATGTGGTCGAGAAGTGAGAACCGCGTGAGAGGCGGCGTTCGCAGATCCCGTGCTCACGCCCTGCCGGTCTTGGGGGTCGCCGCCTGGCTTGCCGTAGTCGCCGCCCTCTACGGTAGCCTGCTCTGGGCACCTGAGGAACGTGTCATGGGCGACGTTCAACGTCTCTTCTACTTCCACCTAGCGAGCGCCTGGGTGGCACTCGGGCCGGCCTTCACCACGGTGTTCGTCTGTAGTGTCGCCTACCTGGCAAGACGGCGGGACGCCTTTGACCGAGTGGCGGCCGCCTCCGCCGAGATCGGGGTTCTCTTCACCACGATCACCCTGGCCACCGGGCCGTTGTGGGCAAGGCCGGTGTGGGGATCCTACTGGACCTGGGACCCACGCCTCACCACCACTCTCATCCTATGGTTCATGTACGCGGGATACCTCTTGCTGCGCTCGGTGGTGCCTCCGGGCGAACGGAGGGCGCGCCTCGCGGCCGTGTACGGCATCATCGCCTGGGCAAACGTGCCCCTGGTGTTCATGTCCATCCGTTGGTGGCGCACCATCCACCCTCAGGTCATCACCGGCTCGGGCATGCAGCTCGAGGGCACGATGGCGGCGGTACTCGGGCTCTCGCTCGCCGCCTTCACCCTGCTCTTCGTGGTGCTTCTCTTACTCCGCACCGCTCATGTGCGCACGGCAGACGACCTCTCGGCACTCAGGCGGTCGGCCCTAACTCCCAGACCCATACCCCCTCGCAAGGAGGAGGCCCGCTCGTGAACTCACTTCACTTCCTCTTCATCGGCCTCGCCCTCGTCTGGACGCTGATCGGCGGCTATGTGTGGTTTCTCGCCTCCCGCCAGACACGCCTACGGCGTGAGGTGGAGGAATTGAAGGCGCAGCTCATTCGCCCCGGCGACACCGAGAGGAACAGCTCGGCCCTCGACGGCCGGCAGGATGCCCGTCCCGGCGAGAGCGGCAGGCACGAGCCGTGACAACACCCCTGCCTGCCGCACCTGACCTGCCGCGCCGCTTCCCCTATGCCGACAGGAGGTCCGCCGTACGAGCGGCGATCGCCTCACCCATACCACTTGTACCCGTGCTGCCTCCCAAGTCGTAGGTGACACACCGCCCCTCGCCGATGACCACCTTCACGGCTTCGAAGAGCGCGTCGGCGGCCTCCTTCTCGCCCAGATGGCGGAGCATGAGCACCGCCGAGAGGATGAGCGCCGTGGGATTCACCTTGTCCTGACCGGCATACTTGGGCGCCGAGCCGTGCACCGGCTCAAAGATGGCGATGTCGCTGCCGATGTTGGCTCCGGGTGCCACGCCCAAGCCCCCCACCAGGCCGGCGCACAGGTCGCTCACAATGTCTCCATAGAGGTTGGGGCAGACGAGCACATCGTAGAGTTCGGGCTTCTGCACCAGCTGCATACACATGTTGTCGACGATGCGGTCCTCGAAGTAGACGTCGGGATACCGCTCGGCCACCTCTTTGGCCACCTCCAGGAACAGCCCGTCGGTGCACTTCATGATGTTGGCCTTGTGGACGGCCGTGACCTTCTTCCGCCCCTCCCGCCGCGCATAGTCAAAGGCGAAGCGACAGATGCGCTCGGAGCCTTCACGGGTGATGATCTTGATGGACTCAGCCGCATGCCGCCCGACCATGTGCTCCACTCCGGCGTACAAGTCCTCGGTGTTCTCCCTCACCACCACGAGGTCGATGTCGTCGTAATGCGAGCGCACTCCGGGAATGCTGACCGCCGGTCTAAGGTTCGCGTAGAGGTCGAGCTCCTTGCGCAGTGCCACGTTCACCGACCGGAAACCGGAACCCACCGGCGTGGTGATGGGGCCCTTGATGGCGATCTTCGTCTCGCGGATTGAATGAAGGACGTGCGCCGGCAGAGGTGTGCCGTACTTGTCCATCACATCGGCGCCCGCCTCCACGTCGATCCACTCGATGGGCACCCCCGTGGCCGCCAGCGCAGTCTTGGCGGCGGCCATCAGTTCAGGACCGGTGCCATCGCCGGGAATACAGGTAATTCGGTAGGCCATGCGTGCGATTCTCCTTGCGATCGTTGTTGGTTGGGCCTGAGCCGCCGGCCCTCTACGAGGGCAGCCCGTTCATCACGCGAATCCGATACCCTTCTTGCTGCCAAAGGTCAGATAGGCGAGGTGGCGTTTGGCGAGGTAATGCTTCTCCCCCGCGGCATCCTCGAGAACGAGCCAGTCTCCCTCCTCCGCCAGCATCGCGTACACAGTTTGTGGCTCCGTGGGGGTCTCGATGGAGATCTCCGTACCTCCGGAGAAGTGGGCGACCAAAGAGCGCATGAGTTGTTCCTCCTGAGAACAATTGCCTTGGCGGCAAGGCTACCAGAGAATGGCGGCGCGCGCCGGGCCGGGGCCTCGGGCCGCTACGCCGGCCCGGTCCGAAGGACGAGAGCGCCTGGGACCGGCGCGCCCCTCTCCCCTTCAACCTCTCCCCCCTACCGCGAGGCCGCCACCACCCGGGCCTGATACTCGATGGCAGAGTCGTACGTCTCGAGTACCCGTTCGGCCACCCGGTTCCAGGAGAGCTCCTCCGCAGCCTCAATGCCTTTACGGGAGAACTCCGCCCGCCTGCCCGAGTCGCTCAAGAGGCGGCAGAGCGCGTCGGCCAGAGCCGTGTGCCCGCCCACCGGAGTGAGTTCGCCCAGTTCGCCGTCTCGCAGTACCGACCGGTAGCCGGGCAGGTCGGAGGCCACCAGCGGCAGCCCTGCCGCCATGGCTTCGGCCAGCACGATACCGAAGCTCTCCCCCTCCAGTGAGGGCACGCACATCACTTCGGCCCGCGACATCTCCTTCAACTTGGACTCGTGAGACACCCGGCCCAGTGCGGCTATGCCGGGCATGGGCCACTCCAGCCCGCTGCCGGGGCGTGAGACGAGTTCCTGTACCTGGGCCCAACGCGGCCCCACCATGACCAAGGTGGCCTCGGGCAGCCGCTCCCTGACCTCTTTGAATGCTCGCAGGAGAACCATCACACCCTTTCGTGGCTCAGCCCGCCCGATGAACACGATGCGGCCCGGGGTGCGCATGCCTCGGCGGGCCGGCAGGTACGACTCCACCGGCACGCCGTTGGGGATTATGCGGTACTCACCCGGGAATCTGAGGGCCACGTACTCCTTGGCCGCCTCCGACACCGCTATCCGCACCGCCAGCGAGGCGATGATACGGTCCGCGAGGGAGTAGAGGTGGCGATAGAGCGGTGAGTCATCCAGGGCGGCATGGAATGTGCCCACCATGGGTAGCTCCAAGGGCTTCTGCAGCACCGCGCTCGCCGATACGGAGGGAGTACACGGTTCGTGCAGGTGCACGACGTCGAAGTTCATCTTTCGCAGCAGCCTCTTCATGCGGAGAAGCATGAACGGGGAGGGGTTGCAGTAGGCCTTGCTGCCGTTCGATTTGAACGGGGTGGCAATGCCCACGGAGATGAAGCGTTCATGGCTCACGTGCCGGGAACGGGCGTGGCCCGCCCCTCCCGTGGGTGCCATGATGAACACCTCGTGACCGCGCGCCTCGAGTTGCGCGGCCAGATTGGCCACATGGTCGTTCACCCCCCCGGGTACACTCCAGGAGTACGGTGACACCAAGCCGATGCGCATTGCCCTCCTCACCTTGATGTACATACCCCGCAGCCGAGGGACCCTCCGCCGACATGCACCCGGCTCGCATGCCGGCAGCACCGCGCGGGGCGCAGCCGCCTCGCCGTCACGGTTCCCGATCGTACAGGATACGTGAGACCAGCACCCGGCGGGAGAGCGGCTGCGCCCCTCTTCGGGGGCCACGTATCCGAGACACGACAAGAAGCGACATCGTCATCATAGACCACAGCACGCGAGGCCGTGAACGGCCGAACACCACGCTGAAGAGAGGCGCCAGAAACGCACCCAGAAGCACCACCTGCGCATGCATCCTTCTGATGGTACCGGCGATGATGAAGAGGCCGGAGGAGGTCATGGCCCAGAAATCCATACCCAGACCGGCCCCAAGAGCAGAAGCCGCCCCCCGGCCGCGCAGACCGAACACATGCCCGGCCACCGGAGCCAGGCCCAGCATGCCCACCGTGGTGTCGTCCGCTCCCAGACGGCGGCCGACGAGGGGGGGCAGCCAGCCCTTGGCGATGTCTATGGCCACGACCACCAGCGCCGGTTTCAGACCCAGGGCCCGGCGGACATTGGCGGCTCCAGGATTGCCGTCTCCCAACTCATCTATGGAGAGACCCGCCACCCTGCGGGTGACGATGCGCGCGCTGGGAAGGCAGCCCAGGGCAAAGGCCGCCCCCGCGAAGAGCAGGCGCAGAATCCTCCGCGTGGGCCGCCGTTGACCCGCCCGCCATTCACCCGCCGGACCACCTTCTCCCCCCGACCGTGGCGAAACACCTACCAAGGGTTCCCTCCTACCATCCTCTTCACTCCGGGCGTGGCCTTCGTGACCGCCGGCTGTAACCCGCCGTGCGTATACCCAGTGCCACCGCACCCAGAGCCATGGGAATGAGCCAGGTGAGAACCCGCCACAGGATGAGGCTGGCCACGCGGATGCGCTCTGGGGTGTTCGACCCGATGAGTTCCAAGTAGCCGAATTCGGCTATGCCCGCCCCTCCGGGGAGCGGAGACAACGGCATAAGAACCTGCAGCACAGCCTGCCCGGTCATGACGGGCATGATCGATCCCCTCCACCCCAGTGCATGGAGCACCAGCGGGATTATGGCGAACATGGCTGCCCAGTACACGAGTTGCCACAGTACCACCTGCACCATGACCCGCCAGCCCGCCTGCCGGAAGACGGCCATGGCATCGACGAACGCCCGGAGGCGCCGCCCCAACCGGGCCGGCAGCAGGGACAACCCGAGCGGCCGGCGCAACCACAGGTACCCCACCACCCAGGCCAGCATGAGCCCGCCGATGACGCCCAGGATGATCCAACGCTGCAAAGGTGTGATGGGAGACCCGGCAATGGGGAGAAAGGCGGCCAGGGCCACGAGCACGAGCACGGAGGTGTGGATCACGCCCTTGACCAAGACTGCGGATGTCGACTCTGAGGGCTTGAGCCCTATGCGATACAAGACGAACACCTGGTACGGAATCTCCAAGCCGCCGAACATGGTGGCGCCCCCCACGAGGTTGGCCTCGAACGACACCCCGAACGTCTTGGCCCGGGAGACATCCGGGCGAATGACGCGGACCATCAGCACGAGCGACCAGGCATCGGCCACCAGAAGCACCGCGAGCGCGAGAAGAGCGCCCGCCAGGTACCAGGGCTGCCGGGTGGCCAAGGTGGCGGTCTCAATGTCCTCCGCCACCCGGGGGTTCGCAATGAGAATCACTACCACGCCCGCGACGAGACCCAGAAGAATACCGAGAACCATCCGCGGCCACGGCAAGGCCACCTTGGGCGGAACCTCCCGAGCCGCGGAGGCGATGAGGACTGCATCCGCAGCCGACTCGAGAGCGCAGTTGGGACGCCCGCACTCCCCGTCCGGCAAGTCGGGTGCGGGATCGCCCCCCGCGGCGGGAGACCGATGAGGCGCGCGTGACAAGCTCTCTCCCTCGGAGATCACGCCTTCATTCGCGGGCGGATCGCTCGAACTGCTCTTATCCCCGACTCCCATTCCCTCCGGACCATCCTTTACAGGCCACGGCCGAACGAAGCAGTTCCCGATAACGAGCCCCTACCACCTCACGCGTGTGGCGCGACAGGGCCAAGCCGCGCCCCACTTCACCAAGTGTCTGCCGCTCGTCCTCGGAGAGCAGCAGCAGGCGGCGCAGGCCCTCGGCCACCTCTTCCACCCGGGAGCCACATACCGCAAGCCCAGTCTCCCCCGTCTTGACTGCCTCTATCGCTCCCCCGGAGCGTCCGGCCAGCACGGGAAGCCCCATGAGAGCGGCCTCGGCGAACACCAAGCCGAAGCCCTCCACCTCCAAACCTCCCCAGCGAACGCGGCAGGGCGAGGCAAAGATGTCGGCCGCCCTCAGCCACGTACGCAGTGCCTCGTCTTTGACCTCACCAGCCAGATGGACTCTCCGGCTGATACCCAGCCGCACCGCCTTGCGCCACAGCCTATCACGCAACCGGCCGTCGCCTACGATTCCGAGCTCGAGACCGGGGAACTCGTGTCGAAGCAGACCGACCGCATCCACCAGACGATCCTGGCCCTTGCGCGGCACGAGGCGGCCCACGCACACCACCAAGGGGCCGCTGACACCGAGAGCGTTCTTGGCCTCGGCCTTCTCGCCCGGGCAGGCGATGGTGAAGCGGTCGACGTCGATATAGGGGCGCAGAGTGGCGCACGACACGCGCCCGCCCGTGTGGCGACGGGCGGCGTTGGTGGTGAAATCACTCACCGACACGAGCAGAGCGGCTCTTTCGATGACATACCGGGTGGCGGCCGCCGCACCGGGCATCACCGCCGGCACGGTGAGCTCCGCCCCTCCCAGGAACACGAGGTAGGGCAGACCCGTTCTCTTCTTGAGCACGGGTGCGAGCAGGCCCGCCGGCAGGGGATGGCCCATCTGGACGAGCTCCGGGCGGAAATCGTCGATGAGACCGAGCGCCATCTCCAAGTGACGAGGAGTGGGCCACACCACCGGTGTCTCTACCCGGTGCACCCGATAGGGAATGCCTGCATCGAACTGCTCGGCGCCTGCGTACGCGGGCGCCATGATCACCACATCGTCTGGTGAGAGCGTCTGGATCAGGCCGTAGTAGTAGGACTGAAAGCCACCCACCCGCGGCGGGAAATCGTTGGTGATGAAGAGGGACCTTGGCGGACGTGGGCTACGAGCGTCATCGTGATCGTCTCGATTCACACGCCGCTCACACGTCGTTGTCGAGACTTCCCGCCGCGTCCAACACGATCTCGTGCTCACCCTTCTCGCGCAGGTAGTCCTGATAGATGTAGACGAGCTCTTTGTCGAACAGCGCCCGCTTCAGTTCCACCGCCATCTGGCGGGCCCGCTCCAGAAGCAGTGCGGCCGTCTTGTCGGACAAGTCGATGCCGAACTCCTTGAACTTGTGCTGGATGGTGCGGCTTCCCGAGTGCTTGCCGACCACGAGCTGGCGGGCCAGCCCCACTTCCTCCGGAGTGAACACCTCATAGGTGAGAGGGTTCTTGATGACGCCGTCGGCGTGGATGCCCGATTCATGCGCGAATACATTCTCGCCCACGATGGCCTTCCAGATGGGCAGGACGCCCCCACACGCCCTCGCCACGTACTCGGACACCTCGCGGAAGCGGGTCGTGGCCACATCGAGGTCGATGCCGTCCAGGTACTTGAGCGCCATGACCACTTCTTCGAGGGCGGGGTTCCCCGTACGCTCACCCAGGCCGTTGACCGCCACGGTCACGTAGCGGGCGCCCGCCCTCACGCCCGCCAGGCAATTCGCGGTGGCCATGCCGAAGTCGTTGTGACAGTTGATCTCCACGTCGAGATCGATGGCCTCGAGCACCACCTGTATCCTCTGGAAGGCAGTGAAGGGCTCGAGCACGGACAGCGTATCGCAGAAGCGGAAGCGTTCTGCCCCGATCTCCTGGGCGAAGACCGCATAACGCAGTAGGTGGTCCATACGGGTACGAGAAGCGTCTTCGGCCGCAAAGATGAGCGGGAGGCCGTGATCCCTCGCCCGCTCCGCAGTCGCTTCGATGCGGGTCAGATTCTCGTCGAGGGGCTTCTCCCCGGAGGAACTGCCGATACCCGAGGTGCTCACCCAGACCACCACGGCGTTGACGCCGCAGTCGGCCGCCAAGTCGACATCCACGGGCATGGGCCTGCACATGGCAAGAATGCGCGAGCGTAGCCCCAAGGAGGCGATGTCGGAGATGGCTTCGCGCTCCTCGAGACACAAGGCAGGCGTACCGGCCTCGATCTCATGCACTCCTATTTCCGACAAGAGGCGCGCAATGCGCACCTTCTCCTGCCCGGCGAACACCACTCCCACGTTCTGCTCACCGTCGCGTAGGGTGGTGTCGACCAGAAACACCTCGTGATCGCTGTGCTCGAAGCCCGACTCGAAAGGGCGGGCCTTGCGGGTGCGATAGTCGATACCCGTCCTCACTCCAAACCTGGGTGTCATGCTAGGCCTCCTCGGCGGTGACCGGTACCCCGTCCCCATCGGCCCCCTTCCCATCGCGGGAAGCCGACACGTCGTGCCCGGCCACGCGCTCGGCGATCTCGGCGGCCGCCACACAAGCCTCAGCCTGCGCCTCCGCCCCGGTCGCCTTCATCGCGGCCACCTCTTCGCGTACCTCCCCGATGAGCTCCTCATAGAACTCGACCACCTCGGCGTCGAAGAGTGCGCGCTTCAGTTTCATGCTCTTGGAACGGAGCCTGCATATGAGAAGAGCGGCCTCTTCATTGCTCACCGTGATGCCGTGCTCGGAGAGCTTGAGCCGGAGTGAAGCCACGCCCGAGTACTTGCCGAGCACGAAGCGCCGGCGCAGGCCGACATCCTCGGGAGAGAAGACCTCGAACGTGGTGGGGTCGTCGATGACGCCCGCCGAGCGGCTGCCGCTCTCATACCAGAAGAGGCTCGCCCCCACGATGGGCTTCCACGGGGGAATGGGACGGTTGGACGCCCGGGCCACATACTGCGACAACTCCCGGAACTTCTCCGGCCTGAAGTTGAGGTCGATCTTCTCCACGTGCTTGAGGGCCATGATGACCTCTTCGAGCGCCGCGTTGCCCGCCCGCTCGCCCAAGCCGTTCACCGTGGTGTTCACGAAACGCGCCCCCGCCTTGACGCCGGCCAGCGCGTTGGCGGTGGCCATGCCGAAGTCGTTGTGGGTGTGCATCTCCACATCCATGCCGGTGACGTCGATCAGGGTCTTGATCTTCATAAAGGTGTTGAAAGGATCGAGTATGCCGAGTGTGTCGCAGAAACGGATACGGTCGGCGCCCGCATCTCTCGCCGTACGGGCGAAGCTCAGCAGGAACTCCATATCCGCTCGAGAGGCATCCTCGGCGTTCACCGACACATAGAGACCCTGGGACTTGGCGTAGTCGACCGCCTCCTTCACACTCTCGAGCACCCACTCGCGCGTCGCCCGCAGCTTGTGCTCGATATGGATATCAGAGGTCGACATGGAGATGGCCACTGCATCGACCCCGCACTCTATCGACTCCTTGATGTCGGAAACGACCGCCCGGTTCCACGCCAGGATGCTGCAGTTCAAGTCGAGGGCCGCGATCTTGGCCACGGCTTCCTTCTCTGCGCCGCCCATGGTGGGAATACCCGCCTCGATCTGGTACACGCCGATCTCATCGAGCAGGCGGGCTATGCGTATCTTCTCTTCGTTGGCAAACACGACTCCGGCAGTCTGCTCGCCGTCTCGAAGAGTGGTGTCATCGATGTCGACCTGAACGGCCTGAGGGCTGTGCGGCCGGTTAAGGAGATAGCCGCCGAAACTCTCGCGCATTCCCCCTCCTTCCGGTGTTGTTCGAGCCAGAGTTTACCACGACTATACCCACTCCCTGCCTGCGAGCAGGGCTCCCACCCAGCGGTGGAGGAGTTCTTCCCGGTCTTGCACGTCGAGTTCCTTGATGGCACCACCCGGCACCAACTCCACAATGCGATCGGCCAGCCGAAGGGCTTCGGGAAGATCGTGGGTCACGTAGAGCACCGTGGTACCGCCTCCTGCGATAAGCGGCCCGATGAGCCCCAGAAGCTCCGACTTGAGGGCCGCGTCCAGGCTGCTGAAGGGCTCGTCCATGAGCACGAGACCGGGCTCTGCGGCATACGCCCTCGCCAGCGCCACCCGCTGCATCATGCCGCCGGAGAGCTGCCCCGGATAGTAGTCTTCGAAGCCTTCGAGGCGCACGCGGCCCAGCCACTCCGCCGCCTCCCTGCGGGCCTCACTCTTGGTCCTCCCCGCAGCCCGCAGCGCCACGGCGACGTTCTCGCGGGCGGTCCGCCAGGGCAGGAGCCGCGGCTCCTGGAACACATACCCCATGCGTGTCGCGCTCACCTTGACCGAGCCGGCATCGGGCTTGATCACGCCCGCCACCAGCTTCAGCAACGTACTCTTGCCCACGCCGGAAGGGCCCACCAGGGCCACTATCGAACCGGCCTGCACATCCAGGGTGAAGCGCTCGATCACGGGAAGGGCACCGAATGACTTGGAGACATTTCTCAGTGAGACCACGTAGGGGTTCACGGGCATCTCCGCCCGGCTGTATCTCGATGAGTGCTCACTTCGGCCTCTTCCAGCGCATCACCCTGCGCCGGGCAGGATTGAGCAGGGCGAACTCAAGGAGGGCCATGAGGCCCAAGATGGCTATGACCCAGGCGAACACCTCGGGAGTCTTCAGGAAACTCATGGCCCGCGAGAAGCTGTGGCCGACACCGTCGAAGGCGCCGAGTACCTCCCCCAAGACGGCGGCACGCACCCCGATGCCGGCCGCGAGGGTGAGGCCGGCGAACACCGGTGACCCGATGCCGGGCAGGTACACGCAGGTGAGCATCTGGCGACGCGAGAAGCCGTATACCCGCCCCATCTCCAACAGCCTCTCGTCTATGGCCAGGACGCCGGCCAGCGTGTTCACGTAGATCACCGGAGCGACAATGACGGCCACCACGAAGATGACCTGCCGCTCGCCGATACCCAGCCAGAGCATGGCCAGCACGGCGACGACCACGGCCGGAATGGTCATGGATAACCAGCGGAGAGGCTCACAGAAAGCACGCAACGCGGGCAGAAGGCCGGCGATTACCCCCAGCGCCAATCCAAGTGCGCCCCCTATGAGCAGGCCGAGGACCAAGCGGCGTGCCGTGATGAGGCCCTGCCGGAAGAGGTCTCCCTCCAGGGCCAGCCGCCACAACTCCCGGGCGGTGTCGAGCGGAGACGCCAGCACTGCGGGGTTCACGACGGTGGAGAGCAGCTGCCAGACAACGAGCAGCACGACGGCTCCGGCCAGGCCGTAGAAAAGGCTGTGAGGGGAGACAGGTTTCTTCATCATATGTCATTCTAGTGCAGGAGACGCACCGAGGGGGCTTCATGATGTCGACTTCGAGACCAGACATACAATCAGAACGGACGGCAGGAGGGCCGGGCCTGGAGACCAAGGCGCTAGAAAGGCTGCTCCCCAAGCTCGTCGGTCTCTACATTCACCTGCATCGCAACCCCGAATTGTCCCGGCAGGAGCGGGAGACCGCACGGGTGACGGCCACCTGGCTGAGAGAGGCAGGCTTCGCCGTCACAGAGAACGTAGGAGGCTACGGGGTCGTGGGACTCCTCGCGAACGGCGTGGGGCCCACCGTCATGCTGCGCGCCGATATGGATGCGCTCCCCGTCGAAGAGCAGACCGGTCTCCGCTATGCAAGCCGGACGCGTTCCGAGAACAGGCACGGCCTCGACGTGCCGGTGATGCATGCCTGCGGGCACGATCTTCACACCTCGTGCCTCTTGGGTGCTGCCTCACACCTCTCCGCCACCCGCTCCGCGTGGAGCGGTACCCTCCTCGCGGTCGCCCAGCCCGCCGAGGAAGAGGTCTCCGGGGCCAGGGCCATGCTCGACGACGGCCTCTTCGAGCGTTTCCCCCGGCCCGGCATCGTACTCGGCCAGCACACCTGGCCTGCGCCCCTCGGCACTCTCGGCCACAGGCCGGGGGTCCTCTTCGGCGCCTGCACCCGGTTGGCGGTGACCCTGTATGGGCGGGGAGGGCACAGCTCCACTCCGTACCTCACCACAGACCCGGTGGTGGCTTCCGCCCACCTGGCCACGCGCCTCCAGACCATCGTGGCCCGCGAAACCCCTCCCGATGACCGCGTGGTCGTCACCGTGGGAGTCCTCCGCGCCGGAACGGCGGCCAACATCATCCCCGATAGCGCCTATCTGGAGATCGATCTCCGCGCCGCCACCTCCTCCGCCATGGCACGCACCATGGGAGCGGTGGAGCGAATCGTGCACGCCGAAGCGGCCGCCTGCGCCGCCCCGCGCGAGCCCGACATAGCCATCTTGGCGACCTGCCCCCCCGTGGTGAACGATGATGCACTCGACGAGAGGATCCGGGCGGCACATGCCGCCCACTTCGGCGAAGAGCACATGATCGAGCAACCATTCACGTCGACCGCGGAAGATTTCGCCGAGTTCGCGGGGGAGGGAGTGCTCCTGGACTTCTGGACGCTGGGCATCTCCGGCCACCCACAGGCCACCACCTCCGCAACCCCCCCACCCCTCCACTCACCTCTGTATGCTCCGGCCGACGCAAGACGGGCCCTCTCCTTCGGTACCGAGGCTCTCGTCGTTGCCGCCCTGGAGATGCTGGACCGGGGTCGGGGCGCGTGTGAGAACGAAGTAGGGCCCGATGGCCAGGTGGAGGACGGGCCGAGGAGATGAGAAGAAAGGAGAAGGGAATGGTCGACACACAGGCGTCTCCGCCCGCTCGTTCTGCGCGTTCCAGGCCGTCCCGGCCCGAGGAGCGGCTGCGGGCGCGGCTGGGGGGCGGCGACACCTTCTTCCTACTGTTCTTTGCGCTGCTCGTGAGTCTGGCCCTCCTCATCGCCGCCACCGACATCCAGCTGGGCCGATTGGCAGGGCAGATGCTCACGGGCGGGTCGCTCATACTTGCGGTGACGGCCTCTCACGCGTCGCGCACGTGGCGCATCATGGGCTGGTTGGCGCTGGCCGGAGCCGTGTTCAGCACCCTGGCGGGCGAGTACTTCGACCTCTCAGCCGTGTCGGCGCTTGTGGGGCTTCTCTTCACGGTGCTACTGTTCGCCTCTGTGCCTCTCATACTGAGCCGCCTCGCACGCCATGAGAGGGTGACGGGAGAGACGGTGGCGGGCGCGCTCTGCGTCTACCTGCTGCTCGGGATGGCGTTCGCGAACATCAACCTTGCCCTCTCCTTCGTACAACAGAACCCCGTACTGATGTCGTCCAACGATCCCGGCAGCGCTGTCGCCCGGGGCGACTTCTACTACTACAGCTTCATCACCATGGCCACCGTGGGCTTCGGCGACATAGTTCCCGTAACGAACCCCGCGAAGACTCTGGCCGTGTTCCAGGCCGTGCTCGGACAGCTCTTCCTCGTCACCATTGTCGCCCGCTTGGTGTCGTCCGCTACCTTCAAGCGGTCTGAATTCCAAGACACGGCCGAGGCGACCACCGAAGATATTCCCGCGGCACCGCAGAGGTCAACAGGCGCGGCCTCGGCGCAGCCGGTCTCGTCGAGACCGGCTGCGCAACCCCAGGGTTCGTCGGCAGTTAACCTCGCTGAGGACCGGCCACCGGCACGAAGGGCCGACTCGGACGACTGACCCGGAGTCCAGGCCGGAGGCTTGCGGGCTCCGCGGCTCGGGCGTAAGCATTCAAGGCTCCGGCGCTGGCCGCAAGCGGACACGACAGCCGATGGCGCGCCGGACAGGGGTGCGCCCAAGGCCGGCGCGTGTCGCGCCGCAAAGGAATGCCGCACACGCAGAGACGGTCGTCACAAACAGCGCTGCCGCGGTGCGTGCGGTTACGGAAAGCGGCGGCGCTCCAAGGCGGCGGTGCCTTCCGTAACCGCTGATGTTCCGTAACCGCTGATGACTACTCGGCGACGCCCGGATAGTAGAAGCCGTCGTCGGGCAAGGTGCCGCCTATGACGTCGGGTGACAGCTCAGCCAACACCGCGAAGAACGCCTCCAAAGACCGGCGGGCATCCTTGGCCTGCACGTGCTCCCAGGTGATGTTCTTCATCGAACTCGCCACCACTGCACCCTTCAGGCCGAGTTGGGGAAGCTCCTCCTCCACGAGCCGCCCGGCTTCCTCTGGGTTGGCCAGCATCCACTCCACCGCCGCCCGGTACTGGCGGATGAACTCATCGATTACGTCCGGACGCTCCATCACCGCACCGGTTGCCACCGTGCCGGCTATGGGTGTCCGCTCCGCGGTGCCGGTGCTTCGCTGCCACTCTTCCTCGAAGCCAAAGGCGCGGTAGACCGGCTCACCTCTCTCATTCGCCTGGGCGATGACGGCAGTAGCCAGCATCTCCCCTATCACGGCTGTATCAACCGCACCCGAAAGTAGGGTTTGGGCTGCTTGGGTGGGATCGGCCACGTAGCGAACATCGAAGGTCTCGAGGGAATCTATGCCCTGCGCCCGGCACATGTACTGGAACATCAGGTCGGGGACGCTCCCTTGAAACGATATTGCTATGCCGACGCCGTCTCTCTCCGCTGCCTCCTTCAAGTCGGCAAGGGAAGCGACGTCGGGGTCATAGCTCAACATGTAGGTGATGTTCCACACCGACACGTCGAGAAGCTGCACCTCAAGGCCTCGATTGTAGAAGATGGCGGCGTTGTTGGTGGGGAAGGTGACGAAATCGCCCTGCCTGCCCGCCACGATGGCACGCAACTGCTCCGGGTTCTCCCAGACGACCACCTCCGTGGTTTCGGCCACTGCTGCCAACATGTCGTTCGCTGCCAGATATGCGGCCGGGATGGCCATGGGCCCCGGGGGCACCACCAGCGTGAGCTTGGGAAGCTTGGGCCGGGTGGTAGCGGTGGTGACAGACGTCACCTCCGCCTGCGTGGTGACCGTGGTCTCCTGGTTCTCCGCAGAGGTGGTCGTGCTAGCCCCACAGGCGCCCAAGACACCGGCCGACAACAATAGAACCGCCACGATTAGGACGAGAGCCGTTCCCCGCCTCAGGGTCACCCCCGGAATTCTCTTCTTGAACATGCACACTCCTAGAAATGGTGACGAATGTCTACTCGGCGAAATCCATGCGCTGCACGTCGACGCCGGCTACTGCCCCGAGCTTCGTATAGAACTGGTCAATATCTTCAGACTCTCCCAGCATCTCCAACACCACGAGGCCGCTGGGTGAGCAGTAGTCACCCTGCACATCGTGCATGCCCACCCGAGTCTTGATGTTGCAGCCGTACTCAGTGAAGAGGGCCTGAACATCGGGGATGCTCTGTACTCTCTGCGAGATGTGTACGCCGAGAATGGTCCGCTTGGTCATGTCGATCTCTCCTTCTCTGTCGCTGGTACGGGAACACAATGGCACGTGAAGGGTAACCTTACCGAATCGGTCAAAAAAGTTCCCTCTTCCTCCGCTCTTCAAACAGTCCCCGGGAGCGATTGATTGTATGCGTTCGCCTCTGTGCCGGCACGTCGAGGCCCCGAGATAGACGGGCAAGGGCGGGGGCGCCGGGGCGTCCCCGCCCCCGCCCTTGCCCGTCTTGCGTGAGTCCGCCGCTTCAGCGACCGCCTGCGGCGCAACCCTTCTGGATTCAGTTACTTGATGAACTTGCCCCTGGCCGTGTAGTGCGTGTGCAGCAGCTTGTGGCTCTTGTGCCCACAGGGGCCGTCGGTGAGGAAGTTGGTGTAGAGCTCCAGTACCGCCGGATTCTCGTGCGACTTGCGGATCTCGTACGCAGCGTCCTCGTCGTAGATGGCCTTCGCGCGTGCCGCCCGGATCTCGGGGCTGGTGGGGATGGGCTGGCCGCCGCCGCCGATGCACCCACCGGGGCAGGCCATGAACTCGATGAAGTGGCAATCGGCGAACTTGCCGCCGGCCTTGATGTTCTCCAGCACCTTCTTGGCGTTGGCCGTGCCGTGCGCGACGGCCACCTTGACGGTGGCGCCGTTCAGCCAATCCCAGCTGTCAACTAGGCCCTTCAGGATGTCGGGCACCGGACCCACTTGGGGCACGGTGATCTCGGCGTACTTGATGCCTTCAAACCCGCGCACCGGGATGATGTCGGCATGCTCGTAGATGCTCTCCACCTTGAGACCAGTCACGAGTTCGATCACGGTGCGAAGGGCCGCTTCCATCACGCCCCCGGTGGCCCCGAAAATGACGCCCGAACCGGTGGCAGTGCCGAAGGGATCATCGAAGTCGCTCTTGGGCATATCGGGCAGCCAGATACCGGCTTCCATGATCATCTGGCCCAACTCACGCGTGGTGAGGCCGTAGTCGATGTCTTTGAAGCCCGAGTCGACCATCTCCGGCCGGTTGCACTCGTACTTCTTGGCCGAGCAGGGCATGAGCGCCACGGTGACGATATCGGCGGGATCGATGCCCATCTTCTCAGCGTAGTACGTCTTGATAACCGAGCCAAACATCTGCTGCGGGCTCTTGGCGGTGGACAGGTTGGGGATGTACTCGGGATAGAAGTGCTCCAGGTACTTCACCCAGCCCGGCGAGCAGCTGGTGAACTGGGGCAGTGCCACGTCTTTCTCGCCCTGCACCAAAGCCTTGTACAGACGAATGATGAGTTCGGTGCCCTCTTCGATGATGGTGAGGTCGGCGGTGAAGTTGGTGTCGAACACCCGGTCGAAACCACAGCGGCGCAGCGCCGTGTTCATCTCAAACGTGAGCGGCTGGCCCGGCTCGAGGCCAAAGACCTCACCGATACCGGCACGCGGTGACGGAGCGGTCTGGATGACCACATGCTTGGTGGGGTCGTCGATGGCTTCCCAGATCTCATCGCGCGGGTCGTTGGCCCGGAGCGCCCCCGTGGGACAACGGTTGATGCACTGACCGCAGTTGATACAGACCACATCGGCCAGAGGCTTGTCGAGGTAGGTCTCGATCTTGGTCCAGTTGCTGCGGCCCACAGCTTCGTACACGCCCACTTCCTGCATGTCCACACAGGTGCGCACGCAGCGGCGGCAGAGCACGCACTTGTTCATGTCGCGGTGCACCGAGTAGCTGGACTGATCGAGCTCGTACATGGGCTCTTCCGGATGCCCGAACATGAACTCGTCGATGCCGTACTCCTTGGCCAGCGTCTGGAGTTCGCAGTTGTTGTTGCGCACGCATGCATAGCACTCACCGTAGTGCTTACGGAAGATGAGCTGCAGGATGTGACGGCGGGCCTGGCGTACGCGGCCGCTCGTGGTGCGTACGGTCATGGGGCCGGTGATGGGATAGGCGCAGGCCGCCTGCAGAGTGCGCTGGCCCTCCACCTCTACCACACACACACGGCACACACCGGCGATGGCCAAGTCGGGGTGCGCACACAGCGTCGGGATCTTGACCCCGATCTGCTTGGCCGCCTCGAGCACGGTGGTGCCGGGAGCGACCTCCACGTCGATGCCATCGATGTTGGCGACAACCCGGGGACCGTCGTAGTCGACAGGCAGAGTGCATACGAGACCCTGCTGGCTGAGCGGCGCCCGGGTGGTATCACACGTAAATGGTTGCTTTGATTCCATTGTGGCTCCTTATACCTTGTCGGGCGGACTAGCCGCGACCCAAGATCTCTTCGCGGAAGTTCTCGACTATCGAAAGGAAGGCGTTAGGGCTCGACTGGCCGAGGCCGCACTTGGAGGAGAACTGCATGGTCTCGCCGAGCTTGACCAGTTCCTTCAGGTAGGCTGTGGAGCAGTGCCCGTACTCGAGCATCTCGATGCCCTCGAGCAGCACTTCATTGCCTTCGCGGCAGGGTGTGCACTGGCCGCAGGATTCCTCGACAAAGAACTCCATGAAGTTCTTGGCCACCTGCAGCATGTCGCGGCCCTCGCCAAACACGATCACAGAGCCGCCGGTGGCGACATCCTCGTACGCGATGAGGCGATTGAAGTCCTTGGCGGGGATGCAATTGCCCGATGCGCCCCCGATCTGGACGGCTTTCGCCCCGGTGCCGCCCACCGCTTCCAGCAGCTCGGCCACACTCAGGCCCAGCGGGAACTCATAGACCCCCGGCTCGGCACAATCGCCGGAAACGCTGAAGAGCTTGAGGCCGGTGGAGCCTTCGGTGCCGAAACCCTTCCACCACTCGACACCCTTCTCCAGAATGGCGGCGACCCAGGCGCAGGTCTCCACGTTCTGAACGGCGGTGCCGTAGCCCATGAAGCCTACCTCCACCGGGAAGGGCGGACGGTTGCGGGGCTCACCGCGATGGCCTTCCATCGACTCGATGAGAGCAGTCTCCTCGCCACACACGTAGGCACCCGACCCCATGCGGATCTCGATGTCGAAGTCGAAGCCGCCCTTACCGGCGACACCGTTGCCGAGCAACCCCGCCTCACGGCGGGCCTGGAGCACGGATTCCAGCTGAGAAACCATGAAGGGATACTCGCCGCGAAGGTACAGGATGCCCTTGGTCGCCCCGATGGCGTAACCGGCGATGGTCATGCCTTCAAACACCAGAGCGGCGTAGTCAGCAAGAATGACGCGGTCCTTGAACGTGCCCGGCTCGCCCTCATCGGCGTTGCAGACCACGTACTTCTGGGGACTGTCGGCGGCGGCGGCGAACTGCCACTTGAGGCCGGTGGGGAAGCCGGCGCCTCCCCGGCCTTTGAGGCCGGAGCTCTTCATGAACTCGATGAGGTCCGCCGGAGCCATGCCCAGGGCAGCCTTGAGCCCCTCGCCGGGCGTGACGGAAGAGTATGTGAGTGTGTTCTTGGTGGAATCGATCATCGCCGTCACTCCTTTTCCGGCCTGAGAGCGCTGGGCCCGAAGGTCTTGCGGCACTCAGCCAAGATGTCGGCCACCTGATCGGCCGCGACCTTGGTGTAGACCCGGTCGTTGACCAGCATGGCCGGACCCTGATCGCACATCCCGATGCAGCTTGCCCACTCCAGAGTGAAGTAGCCATCAGGTGTGGTCTCGCCGAACTCGATGCCCAGATCGTTCTCGAGCTGACGCGCCACGGCTTCCTTATTGGCCATGTCGCATGAGATCGTCTGGCACAAGCGGATGACGAACTTGCCCTTGGGCTCCGTGTCGAGAAAGCCGTAGAAGGAGACGACACCGTAGACCTCCACGGGGTGTACTCCCATCATGTCGGCGATCTCCTGCATGGCCAGATCGGAGACATAGCCGTTCCGGTGCTGGATCTCTTGGACTATCGGCATGAGAGCATCCCGCTTGGTCCCGTGTATCTCCACGAGCTCGGCAAGCTGCTCCCTCACCTCCTGCTGTGGCGTGGTTAGCATCTAGCTACTCCTCCCATTGACGTGGCTGTTCTTCGTTCTTGCCCCCGTGCACGCGCGACCGGATCGTGGTTCTGCGAATTGCCCGAGAAAGTAGCGCCTTCGTGACCGAGAATTTGCCTCTGCAACACGACAATCCGCTACCACAGGGAAACTCCCGGAGGACGCGGACAGATTGCAGTGGCCAAACGCTCTCCGCGATACGACCGCTGGGCGGGAATTCTATCGGACAACCTCGTTCCTTCGCAAGTTCGACTCCTGGAACCGGAAGGCGCCGCCCGGAGACGAGGGGGGAGGATGTGGGGAGGATCCAGCCCCGGCCGGAAGCCGGGGCTGGATCCAGGATTGGCTTGAATCAGTCGGCCACCGGTGCCGACTTCGGCTTGCGCAGGAAAGAGTACCAGTATGACGTACCCACGAAGATAGCTCCACCAATGATGTTGCCTATGGTGACCGGAATCAGATTCTTCACAAAGAGAGCGCCCCACGTCAGATTGGCCTGGACGGCGGCCTTGTAGGTCTCCGGGTCGGAGGCGGTTGCGGCAGCCACCTCGAGGATGGTCTGGTTGCCCTTCACCATGAGACCCATGGGGATGAAGAACATGTTGGCCACGCTGTGCTCGAAGCCCATCGTGACGAAGGCCATGATGGGGAAGAAAATACCGAAGATCTTGCCCACCACGTCTTTGCTGGCCAGCGCCAACCACACAGCCAAGCAGACGAGCCAGTTGCAGAGGATGGCACGCCAGAACGCGGCCATCCATGTCAGCTCGACCTTGCCTTTGGCGATGGCCACCGCCTTCGCTCCGATCCCCCCACCGAACAGACCGGCGGAATCACCCGCATAGAAGGCGCCGTATATGATGAAGACGAGAATCAGGGAGCCCACGAAGTTGAAGATCCAGACAACCACCCAATTCTTGATGAGGCTTCCCCAACCGATGTTGCCCTCGAGAGCTCCCACCATCATGAACATGTTGTTACCGGTGAAGAGTTCCGCGCCGGCGATGATGACCAACATGAGGCCGACGGTGAACACGGCCCCCGTGAGCAGCTGGCCGATGCCGAACCCGAGATACTTGGGCACATCGTGGCTCACGGTGGTGGCCAAGTAGGCCCCAAATCCGATATAGGCGCCTGCGAGCATGGCGAGCACGATCATCTTGCCGAGCGGCAGGCCCGACTTGGTCTTGCTCGCAGTGCAGGCATTCCCGGCGACTTCGCCCGGGAGGTAGCAATTCAACTGAACAGGAGGCGTCATACCCTCGTGACCCTTTCTAGTCTCAACCTTTACGTCACACGCCCGACCGCAGGGAAAGACCCTTTGGCCTCACCGCGATGAAGAAGATCTGTCAGACCGTCCTCTCCTTTCCCTCGACCCCACTGATGTTGACACCTGTTCCTCGGCCCCACCGGAGCCGAAGTTCCTCACGCTTGTGTGTCTCGTCACACCTTCTCCACCTTCACCGCACAGACCTTGAATTCGGGGATCTTGGCGACCGGATCCAGCGAGTCGGCGTTCGTAAGCCAGTTGACCGCGTTCTCTACAAAGTGGAAGGTCATGAACACTACGCCTTCCGGGACACGCTCGGTCACGTTTGCCTTCACGTCGAGGCTTCCTCTGCGGCTGACAAGGCGCACCACGTCTCCGGCCTTCACCTCGAGCTCGGCGGCAAGAACCGGGTTGATCTCCACATCGGCTTCGGGCCGGAACTCATCGATGGCCGAGGAGCGCCTGGTCATGGTGCCGGTGTGGTAGTGATAGTAGTCACGCCCAGTGGTCAAGTAGAACGGATATTCCTCGTCAGGCACCTCTGCGGGTGGCTTGAACTCGATGGCGTTGAAGACCCCGTTGCCACGGGTGCAACGGCCGTCCTTGTGGAGGTAGCAGGTGCCCTCGTGGTCTTCGGCCAAGCACGGCCACTGCAGGCCACAACCCTCAAGGCGCCCATAGGTCATTCCGGCATACGAGGGAGTGACCGTACGGATCTCCTCGAAGACCTGCTCGGCGCTCTCGTAGCTCATGGGGTAGCCCATGCGGGTGGAGAGGTCGCAGATGATCTCCCAGTCGGTCCGCGCTTCGCCGGGGGGGTTCACGGCCTTGCGCACACGCTGCACGCGCCGCTCCGTGTTGGCGAAAGTGCCGTCCTTTTCTGCGAAGCAGGCGCTCGGGAGCACCACGTCGGCCAGCTCGGCGGTCTCGTTCATGAAGATGTCCTGCACCACGAGGAAGTCCAGCTTCTGCAGTGCTTCCTTCACGTGGTGCAGATCGGGATCGCTCATCATGGGGTTCTCGCCGACCACGTACAAAGCCTTCATCTCACCCACGTAGGCCCGGTTGATGACCTCGGTGAGGGGAAGGCCGTTCTTCGGTGGCAGGGACACACCCCAGGCCTTCTCGAACTTGGCCCGCGCGTCCTCGTTCTGCACCTGCTGGTACGCGGTGTAGACGACGGGAAGGCCGCCCATGTCGCAGGCACCCTGCACATTGTTTTGCCCACGCAGGGGATTAACCCCGGTGCCGGGACGGCCCAGATTGCCGGTGAGAAGCGCCAAGTTACACACCGACATCACATTGTCGGTGCCGGTGCTGTGCTGGGTAAGACCCATGGCGTACACGATGGAAGAAGCCTCAGACTCCGCGTAGATGCGCGCGGCCTTGCGAATGTCCTCGGCCGGGACACCGGTGATCTCGGCCGCCACTTCGGGCGTGTACGTGGCCACGACCTCAGCCATGGCTTCGTAGCCCTCGGTGTGGTCGGCAATGAAATCGGCATCGGCCAGACCCTCGGTGATGATGACATTCAACATGCCGTTCACCAGGGCCACATCGGTGCCCGGCTTCTGCTGCATGTAGACGTCGGCGTACTCGGCCAGCTCGATGCGGCGCGGGTCGGCCACCACGAGTTTGGCTCCGTTGTAGAGGACGTTCTTCTTGATCTTGAACCCGATGATCGGGTGATTCTCGGTGGTATTCGAACCAATGATGAAGATCGCCTTGGCGTCGCGCTCCAACTCGTCGATGGAGTTGGTCATTGCGCCACTACCGAATGCTGCCCCCAGACCGGCGACAGTAACGCTGTGTCATAAGCGTGCACAGTGGTCCACGTTGTTGGTGCCGAGCACCGCCCGCGTGAACTTCTGTGCCAGGTAGTTCTCTTCATTGGTGATGCGGGCCGACGTGAAGACCGCCATGGAGTCGGGCCCGCTCTTCTCCTTGATCTCAGCCAATCGCGCCGCGACCAGCTCGAGAGCTTCGTCCCAGGAGGCTTCCCGGAACCCGCCTTCCTCCTTGATGAGCGGCTTCGTGAGACGATCGGATGAATTGATGAAATCCCACCCGAAGCGGCCCTTCACGCAGAGGGCGCCATGGTTGACCGGGCTCCACTCCTCAGTGCGGTTGGAGGTGACACCAACGACTCTGCCGTCTTTCACATTGAGTTCCAACGTGCAGCCGGTGCCACAGTACGAGCAGGTGGTGACGACCTTCTCGTTCTCAAACTCGCGGCCCCGGCCGGCGCTCACCCTGCTGGTGAGGGCACCCACCGGGCATACCATGACGCACTGCCCGCAGAACACGCAGGGAGAGTCGGCCAGATCGCCGTCAAACGTGGTGCCGATCTTCGCCTCCCAAGCCCGATCGATGACAGTGAGGGCACGGGCAGCGGTGACCTCCTCGCACACCCGTACACAACGAGTGCACATAATGCACTTGCTGTAGTCACGCAGGATGAAAGGATTGGGGTCGGTCACGGTGAGGGCATGCTTGCCGCCCTCCGCATACGTCTCCTGGCGCGCTCCGTAGCGGTAAGCGTAGTCCTGCAGTTTGCAGCTACCGGTCTTCTCGCAGGTGAGGCAGTCAACGTTGTGACTGGCCAGCAGCAACTCGAGGATGCCCTTGCGGGCCTCCCGGACGGCCGGGCTCTCGGTCTCGATCTCCATGCCTTCTTCGCACGGGTACACGCAGGAGGCCAGAAACAGGGGCCGCCCCTTGGCCTCGACGATGCATAGCCGGCAGGAGCCCTCCGGCCTCAGATCTGCGTCGTAGCAGAGCGTGGGAATATCGATGCCGTTCTTCTGGCAGGCCTCCAGGATGGTTGTTCCTCTGGGAACGGTCACCTGCCGGCCGTTGATGGTGAGAGTGGTCATTATTGCTTCCTCGCCTTCCTAGACCAGGGCCTTGAGCTTGTGGTCGAACTCTGAGCGGAAGTATCTGATCGCTGTGAGAATGGGGCTGGGTGAAGCCTGCCCGGAACCGCACAACGAAGCCCTCAGCATGACCTTCCCGATGCTCTCGAGGCGATCGAGGTCCTCGTCCGTGCCGTCGCCCCGGTTGATCTTCTTCATGATCTCGTACATGCGATAGGTACCCTCGCGACACGGCGTGCACTTGCCGCAGGATTCATGCTCGAAGAACTTGGCCACTCGGGTGGCGACATCAACCATGTCTCTCGTCTCGTCGAGAACGAACACCGCCCCCGTGCCCAAGCCCAGGAAAGACCCCAAGAGCCTCATGGAGTCGAAGTCGATGGGGGTGTCGAGGTAGGACTCGGGGATGAAGCCGCCGGACGTGCCTCCAACCTGGACGGCCTTGAACTTCCTGCCCCCGCGCACACCGCCGCCGAGTTCGAAGATCACCTGGCGCAGGGTCACGTCGGTGGGCACTTCGAACGCCTGCCGGTTGACCACGTCTCCCGTGAGAGTGAGCACCTTGGTGCCCGGATAGTTGGACGCGCCGATGGCCGCATACCAGTCGGCGCCCTTGCTCACTACCTCCGGCAGCGCCACCAGTGTCTCCACGTTGTGCACCACCGTGGGCCGGCCCCAGACGCCGTTTGCTCCCGGGAAGGGCGGCTTGTAGCGAGGCAGCCCCCGATGTCCCTCGATTGACTCGATGAGCGCGCTCTCCTCCCCACACACATAGGCGCCCGCACCCATCCGCACCTCGACCTTGAAGTCGCCCAGAACCCCCCGGGCCTCGGCCTGAGCGATTGCACCGTTCAGATGGTCGACGATGTACGGGTACTCGCCCCGGCAATAGATGTACCCCTGCCGGGAGCGAACCGCCCACGCGCAGATCGCCATGCCCTCCAGGAGGCTGTGAGGGTCTTTCTCGACGACGAGGCGATCTTTGTACGTACCCGGTTCGCCCTCGTCCAGGTTGCACACCACATAGGTGGTCTCGGCATCTGCGGGAACGAATCCCCACTTGAGGCCGGCATTGAACCCGGCCCCGCCCCGGCCTCGGAGATTGGCCTTCTTGACCTCATCGGCCAGTTCCTTGGGCGCGAGAGACCGTGCCTTCTCCAGAGCGGTATAGCCGCCGGCACCTATGTAGTCGCCGATGCTCTTGGGGTCGATCTTGTCGGCGTTGCGGAACGCTATGTGAAGTTGCTCAATCATCCGCCGCTTCTCTCCTCCTACGGGGTCGCATCTGCGGCACCTACTCGAGCCCGCTCAGAATCACCGGGATCTGCTCGGGGGTGACGTCGAGATAGGGCGTGCTGTTGATGGTGATGACCGCCGTGCCCTGGCACTGGCCCACGCACTGGGTGAGTTCGAGGGTGAATCTGCCATCCGCGGTGGTCTCTCCCACCTTGATGCCCAGATGCGCCTCCAGAGCTTCGATGACTTTGTCCGCCCCGGCCACGTGGCAGGGAGCGCTCTCGCACGCACGGATGATGTACACACCGCGCGGCTCGACTGAGAGGTAGCTGTAGAAGGTAGCGACTCCGTAGGCCTGAGGTTCGGACATCGCGAAGGCTCTTGCCGCTTCGCCAATCGCCTCGCGGGGAATGTAGTTGTGCTCCTTCTGCAAGGCATGAAACGCCTCGATGATGCCTCCGGGCTTGTCCCTGAAGCATTCGAGGACTTCCGCGTAGTTGGGCATACCAACGTGCTCCTTGTGTGCAATGCAGGCCACTCGGCAGGACAGGTGTTCAAACCACCCACTGGAGAAGCGCCGAGATCGTCGGCCACCATAGCACGCATAGATTGAGTCATCAACAATTCTATAAGACAGTGATGAAGCATATGCCCAAGAAGTACGTGCCCAATATGCTCATATTGTCATATTTCGCAAAATATGAAAACAATCTGCGATCCCGTCTCTACTTGTTTCTGTGCTCGAATGCTTTATCACATACACTCGATATCCACATCCAGAATGCGTGGCTCGATGCACACAAACAAACGGCGCGGCGCACGGCAGACAGCGGGTCAGGCGGCGAGCGTCGCCTGACCCGCAATGAAGGTGGGATACCGGCCGGAAAGACGGTGTGCCGACCGGTAAGATGGGGGTGTCCGGCTACCTCACCACCGCGCGGAGGGCTTCACCCGGAAGGCATCGCGTACCACCTCGCCCGGTATCAAGCCGCCCGGCTCGCCCGTCACTGCGTAGTCATACACCGCGGCGGAGTAGATGCCCTGGAGAGTCGCCCCCACGAGCGACAGCCCGAGAATGGCGGCCACGGTGAGTGCGATGAGCGCGATCGCGAGACCCGCCGATGCCGAGAACGCCAGCCACACCAGCACGCCCCCGGCCGCGGCGGCGACAAGCCCCGCCAGGAAGAACACCAGCCCGATCCCCGCCGAGCCGATGATCTGCTCCCCCCACGTCTTCTTGAGTAGTTGAGCACTGCGCTTGATGGCGGCCACCGGACCGATACCCTCGACAACGAGCACCGGGACGGCCAAGAAAGTGGCCAGACTCCACGCCACTCCGGCGACGGCCGAGCCGATCGCCCCCACTATGCCTCCCCGGTCGCGCAGTAGACGGAGCACGAGCCCCACGGTAGCGGAGAGGGCTGCATAGCCGATGATGGCGGGGAGGTGCGAAGAGGCTTCGCGAAAACCGTCCCGGAGGGTGGGGTCTCCGCCCCGGAGACGAATCAAGGCTGCCCCCACGAGACCGGAGTTGAAGTAGATGATCACGAAGTAACACACGAAGTAGAAGCAGAAGGCCACGATGACCTGGGCCACCGTGAGGGCCTGGCCACCCGGGGAGAACAATCCGGCGAAGAAGGACGGCACTGCAAATGCCGCCGAGACCACGAGGAGCGCCAGGGCGGACACAACTGGAAACAGCAGAAGCTCCTTGTCGAGGCGCAGAACTCCCAGACACATTTTGACCAACTCGAAACTGCGAGAGATGCGCGACATGCTCGTGTCCTCCTTGTGTTCACCCTTGTGCCCGGCATCGCCCCGATGCCCTCTCTAAGACACTCGGCAGAACGAGCCTCGACTTGAGTGCGGCCTGAGATCCGCCGGCCACGAGGCCCGTGCCCGCACACCGAAAAGCCGAACACACCCGCAGTTTACGCCCCCAGCCAGGCGGGAAGACACTTGAAGAGCAACAAATGGAAGTGGCAGCCGCTGTGGCGAGCCGCATAGGGTATCCCCGACAGCGCGCCGCCGTCTACGGCATGGAGGTACTCCCCATGAGAGACATCCACGACGAGTTCACCAGCTTCAAGAACGAGTTTCCCGCCGTCTTTGAGAAGGACCAAGAGCTGGGACGGGTGGTGCACGAGCAGGCCGGCCCGCTCACCGAAAAGGACCGCTGGCTCATCAAGGTGGGCATGTCAGGAGCGGCCCGCTTCCACCGCGCCTTGGAGACACACATCCTGAAGGCCCGGGAGGCCGGCGCCACCGAAGCGGAGATCCAGCACGTGTTGCTCCTACTCATCACCACCTGCGGCTTCCCCACCTTCATGGAGTCGTACGCGACCTACAAGGCCATCTCGCCGTGAACCGCCGCTCAACGGTCATAAGCCTGGACGACGTGGGCGACCTCGTCTCCGACGGAGACGTGGTGGGCATCGGGGGCTTCGTCACCACCAACAAGCCCTGTGCGCTCGTCCGCCAGTTGGCCATGGCGAGAAAGCGCCGCCTTACTGTCGTGGCGGCTCCCTCCAGTATCGAGCTCGACCTCATGATCGGGCTCGACATGGTGCAGGAGGTCATCACTCCGTACTGTGGCGCGGAGTCACTCGCCCCGGTCGCACCCTTCTACTCCCACTACGCCGGGCGGCGATTCCGCCTGCAGGAGATCGACAACGGCAGCCTCATGGCCATGCTGGAAGCACACATCCGGCGGGTGCCTTTCATGCCCGTGCACGTCATCGGCACCTCCATCGTCGAGTACAACGAGCGGGTGCGGGTGGTCGAGAACCCCTTCAAACAGGGTGAGGTGGCCGTCGTGCGTCCGCTCGAGATCGATGTGGCCCTCATCCACGCCATGCGCGCAGACAAGTACGGCAACGTCCAGCACCGGGGGGCCCATTTCATGGACCACCTGCTGGCCCAAGCCGCCAAGAAGGTCATCGTGCAGGTGGAGAGGGTGGTCCCCAACGAGACCATCCGCAGCCTGTCGCTCGAGACGAGCCTGCCCTGCGAATTCGTCGACTATGTGGTGGAGACGCCCTTCGGAGCCCATCCGGCCGCCTCCCAAGGCTTCTACAGAAGAGATGACCGCAGCATCGCCGCATACGTCGACGCCGCCCGCGCCCACCTTCGGGGCGACGAACAACCCTTCGACGATTTCGTTGCCCGTTTCATCGACGGTCCCGGCTCTCATGCAGCCTATTGCCAAGCCGTGGGGGTGGACAAGGTCTTCTCCCTCAGTATCGAAGGAGGCGGCGACTGATGAATTCCACGACCTCAGTCGCATGCACACCCGGCGAGTTGATGGCCGTCTTCATCTCCCGGCAGATACGTAACGACGAGTATGTGGCCATCGGAGTCAACCTTCCCGTCTCCACCGCGGGAGTACTGCTCGCCCACTTCCTGCACGCCCCCGACCTGCGCATCAGCGCGCTCAGCTACTTCACCAACCTGGCTGGAGTCGACACCTTTCACGACTTGGGCCAGATTGCAAGTCCGCGCCTTGCCCGCTGGGCCGAGGCGGTGTGGCCCCTTGACGCGCTCATGTATGCCGTCCCGCGCATGGACTGGTGCTTCACCGGAGCCCTGCAGATCGACATGCACGGCAACACCAATCTCATCGGGGTGGGCGACGATCACGACAACCTCACGTTCCGCGGGCCGGGGGCCACCGGTGCGACCACGGTCATGGCCACCGTCCGCCGCTTCATGATCCATGTGGGCAGTCATTCGCCCCGCAACTTCGTGGAGAAGTGCGACTTCGTGTCCGCGGTGGGCTGGGGTGCTGGAGGTGACCACCGCTCGCGCTTGGGGTTGCCCGGCGGAGGGCCGACCTACGTCATCACTCCCAAGGCGATCATGGACTTCGACGAAGAGAATCGGCGCATGCGGCTCAAGCACCTCATGCCGGGCATCACCGTGGAGGAGGTCGCCCGCTCGACCGGCTTCGAGCTGCTTGTCCCCTGCCTCCCTGAGCCGATGGAGCCGCCCTCGAGCGAAGAGCTCGACACTCTGCGTACCAAGATCGACGTGAAAGGGGTTCTGCGCCACTGACGATGATGGCGACGAGCCCACGGGGTACGTCCAAGAAGACAATCGGCCGCGATATGCACTATGCTTAACTAAGCCATGTCCTCGTCACGAACACGAGCCTCCGCAAGGAGACGCCCCGCCGCCCGCTACAACAGCAGGTTCATACGCCTGTTGATAATCACCCTCGTGGTCGGCATAGGCTTGGGGCTGCTCGTCGGCAGCCTCATCTGGGGCAGGACGAGTTCCGCCTCGGGCTCGACCGCGCAGGCCGGGCAGACGGGCGCTGAGGACGGGCCGGGCACGGGCGGTCAACCCTACGCCGGAGACGGCTCCGATGCGGCGGGCGGCTATGAGGTATCGGCCGGCTCAACAGACACCCCGCTCGCCTCCCTCGACCCGGAAGAGGCCTCCGCGCGGGCCGCGGCTCTCAAGGCGAACGAGATGGGTCTCATTCCTGTGCTCGAATACCACTGTATCCAAGATGACGTGCCCGAAGACGACCTCCACCGCAGCACCGCCAACTTCCGTGCCGACATCGAGCGGCTCAAGCAGGCGGGCTTCTACCCCATCAACGTACGCGACATGGCGGCCGGCCGTATCGATGTGCCCGCCGGCAAGAGCCCGGTGGTGTTGACTTTCGACGATTCGAGTCCGGGCCAGTTCCGCCTCCTCGACGACGGCACCATCGACCCCGATTGCGCGGTCGGCATCATGCAGGCGGCGGTGGAGGATGGGGACTGGGCTCCGCGGGCGAGCTTCTTCCCCCTCCTCTACGTCGACCCGGAGGACTACATCCTGTGGGGGCAGAAGGGCCGCGAGGAGGAGAAGCTCACCACCCTGGTCTCGCTCGGCTACGAGATCGGCAGCCACACGCGCACGCACGCCGATCTGAAGGCGGCCCCACTCGAGGCGTGTTATGAGGAGCTCGGACGGTCACAGTTCATGCTGGAGGACATGATCGGCTCCGGCTACCGCGTCACCACACTGTCGGTACCCTTCGGTTCGTATCCGGCCAACGAGTCGATACTGGTGCGCGGCTCCTACGAGGGGCGCACCTACAGGTACGAGGCGGCCCTGGAGGCTTTCGGAGGCCCGAACCCCAGCCCCTTTGCCGGCCGCTTCGACCCCACGCACATCAAACGTATCCCGGTCTACGGGAACGCTCTCGACGAGATGCTCTCCTACTTCGAGAGGCACTTGGAAGACCGCTTCATCTCCGACGGCGACCCCTCCTTCATCTCGATACCACAGCAGCTCCCGGAGAGCTTGGGCGCTCTTGGCGAGACCTACGGCCTGCCCGTCATCACCTACTGAAGTTCACGGTCAGGCTAAGGCCCGAAGAGAAGGCGAACCCGGTCGAACAGCACCTCGATGGTCATCTGCACGCCGGTGAAGATCTCACCGACGAGCGCCGCTCCCAACACCAATACCCCCACACTCACGACCGGGATACACACGGCAAGGACCCAACGCAGACGCATGGCCTCCCGCAGGGCCACAAGCGAGGCAGCCAAGAACACCACCATCAAGGCGGTTCCGAGCCCCGGTCCGACTACGGGAACGGCCTGCAGCGGAGAGAGGAGCAAGGGCACACGAGCGTAGGCCATGGCTCGAAACACACTCGTGAAACTGCCCTTTCCGTGTAACAGCCCGGCCGCGAAATAAGCGAGAAGCACCATGGCGGTCCATGCGGCCACCTCGGCCCACAAGGCGTTCGCCGTCTTGACGCCGAACGAACCGGGCAGCGCCGGGTCGAAGCCTCCGGCCAGTCCGGATAGGAGCACCCCGACCACGAGGATCAAGAGCGCGGGGCCCGTGGCCCGTACGTCCCCGGCCACCGCTCCAAAGACGCGGGGGCGCAGTGTGAAGACTGCGAGAGCGCGCGGTATCCACGTCCTCAGATCCTTAATGCCGGCAGAGATGTTGCCCCACGACCACGCATCCACCTCCGGCTCGTCATGACTCACGGCACCAGGGTCGCCGGGCAGCCCCCGGCGGGCATCGAGCAGGGGGAACAGCTCGGCTGCATCAGTGAGGATGGGCACACGCATGCCGGCCGGGTGCAGCACAAAGGCGTCGGTCTGCTGACCCCCCAAGCCGCCGTGGCAACCGATGAGTTCCTCGAACGCAGCCACGGTGCCATCAGGGAACAGCGTGGAGTTGATGATGAGGTCGCCTGAGTGTGGATACCGGGCGAGCCGCAGCAACTGCCGGGCGGCGACGACGGTGTGCCCATAGGGCTCCAAGGGATCCGAGCCGGTGACGCGGCCTGTCACCAAGTTGCGAGCGCCTCCCTTGGCTACCACCAGGGGATCACCGCCGCGGCCGTGACTCACCACGTAGCCGACCCCCGGGTGGGCCACCAGGGCCTCGATGCACCCGGGGTGCATCTCCTCGATCGCTCCCACATCAGCACGGCCGGGAATGCTGCGGAAGTAGGCGTGTGCCATGTTCCCCCCGGAGCAGACCACCACCTCGGGAGGCGTACGCTCCGCCATTCGCTCCTCCGGCGCGGCGGCCGCGACTCCAACCGACCGGCCGGCTCCTAGGCCGTCTGCTCCCCTCCTGTCGGCCAGGCTGCCGGAGAGACTACGCTGCGTGCGGCCGTAGACGGCCGCACGCAGCCGCGCCCGGCGCTCGCTCGCGCTGTCCGCCGGCGACTGCGACACGCTCTCCGAGACGGCGCCCAGTTCCGAGAGAAGCGCAGCCAGACCCCGACTCCGCAGCGCCCTCCCCCCGGCCGTCTCGGAATCGGCCACCAGTATCCGCCGCGCCGTGAACTCCTCCAAGAACCGTCCCAGCGACATACCATAGCGCTGCTGGAAGGTGGCCCCCTCCGACTGCCCGTGGTCGGACAGCACAATGACGTCGTACGGGCGGGGCGCCTTGCGGTAGATGACATCGAGGATACGTCTCAACTGACGGTCGAGGCCGCGGAGGGTGGCCAAGGCGTCGGAGGAGGAGGGGCCGGCATGATGCGCCACTTCGTCGTAACCCGCGTAGCTGGCGTAGATGGCCGGGGAGCCCCTCATCACGTCGGACACCACGAGAAACGTGGTCATCTCCCGAAAGTACACGTTGGTGGCCGCACGCTCCAAGGGCCACGCACCCAAGCGGCTCAATCGGGGCCGGCGGTTGAGGAGCAGTCGCCGCACGCCCTGGAACAACTCGAGCAATATGTCTCCCACCATGAGGGCGATGACCCTCGGGAAGAGATAGGGGTTTACGAAGAAGAGGTTGAGGTCTCCCAGCCAGCGGCGCATGGGCAGGTCTTCCTTCAGGGAGATGGCGCTCATGGTGATGAGCGCCTTGCGGGCGTCGCCGGACACCTGGTTGTTGATGCTGGTGCCGCCTCGCAGCAACCCCCGGCCGGTGGAGAGGCGCCGTTCTATCTCGAGCGCGTCCCTGGGACGGTTGGACACCATGAGGGCGTCGCGTTCCTTCTCGAACCAGCGGAAGGCGGGGATATCGAAGGCAGTGCCGTACATGATGGCGGCCTGTGACGAGGAGGTCTGCGAAGGAAGGCCGCAGAAGAAGGGGCTCAGCCTGTGACTGCCGGCAGCGAGGAGCCCGGTGAGCGTGGGCATGAGCCCCCGTTCCAACGCATCGTTCAGCCGTGGATAGCTCAGCCCGTCGATCTCGATGACGAGAAGGCCCCGCGTCCGCCCCACCTCACCCACCACCTCACGCCGGGAGAGCCACTGCACCACACCGTCGAAGAACGAGTAGTCGTCGTCGATGGTGGTGAGGCTGGTGAGAAAAGTGTTGACCAGAGCAAGCATCAACGCTCCCAACAGTGCTGCACCCCACCCGGTCACTTCGAGGTAGGGCAGCAGGTAGGAAGCGAGCACGAGCATGCCGGCGTTGATGAGAAAGGTGAAGAAACCCGCGGTGTAGACGTTCAAGGGCACCGTGAGCCACACGATGAGTGGGCGGACGAGCGTGTTCAACAGAGAGAGGACGAGTGCCGTGGAGAGAGCCGCCGCAGCCAAGCCGATCCCATCGGGGGCAGTGAAGATGATGCCGGCCACCACCCAGTGCAGCACCAGCAGGCTGAGGGCCTCGATTCCCCACACGACCATGAAGCGGATCGAGATCCGCAGCAGCCTCTTCGTGTTGCTCTCGAGCGTGACGCGGAAGGATCTAAGCAGCCTCATCCGCCACGTTATCCCCCTTATCCCGCAGACTCAAGCTCTGGCCGGGACGAACCACGTGCACACACACGCCCGGGGCCACCAAGGCGGCGTGCTGCGCGAAGTCACGGGGAGGACGGGTGAGGAACCCGGGCTTGAGCCACCCCATGCCGAGAGGGTGAAGAGTGCCCCAATGGATGGGTACCACGCGCCGAGGCCTGAGAAGGGAGAGCGACTCGGCCGCCGACTCGGGCGTGAGGTGATTCTCGCCCAGACGCGGCCCCCAACCCCAGACGGGGAGCAGCGCCAGATCGAGGGGGTCGGCCGCAGGGCCGCCCAGGTCTTCCATACCCGGGAAGAGAGCGGTGTCACCGGCAAAGTAGACGTGATAGTCGCCGCGAAGCAGGAACCCCAGGCAGTCCGCATCCGGCCCGCCGGGAAAGCGCTGCCCCGTATGCAGCGCCGGAGTACCCGAGATGGTGACCCCTCCCACCGAGGTGAAACCCTCCGGACGGAGTTCCTCCACTCGGTCGAAACCAAGCCCCCTGAAGACCCTCCCCGCGCCGGCGGGAACGATGAGCCGGGTGGCGGGCCCGAGCAGCTTGAGCGAGGGCGGGTCCATATGATCGAGGTGAAGATGCGAGATCAGCACGGCATCGACGTCCCGCACCCACTCCGGCTGGGGCGTACGGTGCCGGTTACGCAGCCAGCCCACCCGGTGGCGGAGCACCGGATCGGTGAGGATACGCACACCGTTCATCTCGACCAGCACCGTGGCGTGCCCCACGTAAGTGACATCGACGGCGGAGGCGAAGAGGCCGGCCGGGGAAGAGTGGGGTGTGTGGGAGTGGGGAGTATGATCCATGAGGTCTCTGCCCGCACATGATACGCCACCGACGGAGCCCGCGACAGGGGCGAGCGGCCGGAGCCGGTTTGGACAGGCGTTTCCTGGGCACGATGCACGACGAGTGGCGGATGCACTCCCCACGCAGGTTGGCGGCCGTCCACCACCACGAGCCCGGATGAACCTGCTAGACCCAGCCGAGACGGGCCAGCAGCTGTTCGACGGTGATCACCACCCCATCTATCATCGAGGTCACCAGAAAAGCGGTGAGTGCTACCACGGCCACGGCCGTCACCGGCGCGAGAATCGACCGTGCCCAGCCTATCTCAAGCGACTCTTGGAGCCCCACCCAAGCGGCGAGCAGCACCCAGACCATGAGACCCGCGGCCAGGAAGGGGCCCACGGTGGGGATGAGCGCCAGCGGATCCGCCAAGAAGGGGGTGAGTGCGTATGCCATCACCCGCAGCGTGCGCGAGAGGACGCCCCTCCCCCGCAAGATGCGCCCCACCAGATGGGCGAGACAGGCGAAGAGAAGCCAGGCGGCGACGATCATGCCAAAACCTCCGGCAAAGCGGAGACCCAGCGGCCCGGCGAGGTCCGGGTCGAACATGTCGACCAAGCCGCTCACCACCGCCACCGCCAGCACGAGGGCGAGAGCCGGACCTGACGCCCGCTCATCAGCGGCAACCTCACGAAATGCCGTCCGGCGAAGCCTGAGAGCGCCCCATATCCGCGCCGCGGCCGTGTGCACGTCGCGCAGGCCGGCGGCCATGGATTCCCGGTCCCACCCGGAGGGCAGATGAGGTTCGGGATGAGGTTCCAGCGGACTGCCCGGCAGGCCGCGGCGGGCATTCAGCTGCGGGAACACCTCGAGGGAGTTGCCGGTGGGCGTGAACTCCATGTCGGCCGGATGCAGCAGGAAGGCTTCGGTCTGCTCCCCGCCGAGACCCCCATGGCTGCCCACCAACTCCTCAAAGGCGGCCACCGAGCCGTCCTCGTAGAGAGTCGAATTCACGATAAGGTCGCCGGCGTGCGCGAAGCGGGCAACGTGGAGGAACTGGGCGGCTCGGAGGACGGGGTCGCCATAGCAGGCAAGCGGATCGGCTCCCTCCACGCGGCCGGTGACGAGGTCACGCCTGCCCTCTGCGCTGAACGCGATTGGGTGGCCTCCGTTCGCGTAGCCGAGAACCACCCCGATCCCCGGATGACATACCAGCGCGTCGAGCAGGCCGGCATGCGCGCCCTCAATCTGCTCGAGCGCCACCTTGCCCTGCCCCAGGTCGAAGTACACGTTGGCGAGATTGCCGCTCGCCAGCACCTGCACCGCGGCCTGGGCGGCGGCTTCTTCCTGCCGCTCGTCGCCGTCCTCCATCCGCTTCTCGAGCGTCCGGCGCGTGCGCGCGATCACCGCCGCCCCGCCCTCGGTGCCACCGTCGCCCCTCTCCAACCCCTCCATCTCGGCCAAGAGGCTCCGCGCGTGGTTCACGCCGGTCTCGGTGGCGTTCACCTCCACCACCCGAGCTTCCTCCCGGGTCAGCCCGTTGATGAGATCCGTGAGCGTGTGACAGTACCGCTGGCGGAAGGTGGCGCCTTCAGACTGGCCGTGATCCGACAGCACCACGAGCTCATAGGGGCGGGGGGCCTTACGTTCGATCACATCGAGGATGCGGTGGAACTGCTTGTCGAGTCCGCGGAGGGTACTCATGGCGTCCCAGGTATCGGGACCGGCATGGTGCGCCACCTCATCGTAGCCCACATACGTCGTGTAGACGGCCGGCATGCCGCGGATGATGTCCATGATGACGGCGAACGTACCCACATCGCGCAAGAAGACGTTGGTGGCGGCCCGAATGAGCGGGTACCCCTTGTGAAAACGATTGACCCGGGGCTGAACGCGTCGGATGCGCTGCAGCACCGCTTGAAACACCTCGAGCACCATGTCGCCCAGGCTGAGCACGATGCTTCGCGGGAAGAGGTACGGATTGAGAAAGAACAGGTACAGGTCGCGTCGGCTCCGCTTCTGCATGCTCTCCGGGGTATCGGTGAGCACGCTCATGGTGAAGAGGCTCTTGCGGGCATCTCCCGCCATGTGGTTGTTGATACTCGAACCGTCGCGCAAGAGGCCGTGGCCGGTGGAGAGAAATGCATTCATCTCGGCCGCATCGCGAAAGTTGCTGGAAGCCACCACCCTGCCGCGCTCCTTGTCGTACCAACGAAAGGCGGGGATGTCGTCGTTCCGCCCGTACATGATGCCGGCCTGGCAGGACGACGTCTGCGAGGGCAGCCCGCAATCGACGGTCGACATGGTGTGTGTACCGCCGGCGAGCATCCCGGCCACCGTGGGCATGAGCCCCTTGTCCACCGCTTCCCGCAACCTTCGTGCACTCAGCCCGTCGATCTCCAGCATGACCAGGCCCCGGCCCTCCTCGTGCTCACCCATGTCGAGATTGCGGGCCGAGAGCCATTGCACCACGCCCCCGTAGAAGGAGTAGTCGTCATCGATGGTGGTGAAGGCCGTGATGATGGTATTCGCCACGGCGAAGACCAGGGAGGCAAGCACGGCGGAACCGAAGCCGCCCACGGAGAAGTCGGGGAGCAGCCAGCCGACCAAGAAGAAGACGAGGGCATTGATGAGAAAGGTGGAGAAGCCCAGAGTCACCACACTCAGGGGAAGCGTGGCCAGCACGAGAAGGGGACGCACCAACAGGTTGGCCAGGGCGAGAACGAGGGTCACCGAGAGTGCCACGGCAAAGACGCCGAACGCACCCTCCCCGGTCAGCTTGACCGCAGGCACCAACCACGTGACCACCAGGAGCGCCAGCGCCTGCATCGCCCACACCACCGCGAAACGCATGCCGGCCTTGAGGACCCCACTCACAAGGACGCCTCCGCACGCAGCTCCCGGGAACGCCTCCGCACAGAAGCGGCCGTCGGCCGGCACCTCCTGCCATGCACTGCGAGCGGCAGTGTGGGCACTCCGGCAGCGTTCCTCACCCTGTCCCTACCGGGCGCACTGCGAGGCCAACTCCGCAACCTCCAGCAGATCGATGTTGCCTCCCGACACCACGCACACCACCTTGCCCCGCGGGCCCGAGGCGGCAGAGGAGGCCGGTGCTGCAGCCTCGTGTGCCGGCTTGGACGGTGCGGACACCACGGAGGCAGGCCGGAGGGCGCAGGCCACCGGGCAGGCTCCCGCCCCTTCGGCCAACACGTGGTTGCGCTCCAGCAGGGCGAGAAGCATCTCCGCCGTGTCGTCCACGCTCGCCGTGAGCGCACCGGCCACCAGCCCCTTGGCCCGCTCCAACATGGCGGGGAACACCGACTTGCTGCCGATACCATCGACGAACGACGGGTGATACTCGATGACCTGAGGCGAGCCGGCAGCGAGCGAGGCGGACAGTGGCGCGGCACCTTCCACTTCGGCCACGTACACGCGGCACTGCGGCCGCGCGGCCTGCATGGCGGCGGCCACACCGCAGGTGAGGCCGCCGCCTCCCCAAGGAGTGATGACCGCGTCCACGTCGGGCAGCTCCTCCAGTATCTCGAGCGCGATGGTACCGTTGCCCGCCATCACGTGCGGATCGTCGAAGGCGTGGATGAACAGACCGGGCACTCCCGGATGCATCCTTGTCTGGAAAGCCTCCCACCACTGCTCGTAGCTCACCCGCATCACCGAGGCTCCGAGGCGCTCGATCGCCACTATCTTCGTCTCGGGCGCGAAGTCGGGGACGAGCACGGTGCACGACACGCCGAGCTCACGGGCCAGCCAGGCCACGCCCTGCGCCATGTTGCCCGCCGAAGCCGTGACCACCCCCCGGTCGAGACGGGAAGTGGGCGCAGCCGCCGCCATGGCGGAGGCTGCGCCCCGGATCTTGAAGGCACCGATGGGTTGCAGATTCTCGAGTTTGAGGTAGACCTCCACACCCTCCGCCCCGAAGGATGCAGGCTCCTCGGGAGAAGCTTCTCCAAGCGGGGCGCCGCCCGCGGCCACCGCGGGCGGCGCCAACGGATCGAAGCGCACCAAAGGCGTACGTACCGCCCAGGGCGCGATGGCCTCACGGGCGCGTTCTATGTCTGCCAATGCCGGCAGGCCAAGGCCTGTGCCGCTCATATCGCCTCCAGTGCTACCCTCGCCCCGTCGCTCATGAGAAGTCCACCCATACACCCGCGCCGGCCTCGAGAGCCCTGCGGTACGTGTGCTCCGCCGCCGCCACGTCCTCCACGGCCATGCCGAGAGATATGAAGAGGGTTATCTCGGCCTCCTCCGTGCGGCCGAGCTTCTCGCCGGTGAGAAGCTCCCCCAGTTCCGCCAGGATGTGGTCGGGCCCGATGGCACCTTCCTCACACGCCGCCAGATACTCCCCCGACTCGTTCACACACGATTCCCTACGATCGACGAACAGGCGGGACCGCGCCAGTACAGCCGCATCAGCCTCCCGCTCCCTGGGCGTACTCGCGCCCACCAGATTCACGTGTGCCCCCTCCGAGAGCCATTCACCACGGAGCACCGGCTCGGCACTCGAGGTGACCGTCACCACCAGATCGGCGCCCCGGACTGCTTCCTCGGCCGAGGCGACCACTTCAACGGTCACTGGTAGTGAGCCACTCATTGCCTCCGCCGCTGCCTGCGCTCTCCCCTCCTCCACGTCATGCATGCGCACACGCCGCAGAGTGCGCACGGCCGAGAGCGCCTCCAGGTGTGCCCGCGCCTGCCTGCCGGCACCGATGACGGCGAGGTCACCGGCGACACGCCGGGAAAGCAGCTCCGTCGCCACCGCTGTGACCGCCGCCGTGCGGAGCGCCGTGACGGCGGACGCCGGCATCAATGCGAGCAGCTCCCCGGAATCGGTATCGAAGAGAATGACGGCTCCTTGGTGGCTGTCCTTACCCCGAGCCGTATTGGCCGGAAAGGCGCAGACCGCCTTGAGTCCGAACGCCGGATGTTCTCCGGACACCGCGGCCGGCATAAGCCCCAAGACCCCCGGGATGTCGGGGGGTCGCACGACCGTACGCAGCGGCTGATGAACCTGGCCGCGGGCCAGAGCGATGAGCGCCCGCGCCATCACGTTGACACACTCCCTCATGGGAAGCAGACGCAGCACCTCATCTTCATTGAGCACGAGAAGCCTACTCATGATTTCCCCTCACCACGATCCCCCCTCATCCTATCCATTCTCGCCGGTGAAATAGCCCGCAATGGCCTCCCGCTCGTCCTCGCCGAGAGGCATGGCGAGAGCCCGAAGGCCCGGCTCCAGATGTTCGGGACGGCGCGGTCCCAGTATGGGAGCCGTCACCCGCGGGTGAGACATGAGCCAGGCAAGACCGAGACTCGCCATGTCGGTACCCCGGTCGGCGGCGTGCCGGTCCAGCCGTTCGAGGCCCACGAAGATACGGTCGGCCACAAGATTCACGTACGGTTCCGGGCGAAGCGTCATGCGCGACTCCTCCGGGAACGGTTCGCCGCGGCGATACTTGCCCGTGAGCCAGCCTCCACAGAGCGGGCTGAATGGTGTATATCCCAAGCCCTGGTCGGTGAGGAGCGGGAAGAGTTCCTCTTCATCGTGCCGATTCAACAAGCTGTAGTTGTTCTGGATCCACTCGAAGCGGTGAAGGCCGTGCTTGTCGGACAGCCAGAGCGCCCTCGCTGTGAGCCACGTCGGCATGTTCGACGCCCCCAGATAGCGAATCTTGCCCTGATGTACGAGATCGTCGAGCGTCCGCAACGTCTCCTCGAGCGGAGTGGTGGGATCGGGTTCGTGTATGAGGTACATGTCCAGATAGTCGACCTGCAGGCGGCTCAGACTGGCATCGACTTGGCGCAAGATGTGCCTACGGGACAGACCCCAGTCGTTCGGCCCCTCCCCCACGGGATTGAACACCTTGGAGCTGATGAGAAGTTGGTCGCGCACCCGAGGGCCCTTGGCGGAGAGCCATCGTCCGATCATCTCTTCGCTCCGCCCACCCCCATAGGCGTCGGCGGTATCGAAGAAGTTGACCCCGGCCTCGAGGGCTGCGTCCATGAGCGCGAACGCCTCCGCTTCGCTCTCGCCCCTGCCAATAAACGCGGGCAGCGAACCGATACCACCGAAGTTGCCACAGCCAAGGCCGAAAGCCGACACCTTGAGCCCCGTTCGGCCCATATTCTTGTAGATCATGCTCCCCCCATGAGCGGGTCCCGTTCGTGCTGCCGCCCGCACCGTCGTCGCCGGCCGATCCAGTCGTCGTTGCTTTAGAGACACCTTCTCGCGTCCCCTCACACGGCCGGCAAGGCCCCGGCACCCGCCGAAACCCGGCTTGGCCCGGCTCGCGCCCGATTATCCCGCATCGAAAGGGGGCACCACCTAGCATAAGGCATTGGAGGTGAGTATGGGGTCCGCTCGGATCGCGTCGAAGGGAAAAACCAGGCCGAGGACCACCTACGGCCTGATCAGAGCCGCGGTTACCCTCTGGCTCGATCGCAAAGCATCGCGCCTGGCCGCAGCAATCGCCTTCTACGCGATGTTGTCTCTCGCCCCCTTGGCGCTCCTCGGCGTGGCCGTGCTCGGCGTCTTCACCTCGCCGGCGAGAGCCGAACAGGAGCTTGTCGCCCAAGCCCAGGAGATGCTGGGTGAAGAGGTGGCTTACGTAGTGGGAGTGCTGCTTGAAAACGCGCAGCAGCCCACCGCGGGCACGGTCGCCTCCCTGGTGGGGCTCGGAGTGATGATCTTCGGGGCCACAGGCGTGGTCATGTCTCTCAAGTGGGCGCTCGACACGATGTGGGGGGCGGAAAAGGCGGAGAGGGGCAAGGCGCCCTTCCTCGTGCACCGAGTCTTCGCCTTCGCGGTGGTCATCGGAGCCTGCCTGCTCCTGCTGGGTCTGGTCACAGCGACAACCGTCATCTCCGCTTTTGCCGAGCGACTGAGAGACGTCCTCGTGCACCCTGAGGCCATCCTGCAGGCGGCCAACTTCCTGCTGTCCATGGGCTTCGTGACCATGCTTGTCGCGCTGGTGTTCCGAGTACTGCCCGAAGCCCGGCTTCCCCGAGGAGCCTTGTGGACGGGGGCGGCACTGACCGCAGTGCTCTTCACCGTCGGACAGATGCTCATCGGACTGTATCTGACCCGGGCGGGGGCAACTTCAGTCTACGGGGCGGCGGGATCGCTGGTGGCGCTTCTCGTCTGGGCCTATTACTCGGCGCAGATTGTGCTACTCGGCGCCGCTTTCGCCAAGGTGTTCGCAGATCGTCCCGCGAACCCTCCTTGAGTACGAGTCACCGGCGCCGACGTTACACACGAGCCACCACGACGGACGTTGCGGTGGCGTACCCACCCTGGAACCGCCCGCCGCTTCACCACGAGACTACTCCGGAAGCGTAGGCTCCTTCGCGACACGTCGCGACCTGGAAGTGGTGCGAACCGGGACCAAGGCGGGAGCCGGAAAGCGGGAGCGAAGCGAAGGCAAAGAAGCAGAGGCTTCTGCCGCCGGGGCATGTGCGTCTTGCGAGGAGCGGAGCCGGCGCAGTTCGCCGAAGCTGAAGGGGGAAGTGGCAAGCGCCACAATGCCACCGAGGAGCGACCCGAGCGACAAGACCGAGTAGGCCACCAGGCTGAAGCCCGCAGCCGTACCTTGGCCGACACCGAAGAGCGCGAGACCCATGACGCAGAAGAACTGCCAGCCTCCCACATTGCCGGGGGTAGAAGGAATCAACGTGCCCACACTGATCACGGCAAGCACTGCCGCCGTGCTTCCGTAGCCGAGATCGATACCGAAGGCCTGAAGCGCCAACCACAGAATACCGACCTGAAGGCCGGCCATGCCCAGGGCGACGCTCAGACATACAGCCACCGCCCGCCAATTTCTCGCCAGACCCAAACCCTGCACGATCTCGAGCAGTACCCGGCGCACCCGGGCCCGCAGTCTCCCACCCGGCGTCCAGAGTTGCAGACGCCGGCGGACGCTGCGCTCGCGCCACACCGCAAGGGCAAGAAGCCCCATGAGCAACGCAACTCCCACCCCCAGTATCCAAGGAGCGGCTGAAAGAGCTGCAGGAAGGCGGAGACCCCGCAGTGCCACGAGCATGAGGGCCGCCATGGCCACGCCGTCGGCCACCCGCTCGATGACCTCCGTCGACAGCACACCGGCGAGGGGACGGTGGCTGCGCCGCGACACGACCAGGCCACGGATGACCTCGCCGGTGCGAAGCGGCAGCAGTTGATTGCAGAGACTGCCCAGATAGGTGGCCTGCACCACATGGCGGTAGCGCACGCGCACCGGCCGCAAGAGGTACCACCAGCGGAGCGATTGCAGCGCCACCGACAAAACGCCCATACCCACGGCCACGCAGAGGAGCCACCATCTCAACCCCCCCAGACTCGCTGCCAACTGGGCCGGATTGAGCCTCCACACCACGTAAACCAAGACACCCGCCGACAGCGCGTAGCCGAGTACCCGGGCATGCTTCCGGGCACGGATTCCCCGCGTACGCGTAGGCACGCCGGCCTCGGTTCCTGCGGGGGAGAGCGAAGAAGATGTGGACTCAGATCGCAAGGCTAGCTAAATTGTACCATTTGACTTCACACGGCGTTCCAGCCACTCGAGAATGAGCTCCACCACACCTGCGTCGAGAGGCCGCTTGATCTGCTTCTTGTAGGTGTCGAGAGAGGGCTCACCGTGCTCCACGCGGAGCAAGTGAGTGACGTCCGGCAATACGTGGCCTTCAAACGGCGCCTGCACCAGGGCACGCATCAACTCGATGTCGTCCGGGTCCACCTGAAGGTCTTTGGCCCCGGTGATCGCGAATACCGGCATCTCGATACCGGCCACGTTGTCGTGAAAGCCGGCCGTCCAGAAGTCGCCCTCGCTTACTCCCACGCCGCGCTTGTCGTAACGGAAACTGGCGATGCTGCGCCCGGCGAGATGGGTCGCAAGATCGGCGAACACGTTGAGGCGCATCCGGGGATGGTTCTCATCCCTGTCGACCTGGCCCGAACCGCAGACCATGAGCACGCAGGGGAACGGCCCGGTTGCCTCGGGAACCGTGAGCGTGCCCTCCATGCGAAGTCCCCCCGACGAGCACGCGATCTGCTGCCGGCGCATCATCTCCTCCGTTGGCCCGAGATCCACCTCCATACGTCGCGGCGGCTGCCATTATCTCAGAATCGCTAGAATGGAGGCACGGCACATCACCGATACGTGGCTAGTCACCTGAGTGAATGAGGAGTGATCCTCCATGCTGGATGAGACACACGAGAGATCCTTCGACCCGGAATTGGACGGGCCGTTCCCCTCGGCCTGGGAGGATGAGCGCCGAGCCCGCCTGAGCGCCGACTCGGCCCAGACACGCGCGCCCGCCTACCGGCTCGGGTTTGCCGACAACGACCTCTTGCTCCGCGATGAATTGCGCTCCGTCCGACTACAGCTGGAGTTCCTGAAACCCGAGCTCCTACAGCAGGATCGCGGCATCAGGGCGACTATCGCCTTCTTCGGAAGCGCACGTATCCCGGCCCCCGGCGAAGAGCCTTTGCGGGAGCTCGTGCCTCCCCTGACGCCTGAAGTCGAGGCGAGAAGCGAGGCCCCGGCTGCCGCTTCTCCCCTCGACGAGGCCACGGCCGGGCGGATTACGGAATCACTGCGGGCCAAGAGCCGCTATTACACCGAAGCCCGGCACCTGGCCCACCTCATCTCAAGCGCTTTCGGCCGGCCCGCCGATGACTCTCTGTCGAGCGAGGCGGATGGGGAGGCGCGCGAAGACCTGCCGGCCTGCCCCGTCGGGACACCTCGCCGGGCCCAGCCGCCTTGTGGCTTGACTCCGGGCATCTGGACCGACTCTCACTGCCAGCCGGTGAAGCCGCACGCGGTTGTCATCACCGGGGGCGGCCCCGGCATCATGGAGGCGGCCAACCGCGGCGCCCACGAGGCGAACACCGACAGCATCGGCCTGAACATCGTACTGCCCTTCGAGCAGGCGCCCAACCAGTACATCACGCCGGAGCTCTGCTTCAACTTCCACTACTTCGCCATACGCAAGATGCACTTCCTCATGCGCGCCGTCGCACTGGTCGTGTTTCCCGGAGGCTTCGGTACTCTCGACGAGCTGTTCGACGTCCTCACGCTGATTCAGACGCACAAGATCCGCCCCATCCCGGTGCTCATGTTCGGACGCAGCTTCTGGAAGCGAATCGTCGATTTCGACGCACTGGTGGAGGAGGGCATGATCTCACCAAGGGATGTCGAGCTCTTCACGTACGTGGAGACGGCGGAGGAGGCCTGGGCGCAGCTGGAGCCGCTCCTGAGGAGGGTGGTGGGCCCGCCCGCACAACCTGAGGGCCCTGCACCCGGCAGCCCAATCCGCTAGTGTCCGCCCCCTCACTGAGTTATCCTCACCAGGCTGCACGACATCGATTCGGCTCGGAAGGGGCTCCTCACATGCGTCTTAGCGAACGTGTCCACTGCGGAGAGCTGACCTCGGAGGACATCGGCCGCACGGTGCTGCTTGCCGGCTGGGTGGATGCCTTTCGCGACCACGGCGGCCTGAAGTTCGTCCACCTGCGCGACCGCAGCGGTATCGTTCAGATCGTGTTCAACCCGGAGACCGCCCCGGCCGAGGTGTGCGAAACGGCGGCATCGCTGCACTCCGAGTACTGCGTGGTGGTCCGCGGTGAGGTCAAGCAAAGGCTGGCCGGCACCGAGAATCCCGCCCTCGAGACCGGTGGCCTCGAAGTCACGGTGCACGAACTCTCCGTGCTCTCTTCCTCCGACACACTCCCCTTCACCGTCTCCGAGAAGGCCATGGTGGCAGGCTCCGAGTCGGTCGATGCGGGGCAGGTCTCGGAGGATGTGCGGCTGCAGTACCGCTATCTGGACATCCGCCGACCCTCCATGCGTGACAATCTCATCGCCCGGCATCGCATCTTCCACACGATACGCCGCTTCCTCGATGCTCGCGGCTTTCTCGAAGTGGAGACCCCGGCGCTCACGGCGAGCACTCCCGAGGGTGCACGCGACTACCTGGTGCCCAGCCGGGTCCACCCCGAGAGCTTCTACGCCCTGCCCCAGTCCCCACAGCTGTTCAAGCAGCTCCTCATGGTGGGCGGGCTGGAGCGGTACTATCAGCTGGCGCGCTGTTTCCGTGACGAAGACCTGCGGCCCAACCGCCAGCCGGAGTTCACCCAGCTCGACCTCGAGGCCTCCTTCATCGATGAAGAGTTCATCTACGAGTTGATCGAGGAGCTGGCGGTGGAGATGTTCGCCGTGGGCGGCGTCGCGCTCGCCCGGCCCTTCCCCCGCCTCACCTATGCGGACGCGATCGACTCCTTCGGCACCGACCGTCCCGATCTGCGCTTCGATATGGGCTTCGTCGACGCGACCGACATCTTCAGCGACACGGAGTACGCCATCTTCCGCCAGGTTCTGCAGCGCGGCGGGTGTATCAAGGGCATCAACGTCAAGGCACGTTCTGCCGACCTCAGCAAGAACATCCTCCAGAACGAGTACGCCAAGCAGATCGTGCCCGGCTTCGGCGCCAAGGGCATGACCTGGATGCGGGCGGAGAATGGTGGGCTCCAGTCGAACATCGTCCAGTTCTTCAGTGACCGCGAGCTCGGGGGGCTGAAGAGACGGTTCCAAGCCGCCGACGGCGACGTTCTGCTCTTGATCGCCGACCCCTCCTACGCCGTCGTCACCTCGGCACTCGGGCAGCTGCGTCTCCACGTGGCCGACCGCCTCGGCCTCATTCCCCGGGGTGTGTTCAAGCCCGTGTGGATCACCGACTTCCCCATGTTCGACCCCACCGATGAGGGGGGCGTCACCTCCAGCCATCATCCCTTCACCGCGCCCGACCGGGTCGATTTCGACCCCACCGACGCCGAAGAGCTGCTGGCACTACGCTCACGGGCCTACGACCTGGTGGTGAACGGCGAAGAGCTGGGAGGAGGCAGCATTCGTATCAGCGACCGTGACGTGCAACGACGTGTGTTTGCGGCTCTGGGACTGCGCGACGAGGAAGTGAGGCAGAGGTTCGGTTTCTTTCTGAGGGCGCTCGACTTCGGCGCGCCCCCGCACGGTGGCATCGCCCTGGGCATGGATCGCACGGTCTCGATGATTCTCGACACCCCATCCATCCGCGAGGTGATCGCCTTCCCCAAGAACAGGAGCGCCGTCTGTCCGCTGACCGGTGCGCCTTCCCCGGTGGCCCGCGAGCAGCTGGCCGAACTGGGTCTGCTTGGCCTCGACGGCAAGGAGATACTGCCCGGAGCCGACAGAGAAGATGCGTTGATCGACCGGCTCTCGTGGGTCTCGCGCATCGGCGTTGCGAACGATGAGCGCGCGCTTCTGGAAGAGACGCTCACCCAGGCGGAGGAGCTTGCTGCACGCGCCTCCCAAGCGGCAGGCTCGGAGGAGCCCGTCTTCACCGTTGTCCCCGTCTCCAACCGCACCCGTCCCGGCAGCGAAGAGCAGCCCTCGGAATTGTCCGTGGCAGGCGAGCTGTTGAAGAACGCACCTTCCGTCAAAGGCGACTACTTCAGAGTCGCAAGCATCCTCGAATAGAGAGAGCCGGCTCATGCGCCCCACCTTCTCCCCCCGCAAAGACAGCAGCACTCACACCGCCTCCGCGGACGGTCCTCTCAAGGGCCTGAGGGTTGCCCTCCCACCCAACATCTCGGTACGCGGTTGGCCGACGGAAGCAGGCTCGAAGGCGCTCGCCGGCTTCTTCGCCGTGGAGGACGCCACCATCGTTGCACGTCTCAAGACCGCCGGCGCACACCTGGAGGAATCGACCGGCATGAGCGAGTTCGGCTTGGGTCTCGAGGGGAGCCGGGCGGGCGAGGCGCTCCGCGAACAGTCCGCCGACGCCGAATTGGTGCTCGACTTTGTGGGCGAGAGCCGGGCGGCCGCCCGCCGGGCGGGGGTCCTCGGCTTCAAGCCGAGCTGGGGGTTGGTGTCGCGGGCGGGTCTCGTTGGCCTCATCCCCTCCATGGAGTGCTGCGGCGTGCTGTCCGGCACACCGGAGGTGATAGAGCGCCTCCTCCACGCCGTCGCAGGCCCGGACGACCGGGACTTCTCGTTGCCCGTGGAGGCGACCGCCGGGACGGCCGCAGATGGGCCGACCGAGAAGCTGCCCCCTGCAGAGGTGCTGCCCGCCCTCTCCTCCGGCACCATCGACCCACGCATGGTGACCATCGGTGTCGTCAAAGAGGCCCGCGAGGGCCTCAGCGCGGACGAGCAGCAGGCATTCCATGTCGCACTGCAGGAGCTCGAAGCCTCAGGCTTCTCCCTGCGAGAGGTGTCGCTGCCCGGCTTCTCTCTCTTTACCCTCGTTCACAGCATCGTCGGTTCGGTGGAGGCCTCCTCCGCCGCCGGACGATACGATTCCGTCCGCTACGGCCCACGGGCCCCCGGGGCGAAGAATTGGAACGAAATGTACCTGCTCTCGCGGGGCGCGGCCTTCGGCTCTCTGGTGAAGAGCTACCTCATTCAAGGAGCGTTCTTCCAGTTCGAGCGCTACGAGGCCTTCGTGGATGCCTGCCGCATTCGTGCCCGCCTCCTGGACGACATGGCGCACCTCACCGCGGAGGTTGACGTGCTGGTGCTTCCCCCTCCGCCGGTGTCCGGCATCTCGGGGGAATCCGCCGATGAAGACTCCGCAGCCGCCGGCAGCGTGGGCGCGCCGGCGTCACTGGCCGACCTGTACACGCGGTTCGCTCCCACCCTGTTCGCCAACGTGAACGGACAACCGGCCCTGTATGTGCCGCCGCCCCCGGGCGCCGAGCACTCGGGCCTCCAACTGGCCGGCCCGAGGCTGAGCGACGGGAGACTCCTGGCTCTCGCCGCACACCTACTTCACACCTCGTGGGGAGGCGCACGATGAGTGAGTTCGAAGCGGTCATCGGCTTGGAGATACATGTCGAGCTCAACTGCGCCACCAAGATGTTTTGCGATTGCCCCAATCGCCCGGGAGACGAACCCAACCTGAACACCTGTACCACCTGCCTGTGGTTTCCCGGCGCTCTGCCCCGCCTGAGCCAGGAGGCGCTGGAGAAGGCGTCACTCCTGTGCCTGGCACTGGGCGGTGAGCTCCAGCCGAGAAGCGCCTTCGACCAGAAAGTCTACTACTACCCCGATCTCCCCAAGGGCTTCCAGTTGTCGCAGGCCCATCTTCCCCTCTCCCGCGGGGGTGCCATCGACATCACCGACGAGGGCGGAACCCCTCGGAGACTGCGGATCCACCATATCCACATGGAAGAGGACGTGGCCAAGCTGGTGCACGAGATGGAAGGCCGCCTGCCCATCAGCCTGGTTGACTTCAACCGCGCCGGAGCACCGCTCGTCGAGATCGTCACCGAGCCGGATATCCGCACGCCCTATGAGGCCATGGAGTTCGTGAAGGAGCTCCGCACCCTGGTGCGCTACTCGGGCTCGTCCGAGTGCAGCATGGAGAGCGGCACCATGCGCGTAGACGCCAACATCTCCGTGCGTCCGCGCGGCAGCGACGAGATGAACACCAAGGTGGAGGTCAAGAACATGAACTCCATCCGGCACGTGGGCGACGCCATCGCCTACGAGATCACGCGGCAGAGTGCTGCCGCCGAGGCCGGTGAGGACGTGATTCTGCACACCCGCCTGTGGGACCCGGACAAGAAGGCTACCTACCCCATGCGGGCCAAGTTCGAGGGACCCTGCATACCCGACCCCTCGGTACCGGTCATCGAGTTGTCGCCCGCCTGGATCGAGGAGATGCGCGCCCGCCTACCCGAGACTCCGGCGGAGCGGGCCGACCGTTTCCTCGCACAGTACGAGATCACCAGGGAAGAAGCGTCGGCGGCGAGCGGCGACCCGGTGAACGCCCGCTACTTCGAAGAGCTCGTCTCGCTCGGCATCACCCCCAAGACCGCCCTGCAATGGCTCACTGCACACGTTCTGCCGGCCATCCGTGAGCGCGGATTGGAGGTGGGTACCTGCCCGGTCACCGCGGCGCGTCTGGCCGCCCTCCTCACCCTGCTCGCGGAAGACAAGATCAACGCCCAGGCGGCCCGGGAGGTTCTCACTCACCTGTTCGAAAGCGACGAGTCACCAGAAGAGCTGGTACGCGCCAAGGGGTTCGCGCAGGTCTCCGATCCTGGGGCGCTCGCTGCGCTGGTCGACAAGGTGATCGAGGAACAGCCGTCGGCCGCAGACAACTACCGGGCGGGCCAAGGCAAGGCACTCGGTTTTCTGGTGGGCCAAGTGATGCAGGCCTCGGGAGGGAAGGCGAACCCGAAGGTGATAAAGGAGCTGCTCGAGGAGAGGCTGAACGAGGGAACGTAGAGGGCGGGCGTCTCAAAGCTGCGTGGACTATACCTCGCATGCGTCGCGAGGGCGGCAGACTCTCGATGAAGCCGGCCCCAGATCTGAGCGCACCGCCGGGAGTCGGAACGGTTACCGAGCCTCACGCTACCGTATCACCGGAACCTCAAACGACGACCGCACCCCTATGTCCGTGGCGTGTTCCCTCAGCCAGTCTTCGGCGGTCCTACGGCCCTCGTCGCGCAGCCGGCGGAGAAAGTCCCAATGTGTGGGCGTCTCGGTGGCGGCGGTGAGCTCAATGACGCTGTCGCTGGTGATGTAGTGCATCCGCACGCTCTCCCAGCGGCTCTCCGCGCTGGTGCAGACGGCATCACCGCCGTCACCTTCACCGCCCGGCCACGCCTTCTCCCAAAGAACGGCCGTGTGTTTGAGCGGCCCGGCCTGCACCAGTAGGGTGTCAACAGCCTCGCACTCACTTACCAAGGGCGCAAGCACGGGGTATCCCTTGGAACCGGCACACCAGTAGGGTTCTCCGTCGATCTCGACCGCCTGGAACAGCGAGGGCATGCAGGCCGAGGCCAAGAGCACATCCGAAGACAACTCCCCGTTGCGGAAGATACGAGGCCGGCCCGTGCGCGCATGGGCGACGCCCACGAAGAGGCGGATGGAGGAATCCTGCAGCCACTTGAAGCCGACCATCTCATCGAGAATCTGGCGTAATGGGTTGGGACCCTCATAGACGGAGTCGTACGGGGACACCACCTCGAGTGGAACCTCGGGCATTCGGTGCGGGGAGGAGAAGTCGAGGCCGAGGGCGCCGGTGAGGAACCCTATGGGGCCCTTCTTGAAGGGGCTGAACATGGCCGCATCGGAGACTTCATGCCAGAACCTCTCGAGAGCGCGCTTCCCCCCCACCCGGCCTTCTCTCAGCAGGCCGGTCACCAGCACCGCCGCACTCATGGCACCGGCGGACGTCGCCGAGATGCCATCGATTCGCAGCCAACGTTCATTGAGCAGTCGATCGAGCACTCCCCACGCAAAGGCGCCTTGGGGACCCGTATCGAGCAAAGCCAAGTTGATCGAGACAGGTTCACGGTCCGGCATTGTCATGGCCCCATTCCCCCTTCTGCGAGTTCCGTTTCTTGAGCAGGTGCTTGAGACGCAGATGTTCTTCGCGCTCTCTCTCTTCCAAGGTTCGGCGCATGGTGGCCATCTGTGACCGCAGCTCAGGTGCCACCCGGCGATCCAGACTGTTCACCTGGCGCGAGGTCTGGGCCAGCGCTTCGCCCAACCTACGAATGAGCATTTCCCGGGGGGCCGCATCGAGCAGCAGATCGGTGAAGACCTCGAATTTCCTGGCCGCCTCAGCCACGGCCAAGCCGACGCTGGTGGGCGGAGTGCCCCGGGCGCCCAAGGTGCGGGCCAGCGGCGGTCGTGCCGTGATATCGGAGACAGATATGCCCCAGATGTGGCCCGACCGGATCTCCACCGAGAGATCCCGGGCCGGCCAACCGGTCGCCTGGCACTCCGCATGGCCCTCCTGCGCCAAGGCCTGATACAGCAGCGGGTAGGCCCCGGCGGCAAGCCCGCCGATAGCGGCGCGGGCATCGACAGCCGGCCGCGCCAGACTGAAGAGTTCCGTGACCAGAGCTTCGCGCTTGCGGCGAAGGAGATCCACTCCCTTCTCCACCCGGGCCAGCCGCCGCTGCGAGCGGAGAAGATTCATACGCGTGGCTGCGAGCCCCCGGGTCGCGCTCACAGCGAGTCCCCGCTACAGGCGGCGGCAGGCCGCCCCTCCAGCGTCGCCGACCTCTCCGCCTCGGTCTGCACCGCATCAGCCGCCTCGCGTCGCGCCACCCAGACGGAGTCGCTCACCCGCAAGAGATCAGCCCGAGGCAGCGTCTCAAGAAGACGCCAGCCGAGCTCCACGGTCTCCCCCACACTCCGCCGCCAGAATCCCTGGCCCACGAACTCCGACTCAAAGCGCTCAGCGAAGGCGAGGGCACGCTGGTCGCGCTCGCCCAGCCCCGCCTCTCCCACGATGGTCGCCATGAGTCTCGCCTCACGGCCCTGCGTGTAGATGGCGTAGAGCTGATTGGCCCACTCTCGGTGCTCCGGTACCGTCTTGCCTTCGCCGATGCCGGAGTTCATGAGCCGCGAGAGTGAGGGCAGCACGTCGATGGGAGGAAAGATGCTGCGGCGATGGAGCTCCCGGCTCAACACGAGCTGGCCCTCGGTGATGTAGCCGGTGAGGTCGGGGATGGGATGGGTGATGTCGTCGTCGGGCATCGTGATAATGGGAATCTGGGTGACCGATCCCTCCCGACCGAGCACGGTCCCTGCGCGTTCGTAGAGACTGGCGAGGTCTGTGTACATATAGCCGGGGTAGCCACGGCGGCCGGGGATCTCCTCCCGCGCAGTCGCGATCTCGCGCAGCGCTTCACAGTAGTGGGTCATGTCGGCGATGACGACGAGCACGTGAATGCCGCGCTCGAAGGCGAGATACTCCGCCTGTGTGAGAGCCACCCGGGGAGCCAGCAGGCGTTCGATGGTGGGATCACGGGCTTCGTTCAGGTAGAGCACGCTTCGTTCCGTAGCTCCGCTCCGCTCGAAGCGATGGAGAAACGAGTAGGTCTCATGTGCGGTGATGCCGATGGCGCAGAAGATCACCGCGAAGGGCTCCCCCCGGGGCGCACGGGCATTCTCGACAATCTGGCCGGCCAGATCGAGGCCGGGCAGTCCCGGCCCGGAGAAGACGGGGAGTTTCTGCCCTCTCACCAGTGTATTCATGCCGTCGATGGCGGACACGCCGGTCTCGATGAAGTCGGTGGGACGGGCCCGGCGGGCCGGATTGAGGGGCGCCCCCCAAATGGGCACCCGAGCCTCACCCACCGGCGCGGGCAGTCCGTCGATGGGAGCGCCCACCCCGTTCAGGGTACGGCCCAAGAGCTCTCTGCCGACGATGGTGGTGGCCGTCTCGCCGGTCAAGGTCACCTCGGTTGCCGCCGGTGGAAGGCCCAACGTCTCCTCGAGTATCTGGATGGTGGTGATCTCCTCCCCGGCGTCGATGACCTGGCCCCGACGTGGAGGTTGCCCGGGCACAGCGATGGTCACCCACTCCCCCATGGACACTCGCGGGGTCTTCTCGACAAAGATGAGCGGTCCGCTCGCCCCGCGCGCCCCGTGGTATATGCGGCAGAGATCACTCATCGCCGGCACCCCCTGACGTCGCGTTCGGCCCGCCTGCAGACACCGACTCAAGCTCAGGTACAGGTTCAGCTCCGTGGGACGCTCCGGCTGCTGTGGCCGCTTCAGGGGTCTCGGCCGTCCACCCCCGAAGCACGGCGAGAGCGGCGGCGGTCTCAGCCGCCCAGCTCTCGACCTCATCGGCGGGCGAGTTCCTGAGGTTGGTGAGTGCACGCCGTGCCGGCTCCAAGTCGAGCTGTTCCAAGTCGATGCCCGCCTCAAGTGCCGAGAGGGCGGCTTCATACAGCTCCGAGGAGAGCGAGGCGAGCCGGTAGGTCTTCTCCACCGGTGAAGCGGCATCGTTGGGGTCATACGCATTCTGCCCCAACACCACCTCACGAATGAGGTGGGCCGTATTGAGCAGGAGGCGGTCTTTGTCCTGCAAGGCCTCCGGACCCACCAGACCCGCGATCTCGCGGAGTTCGCGCTCGCGCTGCAGTAGTTTGAGGAGACCGGCCCGCAGGTCGGGCCAATCGGCGGCAACACGCTCAGCGAACCAGCTCTTCGTCATCTCGGCATACAGGGAGTAGCTGATCTCCCAGTCGACCGCCGGAAAATGGCGCTGATGGGCCAGTGCCGGGTCGAGCGCCCACAGGGCGCCTGCAACCCGGAGCGAGGCTTGGGTGACGGGCTCGGAGAAATCACCTCCGGGGGGCGACACCGCGCTGATCAAGGTGATGACACCCTCCCGCTCCGGTGTACCCTGTGCCCTCACCCGGCCGGCCCGCTCATAGAGCTTGCCCAGACGGTTGCCCAGATAGGTGGGATAGCCCTCCTCACCCGGCATCTCCTGGAGCCGGGAGCCGATCTCCCGCAGCGCCTCCGCCCAACGGGAGAGGCTGTCGGCCATCACGGCCACTCGGTACCCGAGATCCCGGAAGTACTCCGCAATCGTCATGCCCAGGTAGACGGAAGCCTCACGGGCCGCCACCGGCATGTTCGAGGTGTTCACCACGAGCACAGTGCGGTCCATGATCGAGTGGCCGGTATTCGGGTCCACCAGTTCCGGGAACTCGTTCAGCACATCGGCCATCTCGTTGCCCCGCTCGCCGCAGCCCACGTAGATGACCACATCGGCGGCGGCATGACGAGCCAGAGATTGCTCGATCACGGTCTTACCTGTGCCGAAGCCCCCCGGCACCGACACCGATCCGCCCTCCGTGACGGGGAAGAAGAAGTCGAAGACCCGTTGCCCCGTGATGAAGGGTTGCTCAGAAGGCAGCCTCTGCGCAGACGGCCGCGGATGGCGAACCGGCCAACGGTGGGCGAGCGTCAAGGCCCCGCCGTCTTCGAGGTGCACGACCGGCTCGAACACCGTGTACTCGCCGGCTGAGATGCCGGCGACCGTACCCTCCTGATTGGGCGGCACCAAGATGGCGAGCTCTCTGCCCGCCCGCTCTTCCACCACCCCGACGACGTCACCCGGGCCCACGCGCTGGCCGGCTCCCACCCGGGGTTCGAATGACCAGACACGCTCCCTGTCCAAGGTGGGCACCGACACGCCCGATTGGATGAAATCACCCGTCGCTGCCGCCACCAGTTCGAGAGGACGGGCCACCCCGTCCAGAATGGAGCCCAGAAGACCCGGCCCCAGCTCCACAACCAGCGGCTCCCCACTGGGATGCACCGGCTCGCCCACCCTCAGCCCGTTGGTGTCCTCGTATACCTGGATGGTGGCGGTGTCACCGTCCAGCCGGATGACCTCTCCCAGCAGTCCACCCTCCCCCACGCGGGCAAGCTCATACAGCCCCACTCCCCGCAGAGGACGAGCTTCGACGAGTGCTCCGGTCACGCGGGTGATGCGGCCCTTCTCACTCATCGCAACCTCACCCGGTAGCCAATGGCCTGATGCAGCATCTCGACGATGTAGCCCTCCGGCCCCCGGAGCGACTCGTCCCACACCGGACCGGGGAAGGGCACCAACATGGGTAGAGGCCGCTTGCTCACATAGCGGAGGACGTCCGCCGGCAGTCGTTCATAGAGATCGTCCTGCATGAGGATCACCCCGCTCTCCGGACGACAGGTGAGTTCGAACAGGCGCTCCGCCGCGGCGGCCCCGTCGGAAGCCTCCAAGGGGGGGCACCCGGCCAGAGAGAATCCCGTGGCCACCTCGGGACGGCAGATGACATGGACGGAGTACTCCATCAGCGCACCCCCGCCAATCCGCTGAGGAGTGCCGGGCGAGGCATGTCGAGCGCCACCCCCCAGATGAGGCGGCGCAGATCGATGAGCTGCCTCCGCAGACGCAGCCAATAGGAGAGGACCGGCGCAAGACCGTTGGGCTCGATGAGCGCGTGGCGTGCGAGCTGAGTCGCGTGCTCACCCAGGAGGGCCTCTTCGAGGGTCGAGAGATCCTGGTGGGTACGGAGCACACGGGAGAAGCCGGGGGATGTGAGATCCCGGGCCAACACTTGTGCCGCCTCCTCCACACTTCCGGCGGCACTCGCACGTAGGAAGGCCGCCCGCTGCAGCATCTCTCCGCCGGCGAGAAACGCGTCGTCGATCTCCACATCCGTTCCCTGGAGTACCATGAGCAACGCGCTCCGGATATTCGCCAGGTCGATGGTGATACGGGCGAAGCGGCGGATGTCTCGATCACGCCCGCCGGGGCCACGGAGCACTCTACTCGTCCAGGTGCGGTCGAGCAGCAGCTCCAACCGGAAGGGGTCGGGCTGGGCAGGCATCAGTTCCTCGAAGAGAGGCCCGGCGAAGGGACTGCCCCAGATGGAGAGAACGCCCGCCATCGCCTCCCCACTCTGCTGGGCGGCCAGCTCTTGGAGCGCCCGCTCGGGCAGCCCCGGAGTGGGAATGAGACCCGACAACCGGTGGGCCGGCGCGACGCCCTGCACCAGACCGCGAAAGAGAGTGCGCAGAGAGCGGCGATCCTCATCCTCGAACACGGCACCCAGGCGGCGCCCCCGCGATCCCGACCAACGGGCAAGCACACTCAGCTCTTCACCCGCTTGGCGCCGCACGGCGTGATCCAAGGCGGTGGCCGACTCTCCGGTCGCGGTGACCCATACCGGGAAACCCGCCCGCTCGAGGCCGTCGGCCAGGGAGGACAGGTCGGAAGAACGCGACAACCCACGAAGCTGCTCGGCGGAGAGCAGGTGGGTCTTCAGACCCGCCACTCTGGCGATGACGTCACTCCAGTCGGTCATCGGCTGCCTCACCACACCATCCATGTTTCTCGACCATCGCCATCACCGTGAGTGCAAGCTCGGGCCACATACGATCGATACGGGTGTCGAGCCGCGCGTCGACCTCAGCCCGGCCGCCCGGCGTGCCGAGAACGAATCCTGACGTGAACGAGGACTCCTCGCTCACGGCGACCTCGGTTCCCGCGACCCCGCCTGCCGCCTCAGCCAAGGCGTCCGCCAGCGCCGGATGACATCTGGCCTCGACTCGGCTTTCGGGAAGATAGGCGCAGGCCTGCAGCAACTCCTCCCCCAGTCTCGCCCGGTAGCGGTCGTCGGCGCAGAGTGAATGGAGACGCGCATCAACGGCCGCCCGCACCCGGCCGAGCAGCTCATCCCTCGCCACAAGCACGCTGTTACGTCCTTCTCGCCGGGCGGCGGCCACCTCCAACGCCCCCCGGGCCCGGAGCTCCCGCCCGTACTCCTCCGACTCCTGCTGTAACCTCTCGGCGGATTCCCTGCGGTGCGCGGCCAGAAGCTCCTCGCCATACACCCGCGCCCGCCGGAGGTTCTCCTCAGCCTCGGCGGCCGCATCCCGCTCCAAGGCGCGGATCAACTCTTCCATGGCCATGGCCGGATCACCCACCACCCTGCAACAGGATGAGCACGGCCACCACGAAACCGAGGATGGCCATGGTTTCCGGGATGGCGAGCAGGATGATCACCGTCCCCGAGATCTCCGGCTTCTCGGCCAGACTGGCCACCCCGGCCGCACCGATCTTCGACTGAGCCCAGGCCGTCGCCAAGGCCGGCAAACTGATTGCCCCTGCTGCCGCCAACGCGATGATGGCGAATTCCATGCTGCCCTCCCCCCTTCCGGCCTACCGGCCGAGTTGCTGGTCAAAGCGAGCAAATGGACGGAACGGCCTTCCGCCCGGGTCGTAGAACTTGCCGAAGAACTCCACGTAGTGCAGACGCAGAGCGTGGATGGTGGGACTGAAGACGGTGATGACGAAGTTGAGCGTGTGGAAGAACAGGCCCACCACGACACCCAGAATGAGCAGGCCCACGGCTCCGGCCAGCTCGTTCGCTACATCGGCCAGCATGACGCCGGCGGTGCCGAGAGCCATGAGCCGCGCGTACGACATCACGTTGCTCATGGTGGAGAGGATCTCGATGATCCCCATGAAGCCCGCGGTCACCACGAGAAGGGGCAGGCACAGAGCGAGCATCACTGCGCCAGGCAGTATCGCGGCTTTGGGGAGAAAGCCCAGCACCCCGAGGAGAAGCACCGCGGCAAGCACGATGATCGCGGCCGTCGCGCCCTTGGCAAGCGCATGGCGCCGATGGTATCGCCACTCCGAGACGGTACCGAGCACGAGCCCCAAGACCACGTGAATGAAACCCAGGGCCACGGCCACCACCAAAAAGACCGTGAGCGCGGTCTCCCGATTGAAGGCGAGCGGCCTCATGCCGAACCATTCGTGACCCATGCCGCCGAGAAACTCGCCGTAGAGAATTCCGAACACGATCGCACTGGCCGCACACACCCCGGCGACTTCGCTCACCGCGCGGAATACGCTCCCCGGACGGGTGCGGGACCGGAGAAGAAGCGCCAGCGGGATCATCACGAGTCCGTACGCCACATCTCCCACCATGAGTCCGAAGAAGAGAGGGAAGAACACAGCCACGAAGGGGGTGGGGTCCACGCTGCCGTAGCGCGGAGGGGCAAGCAGGCGAAGCAGGCTCTCGAAGGGACGAACCAGCCGGGGATTCCTGAGCACGACCGGCGCCTCCGCCGCCGAGGGACCGTCTCGGCACACCTCCTCGACCACGACGAGTGGAGCAAACTCCCGCTCAAGCCGTGCGCAGAGACGCGGCAGTTCCTCCACCGGCGCCCACCCCTCGACGACGAAGGCGTGTCTCGTGGCCCCGGCCGCAGGCAGGGCGTCCAGCTCGGAGAGGCAGTCGATGAAGGCGTCCCGCGCTCTCGCCAGTTCATCCCGATGACGGGCCGCCAGCTCCGCTATCCGCCCCTCGATCTCGGCGATCTCCCCGGCCAGTTGTTCCAGACGCTCCAGCATCCGCGGAACGGCCTCGGCCAAGCTGTGGGCCCCGTAGGAGGAGGGAACCGGTATGTCCTGTACGCGGGCATTCTTGAGCATCTGCTCCACCCGCTCGGCCACCGGACTCGTGATGAGGATGAGGAGCGCCACCTCTCCCGTGGGAAGGTGCTCACTGCGCAACTCGAACTCCTCCCCCACCACCTCGCGGAGGGCCTCGCGCAGCTTCGGCACCGTGTGACCGTCTTCTCGCGCAATCACCACGTGATACGCGGCGGCGTGCTTCCAGGTCGACTCGCTCTTCAGCAGGCGGCCGAACGTGGTGAGAAAGGGACGGTACTTGAGGAGAAGAGCTTCCTCTTCCTCAAGGTCGGCGGCCGTTGCTCTCAGGTGTTCCACCTGCGGCCGGAGACGCCGGGCAAGGCGGGCCCAGCGGGCCAAGTCCTCGCGGCTTGCCGGACCGGAGAAGGCCGGATGGGGAATGTGTCCGAAAGAGTCGAGGCAGGCCTCGATGTCGGCAAGGATCCTATGGAAGCGCCGGTGGCGCGCCCGCTGCCCCTCGGTGAGCCCCATCCGCTCGACGGGTCCGCCGGGATCCGGTTCCACCAACTCGAGTACGCCCAACTCCTGCAGCGCTTTGAAGACACTGTCCAAGAGGTCGCGCGGGCCGAGTACCCTGATCTTGGCCATACGAACAATCATGGTGACGGCTCCGCCGGGCCGGCTTCCCCGGGTTCGGACGCGAAGAGGCGCTCGATGACGGCAGCCGCCAGTCGCTCGACTTGGCCGGAAGTGATGCTCTCGAGCGCGGCCTTCTCTGCCTCGTGCTTCCGCCGAACCAGAGCGATTTCGGCGTCACGGTCGGCGGACACCCGCCCTTCCAGAACCGTCCGAGCCTCCTCCAGAGCCCGCTCGAACTCGCTCCTTGCCGACTCCAGAGCCCGCTCCGCCTGGGCACGTATCGTGGCCGCTTCGGCTTCGGACTCCGCGAGTGCCGCCTGCAATCGCTCCTCGGCCCGCAGGAGACCATCCAGCTCACCGTCGGTGACGGAGCCGGCCACATCGGAGCGTTCGATACCGCCTGCCATGTCGACCAGCCTTCTCGTCTTCTGGCCTGCGTACGGCGGATTCGTGCGGCAGACACCGGTGGGCACACGCCGCCCATCCGCTAGCCGGAAGTTTTTGCCCTTCCTGCAGGTGACTCCCGTTCCCTCACCGGGTTTGTGGCGATGATGGCTGGCGCCGCTTTGGCTACGGGCGGAGGTTGAGCAGCTCGAAGGCCCGGGTCTGCAGGTCGGTCGGTTTGGTGAGTTGGCTGAAGGTGTGTCCGCCGGGCTGGATGAGCACCTGGTTGCGACAGAGGGTGCCGAGCTCCGCCAAGAGGTCAGGAAACGTGTGACAGACGAAGCCGTCCGCAGTCAGCTTCGTGCCTGCCTTGGTTCGAGCTTCTTCTGAGCGCTCGGCCGGCCGGACCGGATCGAGAGGCGCTTGGGGCGTCTCGTCTTGAAAGAGCAGGGGGCCCAGGCGCTCCTTGAGTTCAAAGGCGACATAGTAGGCGAGCATGCAGAGAAACACATGGGCGCGTACCCGCTCGGGTAGCCGATGGTAGATGGGTCTGATCTCAAGTTCTGAGGATTTCATGGTGCGAAAGGCGCGCTCGGCCACCTTGAGCTGTTTGTAGGCCCTGACCACCGCGTGTGGGCCGAGTTCTTCCTTTCTGCAGGTGGTGCGCAGCACATAAAGACCATCGAGAGCCGCCTCGCGGGCGATCTGCTCTTCTTTGCGGGCGAAGGAGAAGCTTCCGTCTGTCATGGTAAGCTCGAAGTGCTTGGCCACCTTGTAGGCGTTCACGACCCGGCCCACCCGCTCGCCGATAGTGCCCGCATCGGCGTTATGCAGGCGTCCGCGGGGTTTCTCCACCATGGCTTTCACCCGCAGGAGCTCCCCTTCAGTGGCGGCAAGCAGCGCTTCGCGCTTGCGGGTACGCTCGGCCGCCACCTGGGGGTTTCGGCAGACGATGAGGCGCTCGCCGGGGAACTCCGGCGAGCTGATCTCGGCCAAGTCGGTCTCGTCAAAGAGGGAGAGCTGGAGCTCTCCGCTCGCCACCAGAGCCTTGATCTGGGGACTCTTGAGCGCGCTCACGAAGCCCACGCCCTGCTCTTTGAGGGTATCGGCCTTAGCCTGGGTGATCATGCCCCGATCGCCCACGAAGATCACTCGCGTAAGCCCGAAGCGCGCCGTCACCCGCGAGACGGCGTCATGAAGCGTTTCCTGGTCAGGGGTGTTGCCGGGAAAGACCTCTACCGATACCGGCCGGCCCTCGGGCGAGCACACCAGGCCGTAGTTGATCTGGAGCCGGCCCTTCTTGCCGTCGCGGGAATATCCGAGAGCCCCGAGCGGACAGCAGCGCCCTTCCAGGTAACTGGAGGAGAGGTCGTAGAGCACGAAACCCCCGGGGGAAAGATGGCGTCGGGCCAAGGCCCGTTCCATACGCTCCTGACGTTCAAGCAGCCAGTCCATGGCCGCGAGGAGTTCGGCCTCCCTCACCTCACCGAGAGAAAGCTCCTCGGCCAGGGTGGTGGTGGCGAATCGTCGGGTGGCGGAGAGCTTGGAGCCGGGACCAAGCAGACGCTGGCACATGAGGGCTACGCACAGATCGCGCTCCCGGCCGGGTTCGCGCGAGAGAAGTCGTTCAAGATCCAAGGCGCGCAGGGCCCCGAGCACCGCGGCCACGTGGCCGTGGGGCAGGGAGCGCTCCACGCAGAAGCGGTCTTCGGCCGAGACCAGGGTCTCCCCCGCGAGAATCCTCCGCACGGCCGAGATGGCCGCCTCCGGCAAGTGCGAGAGGTTGCCCAGATTCTCGTGACGCACCCGGCCTTCTTCCCGGTAGGAGCGGCGAAGGAGATAGGAGGTGTAGACCCGGCCCTGGGAGCCCTTGGTCCTTATTGTGGCTACGTGTACTGAGCCGCCTCGCTTTGCCATACCTTTATTATAGGACACCATACCCACTAAGGCAACCATAACTTTGGCTACATCAACCCGCCAAGAAGAGGCCCGAACCCGCGTCAACAGCGGGATCGGGCCTCAGTTAAGGCAAAAACTTCCG
>Ga0334887_1000376_pt1 | contig 73456 bp, 69 predicted proteins | sample GraSluR1_MG_10_FD_207217 | JGI IMG/M metagenome (GOLD analysis project Ga0334887, IMG submission 207217) | Sludge microbial communities from methane-producing bioreactor in Wageningen University, Netherlands - Granular Sludge_18_07-R1 | ecosystem: Engineered > Bioreactor > Anaerobic >...
CCTGAGCCGCGCCTTCGGCGGCTATTCATATTATAATCGATGACGGTGGAATTGGGGAGCGAACACGGTGTTAAATAGATGGACCGCGGGCACCGGAGGAATCTGGCAGGGGCTGCCCGGGAGGCGCAGCACCCGCTGACCGCGAAGCCTTGGCTTGGTCCCAGCAGTGGGTCAGGGTCGTGTTTGGGAATGGGGTAGCAGGCTGTGCGGTGTCAGTGCGGGGCAGAGGAAGAGGCCTTCCTGCGCAGCCTCGGGATCACCGTCCGGGGCAACGTCAGCCGGAAGACCAGCCTCCTGGTGGCCGTCGATCCGAACACCCTGTCCGGGAAGGCCATGAAGGCCCGGGAATTGGGCGTGCCCATCATGGATGCGAAGATGTTCTGGGGAATTCTGGGGGGGATGTGATGGGGAGGGTGGCGCAACCAAGGGCGCAGCATAGGCATTTGAGGCTGGTCGTCAGCAGGTAGGAACTTGTAGAGGATCCGCCGGGGGCTGACTCATTGTGTCAGGGGTCTGTGGTAAACCATTGACATGACACACCGATTGAAGGGAGCTTAGGACGTGAAGAAGTGCCCATTCTGCGCGGAAGACATCCAGGACGCAGCCATCAAGTGCCGGTTCTGCGGGGAGATGCTTGAGGAGGCCGCAAGGTCCGTAGGCCAAAGCACTGGACTTCATCCAGCGCCTTCGGCATCCCCAGCACCTGCGATTGCCCCTGGCATCGGATTCCTATTGTTTGTGCTGGGCCTGTCCGGGGTCCTGTACTTCTGGGGGATGGACACCACTGTTGAGGTCCCTCGGCACAGCGTTATGGGGGTTGAGATCGGCGGCGAACGGGTGCACAACACCGGGCTGATGCAGGACCAACAGAACGGACTGATCGTCAGCAGCGAAGTTTGCGCCCTCGGACTGATCCTGACAGCCATCGCAGGAAGTAGACCTCGGCAGCAGGGGTCTCAGAGCGCGCAGGAGGCACCACAGCCACTGAACCAGGAGGTTGAAAACCTGACTCCAGAACAGAAGGGCATGTGCTTTGTCGTAACCGTCGTCATTATCGGGATCACGATGATCGCCATTGCGCTATCAATGGCTTGAGAGGCTGGGGATGGAACCTGCCGCAACAGCGCATAGTGCCAGGTGCAACATCCCCTGCGGCAACCCAGGCGCTCGACTGGATGATACCCGCCGAGGGGCGGGGGAAGAATCTCGGGCTCGACAGGGCTGCCAAGATGGCCCGCTGACGGCGCTCAAAGCAAGACCAGGCCAGGGGATTCCCTGAAGGACTTCTGTCAACCTGGAGGGGGAACAGGACAGTGCTGGTAACTGAGAATCTGCGTCAGTAGCACATAGGAGGGCTTGTGGAAATCGGAGCAATAACTGCGGTCTCGGCCGCTGTAGTCGCCCTCTTGCTGGGGCAGTTGGCCTTTCGTGCACAGCGGGTAAGCCTCAATTTGAGCCGGACTTTTTGCTCTCGTTTTGGTCTCCCGCGGTCTGCACAGAGCGGCCTGCATCGGATATTCACGCCGAAGTGGGCTGCGCCCCTGGATTTGGCTGGAAAGCTGATGGTCCTCGCCGTCATGGGTTGGCTGGCCTATGCCCATTGGTGGGTCTGGTCGCTTTGCTATCTCCTCTGTTCTTGGGTCATTGGTTTTTCTCTGGACTTTGTTAACCCGTGGCCGAGTGTTGACGACTGTCTGAGTTGGTCCAGGGCGCGGCTGGAGTCAAGCGAATTCGCAATGATGTCGCCTGACGCGCAGAAGACGATCAGCGCCGCAGAATGGCAGCAGGTGATCCAGGCCGCCCAAGACCACTTGGATAACTGGGATTCGCATGCCGAACGAGATTGCCTGCGGCGGCTTTGAGGGGGCAGTCGTTCTCGGTGACGGTGCGCACCAGGTGCTCGGGGGCGCCGACCAGGCCGGCCAGGTGGGTGATCGCCTTGTTGGCGCAAACCTGTGCACTCTCAGAATCCGTCCGGGTCGAAGTAGTCCTGGTCCACCTTCGGGATGGCGAGGGTGCGTTCGTTCTGGACTCCGAGGCCGTAGGCCAGCATCAGGAGCGCCAGCCTCTCGCCATCGATGAGGACGATCTTCTTCTGGACCTTCTCGACGTAGGCCCTGGCGGCGCCCGAGAACCTGGAGGTCGTGATGAACACGCCCTTCTGCGCTCCGTGCATGTCGAGGCTGCCGGAGAACTGCTGGACCTCGGGTGCGCCGACGGGGTTGTCCGGGCCGTAGCGTTTGGCTTGGATGTAGATGTTGTCGAGGCCCAGCGGGTCCTCGCGAATGACCCCGTCGATGCCTCCATCCTTGGAGAAGGGGGTGACGGTGCCGATCTCCGAGCCCTTCTGGCCACCCCCGTAGCCCATCGCCAGCAAGAGGTCGACCACCAGCCGTTCGAAGAACTGGGGGCTCACCTGGCGAACCCGCTCGAGCAGTTCGGAGAGCACCCGCTCGCGGATGGCCCCGAAGGCTTCGTCCAGTTTCTGGTCCGGGGTCTGGTCGTCGGGTTGCTCCCCCTCCCGTGGGGCCTCCTGCGTGGGGTCCACAGGCGGCCCGGGGGCGTCGTTCTTCGAGCCGTTCGGGCGATACCAGGCGGCGAACTCCGAGAAGGCCATCAGGTCCTGATTGGTCAGGGTCGAGGGGGCTTCGTCCAGGAGCGTCCGGCCGCGATCGGTGATCTGATATTCGCCCCGCTTGACGGCCTGCAGCAGCCCTGCTCGCTTCAGGTAGTAGCAGGCCCAATGGATCCGGCTGTGGAGGACGGTCTGGTTCCCGCTGGGGCTCATCTCCCGGCGCTCGTCCTCGGTGAGCCCGAACTGATTGCCCAGCCCGTCCCGCAGGCTGCGGGCCGTGTGTGTCGCGCCGTTCTGGACGAAGGCCAGCACGGGCAGCAGGAACTCCTGGTATGTGGGGACAGGCACCTCAAACCTCCGACTCTGCGAGCCTGACTGGGGATTCCTCTGCCAAGATGGGCACCCCTGCCCGGCTTGACTCTTGCTTCGCCTTCCGCCCCCGCCTGCTCTTTCCGTTGGCCCCAGCCGCCTCGCGCTCTTGGCGGATCCGCTCCAGCAGCACCGAGGCGGGTTCGTCGGCCGGGTCCTGGGGCACCAGTTCGCCGCGGAAGGCCTTGGCCAGGAGGGATTGGTGGAGGGTGGTGAGCATTTTGGTCGCTGTCTCGGTGGCAGTTGACTCCTTCTTCGCGCTGGAGAGCATATCTTCGACTCTCTCCACGAGCGCTTCGGCTTCCTGGTATGAAGGGACAGGCAAAGGTATCCGAGCGAGGTCGGATTGGCTAACCTTCCAGATGCCCGCGGTAGTCTTGGCCTTCTGCTCGATAATGCGGCGGGTTTCCGGAGAATCCCAGAGGATTGTGAAGAGGGCCGCAGGCATCTGGCTCACGCAGCGGACCCGAATCATGAGATCTGGAAATATCGTCAACTCTGGCGGTTCAACCGCTTGAGCGCATCTGCCCACGAGGTTGATGCTTCCGTTTCCCCTGGCGATGAATACATCCCCGTCTCTCACGCAGTTCTCAGTTGCGACTTCGGGACTTGCCTGAACATACTTGACCATAGAGTAGTCGACTTGACGAGAACGTATGGCACTCAGCTTCAACGAAGGGGTGCCCGGGGGGGCGTCCGAACCGCGGATAGAGACCCCTGTTCGGAGGGGCTCCGAGGTCAACTCGCCCACGGTAGCCCACGCCCACCCCTCCGGCAACTCGGGCAGGCCCTCGGCATCCACGCCCTCCGGCTCCACGTACCTGGCCTTCCAGCGGTCGTCTCCGGGCATTTTCCCCTTCGCCCGCATCCTCTCGAGTTCGGCCTCCTCCCAGCGCCGGCGGCGCTCGGCGCGGATGCGCTTCAGCAGCTCGCTGGCGGGCTCGACATCCGGGTTCTGCGCCCGCCAGTCGGCGGTCAGGTCGCCCCGGAAGGCGGCGGCCAGGACGGACTGGCGGAAGCGGTCCAAGAGCGGCGGGATCGCCTCCAGGGCGGCCCGGGCGGCGCCGGTGCGGGCGGTCAGTTCCTCCAGGCGGGCCACGATGCGGCGCTGCTCGTTGAGGGGGGGGAGGGGAACCGATTGCCTCTTGAGTCGCTCCAGGTCAATGCTCGCGACCGTCGTCCCAGATTTTGCCGCCCCGTGGAGAATGGTAGACTCACTTGCGTGGAAGTATGCGGCCAGGAATTTGGGCAGCACAGCGCCGTGCGGGATCAGAGCTTTGATATCTTGGTTGACTGCAACCTCAGCGCCCGAAATTGCGACGGGTAGTGTGCGGTTCAGGATTCCACTGCGCACGACGACAAGAAGAGACCCTGCTGGGACCAGGGACGTCGCCGACCTGGCAACTGCCTCTATGGTGATACTGTCTTCGGCGGTGCGGATCTCATCGACCTTCATGTCCTTTGGAGACACCCAAGGTACGGTTCCGTTCGTCCAGTAACCCGGATTGCTCTTGCTCGGTGTTCCGCCGCCTCGCCACTCTCCGAGATCGCCCAGCGTGACTTCCACCCACCCCTCCGGCAGCTCACCCACCATCACTCCCCACCCCCCAGCATCTCCAGCAGGGCCCGCATCTCTTCCATCGCGGTCTCCAGGTGGCCCACGATCTCGCCGGCGATCTCCTCGGGTTCGGGCAGGCCGTCGGCGTGGGTGGCGCTCTCGTCGCGCAGCCAGGTGAGGTCCAGGTTGTCGCCCCGGGCCCGGATCTGCTCGCGGGTGAAGCAGCGCCAGCGCCCGGTCTCGCCCTCATCGACCCGGGGCGAGGCCTGGCAGGCCTGGACGAAGGGGGCGAAGTGCTCGTGGGTCAAAGGCGTGCGCTTGCCGAAGCTCGGCATGTTGGTGCGCATGTCGTAGACCCAGACGGCCTTGGTGTTGCCCTTCTCGGTCCGGCCGCGGGTGAAGAACAGCACGTTGGTCTTCACGCCCTGGGCGTAGAAGATGCCGGTGGGCAGGCGCAGTACGGTGTGCAGGTCGCACTTGTCCATCAGGTCGGCCCGGATGCGGGTGCCGGTGTTCTCTTCGAAAAGGACGTTGTCCGGCAGGACCACCGCGGCCCGGCCGCCCTTCACCAGGCCCCGGTAGATGTGCTGCAGGAAGGCCAGTTGCTTGTTGGAGGTGGGGAAGGTGAAGTCGTCCCGGGTCGGCAGGCCGCCCCCCTTCTTGGTGCCGAAGGGCGGGTTGGTCAGGATCACGTCGGCCTGGGGCAGACCGGCTCCGGCGGGGGAGAGGGTGTCCGCCAGCAGCAGTTCGCCCTCGATGCCGTGCAGCATCATGTTCATCAGGGCCAGCCGGTGCACGTCGGGGACCAGCTCCACCCCGTAGAAGGCCTCGCGGTGCTGGAAGTCCCTTTCGGCCTGGCCCAGGGCGAAGTAGTCGTCACACTGATCCCGGACGTGGCGGTCGGCGGCGACCAGGAAGCCGGCGGTCCCCGCCGCGGGGTCCTGGATTCGCTCGCCCGGGCGGGGATCCACCAGCCGGACCATGGTGTCGATCAGGGGCCGAGGGGTGAAGTACTGGCCGGCCCCCGACTTCACCTCGTTGGCGTTCTTCTCCAGCAGGCCCTCGTACATCTCGCCCAGGCCCTCTTCACGGGCGCTGTACCAGTCCAGCCCGTCGAGGGCGTCGGTCAGGGCCTTGAGGTTCCTGGCCTGGCGCAGCGAGGTGTTGGCGTTGGCGAAGATGGCCTGGACCCGGGGCGAGGCGTGCCCGCCCAGCTCGACCAGCAGCCTGCGGTAGAAGTCGAGCTGGTCGATCCCCTCCTGGCGGGACAGGTCGTCCCAGCGCCAGCCCTGGGGCAGCACGCTCTCTCGTTTCTCGCCCAGTTCCTTCATCATCTTCAGGAACAGCAGGTAGGTCAGCTCGGTCACGTACTGGTGGTAGGTGATGCCGTCGTCCCGCAGGATGTGGCACAGGCCCCAAAGACGGGCGACGATGTCGCTGGTTCGGCTGGTCAGGCTCACGGGGGTACCTCGACTCGGGTTCTGGGGGTCAGGGCTCAGGCGGTCTGGCGATCGTCCCAGGCGGCTTCGTGCAGGTCGCCCAGGACTTCTTCAAGACGGCCCCCGAAGATCCGATCCAGGCGCCGGAAGCCTCCCCTGCGGGCGAATTCCCCCTGGTCCAGGGCGGCCCGGTCCACCAGGGTCTCGGTCTTCATCTGGGCGGCGATGCGTTCCAGCCACTTGCGCTGCTGCGGGTCCCAGTCCGCGCGGGACAGGATCCTCTCCAGGGCCCGCTCGACCCGCTCGACATAGGGCATCAGGGGCGAACCCAGGGCGGCCTGGCGCACGAAGCCGATCACCGAGGCCGCCACCTCCTTCTCGGTGGTCTCGCGCCAGGCGCTCTGCAGTTCCTTCTCGCGGAAGTGGTGGCGATCCAGTTCCAGCTTCAGCTCGCGCAGTTGCTGGCGGGTCAGATCGCGCGGGCGCTGCAGGACGACCTGCAGGGCGGTGATCTCGTTGACGTTCTCCCGCACGAAGCGGCGGAAGGCTTCCAGATAGTCGTCGGGACGCTGGCGGCCCTCGCCATAGCCCCGCTCGACGCGGCGCAGCTCGTCTTCGTGACGGGAGACGACGAACACGGTGCCGTTCCCGCTGACCCGGTCCAGCAGGTCGGCCAGTTCGCCCCGGCCCTCCAGCCAGGTGGCGGCCTGTCCGAGGCTCATCTCGCGCAATGCGGTGGCCAGCTCCGCCGGGGTCATGCCGACCAGGGTCGTGAACTGCTCCAGGTCTGCCCCCTTGACCCGGTTCTTCTTGCGCTGGAGCCGGGCCTGGAACTGCTCCACGATGGCCTGGCGCGCGGCAGGTTCCTGCACCACCTCCAGCTCGTCGGTCAGTTGCCGGAAGGTGAGGTTCGGGTCGGCCACCACCGGCTTCATGCTGGAGAAGGGATCCATCCCGGCGTACAGGTCCACCGCGTCGTAGATCCGGAAGCCCTCCTTGCCGATGGCGTCGCACAGGCGGGTGCCCCGGCCCAGCATCTGCTCGTACAGGATGCGGCTTCGGACCCGGCGCAGGAAGACCAGGTTCACGATCTCGGGGACATCGATGCCGGTGGTCAGAAGGTCCACCGTCACGGCCACGCTGGGGAACTTCTCGTTCTTGAAGAAACGGATCTTCTCCAGGCAGCGGTCGGTGGCACCGGTGATCTTCATGACGGCGTCGTCGTCCACCCCGCCGTAGCGCTCGTCCAGGGCCTCCTTGAGGAGGCGGACGGCCATGTCGGCGTGGGTGTCGTTCACGCAGAAGATCAGGGTCTTGCCGTCATCCTCGGGGTCGATGTGCTCGGCCAGGACCCGGCAGACGGTGCGGTTGAAGCTCTCGGTCAGGACCTTGCGGTTGAAGGTCTCCAGCTCCAGGGTCACCTCGTCCTCCAGGTGGAAGAGGTCGAGCTGCTGGTTCTGGACCCGGTAGACTTCCATGTCCTCGCCGGCCCGCCAGGTGATGCCGTCCTCGGCCAGGGCGGTCACGATCCGGAAGGGGGGCTCGTGGTCCACCAGGTAGCCGTCCACCACGGCCTGGCGGTAGCCGTAGTTGTAGACCGGCTCGCCGAAGATGGCGCTGGTGTGCAGGGCCGGGGTGGCGGTCAGGCCCACCTTCACCGCGTCGAAGTGGTCCAGGACCCGGCGGTACTTCGAGATGTAGTCCAGCTCGTTGCGGAAGGTCAGCTCGGCCTCGCTCAGGTCGCGGTCCAGACTGTAGCCCCGGTGGCACTCGTCCACCACGATGCAGTCATACTGGTCCACCGGGACAGGAGGGGCGTCCTCCTCCCGGAAGAGGATCCGCCGCATCATCCCCTGGATCGTGGCCAGGTGCAGGCGCGTCGTGGGCCCCGGGGACACGTCCGTGAGATTCTTCACCTCGTAGATCTCGGGGAAGGCCTGCATCTGCTCGAGCTTGAAGTCCTGCAGGGCGTTGAGCGCCTGCTCGCCCAGGGCGGTGCGGTCCACCAGGAAGAGGACCCGGCGGAAGCGCCCGGCCTTCAGCAGCCGATAGAGCAGCCCGATGCAGGTCCGGGTCTTGCCCGTGCCGGTGGCCATCGCCACCAGGGCTTCGCGGCGACCGGCGGCCACGGCGGCCTCGACGGCCGCGATGGCCTCCCGCTGGTAGTGGCGCAGGTTCAGATGGTCTGAGGGTTCTCGGAGCAGGCGGCCGTGAGCGGCCTCGATGTCCAGGTCGCGCAGGGCCAGCAGGCCCGCCGGGGTGTACCAGCCATCCAGGGCCCGGGGATGGTGGGTCGGCTTCCGGGCATCCAGGAACCAGGTCCCGCTCAGTTCGGGGATCTGCCGCAAGAAGGCCCGGCCGTTGGTCGAGAACAGGAAGGGCACCCGGAATTCGCCCCAGGGGCCTCCGGGGGTCTTCAGGTCTCCCTGCAGGTTGAAACCCCGGCTATAGCGTTTGGCCTGCTCGATGGCGCCGGCCACGTTCTTGTTGGCTCGCTTGGCCTCGACCACGGCCAGGGGGACCTGGTCGGCGAAGAGCACGTAGTCCGCCGGGCCCTTGTCGGTGGGCCACTCGGCGATGGCCATGCTCCTGCCCTTCAGGGGGCGGGCGCCCGAGGCCCAGGTCAGCGTCTGGCTGTCCGCCTCCCAGCCGGCCTCCCGCAGTTGCTGGTCGATCAGCCGACGGGTGTCGGCCTCGCTCAGGCTCAGGGGGGTGGTGGCCAGGGCCTCGGTGTCCGCCTCAAGCTGAAGGGGCTCGTCCGGCTGGCCGGGCCGGGTGGCCTGGAGCGCGAGAAGCTCGGAGGTCAGTTCCTGCTCGCGCTGCGCGGCGGTGGACTGCCAGAAGGCTGCCTCTTCCGCCTGCCGGGCGGCCAGGGCCTCGGCGTCGGCGCGCCGGGCGGCTTCGGCCAGGGCCCGCTCCTGCAGATCGCAGGATTCCGCCCGGATCGTCACCAGCTCTTCTTGCAGGCGCACCAGTTCGCTCCGCAGGGCCTGGTCGGCTTCCCGGGGGGCCGGGGGCGGGACGAACGGGGGGGCCTCGAAGGTCCGGTCTGCCACCAGGCGCACGTACCATTGGCCCAGCGCTCGGGCCATCCGAAGCTGCTGGAGGGCCGTCCGGGCATCGCCCAGCATCTCGTGGGCCGCCGCGTTCCCGGACCGGCGCAGACCGTGGAAGAGGTCCAGGACCTCGCGGTTGAGCCCCATGCCGCGCAGGAGGGCCAGAAGCTCGGCCTGGTTGTCCTGCGGCGCGGAATGGACCCCGTAGCGCTCGGCCACCTTCCGGGCCAGCACCTCGCCGAACTGCCGCAGCCTGACCAGGGTGCTGCAGGGATCCTCGGCGTACAGCCTCTCGGCGACGAACCCCAGTCGGGCCAGCGGCTCGTAGGGCTCCAGGAAGGCGAAATTCGATTTCGGGCGATCTGGTGCAGGCAGGGCAGTTCGGCTCCTTTGCGATCGGGCGTTCGAAAGGATTCCGGAAAGGTCCTGCGGGTCCCGCAGACGCCGGGCCCTGGCGGCTCGAATCCCTATCCCTCCGGGTCGTCCAGTCCGAAGAGGCCCATTCGCAGGGCGACCAGCACGGCGTGGGTGCGGTCGCGGGCGTTCAGCCGGGTGAAGATCTCCTTGAGGCGCAGCTTCACCGTGTTGAGGGGCAGGCCGGTCCGGTCGGCGATCTCCTTGTTGGCGTACCCCGAGGCGGCCAGGCGCAGGATCTCGAGCTGGATCGCGGTCAGGGGATTGGGCGGGCCGTCCCCGTCACCATCGCGCAGGCGCTGGCAGAAGGCGATCAACTGGGAGGCGATCCGGGGACTGATGACCGTGTCTCCCTTCAGCACCGTCCGGATCGCCTCCGTCAACTCCGCAACCGAGCAGTCCTTGGGGAGGAAACCCCGCACGCCTGCCTCAAAGGCGTCCAGGACCAGCTTCTCCTGGCAGTGCATGGACAGGATGAGCGTCCGGATCTGAGGGTGCGCCTGCAGCATCCTGCGGGTGGCGGAGATGCCGTCCATGCCGGGCAGGCTGTAGTCCAGAAGCGCCACGTCAAAAGATTCCGAATCCAGGAAGGCCAGGGCCGACTCGGCCTCAGGCCAGGAACCGACCACCTGGAAATCCGGCTCCTGATCCAGGGAATAGGCCAGGGCCTCCCGGACCACGCGGTGGTCATCGACCAGGACGATGCGGGTGGCTCTGCCTGGGATCGCGCTGGGCTGACCGGAATTGGGCTCCGCCACTTCTCTCTTCCCCTGCCTGCCGGTTGGTATGGCTTCGCCTGCCCACTTCGTGCTGGAACTGAAAGAACCTGGGTAGAGGTGGAGCCTGGAGACTCTCTTGGGCAGGTCTGCACCCGAAAGGGTGTGGGCGCACCCGGGCGGGTCGCCGGTTTGCCTGGAAGTGCCCTGCCGGGAACCCGAATGCCGTTGCCCACAGACCCGAAGGACCTCGTGCACGCGCTATCGGAGTGCGCTCCGCCTCGGTTACGATCCCATGGGAGATGGATGGACCTGGCGAGGAGAAGGAGCGATGCGAAAGCGCCTGCTGATCGTAGAGGACGACCAACTGACAGCCGAGTTGAATCGGCGCGTCGTGGCCCGGCTGGGGTTCGAGGTCTGCGGGGTGGCTGCTTCGGCTGCGGAGGCCGTGCGCCTGGCCCACGCCGAGCACCCGGACCTGGTCTTGATGGACATCGGCCTGGCCGGCCCCCGGGACGGGATCCAGGTGGCCTGCGAGATCCGCCGCGTGTTGGGGATCCCGTCCCTGTTCCTGACCGGCGAGACCGGGATTGAGGTCCGGATCCGGGCGGCGCAGGCCTTTCCCCTGGGGTTCCTGATCAAGCCCCTGCTCGAGGCCGACCTGCGCGACTGCCTGGAACGAAGCGGCCTGGACCCGGCTCCGGGACGGACCGTCACACCGCTTGGGAATCCGGGGGGAAGGGCCTGGACCCAACTGCCCTCGCTTCTGGAGACCCAGGCCACCCCGCATCCGGCGACCGCCTGAGCGGCTCCCGGGGGGAGGTCGGGAAGATCCTCGAGGGGGAGGAACGAAAGGAAAGCCCATGAGCCTACCGGAAAAGCCCCCCCGCCTGCGCGTGCTGCACGTGGACGACTTCGACGAGTTCCTGGAAGAGTTCCGGGCCCTCTTCGGCCAGGACCTGGACCTGACCTCGCTCCAGGATCCCCGCGAGGCCCTGGCCCTTCTGGAGACCGAGCCCTTCGACGCGGTGGTCGTGGACTTCGAGATGCCCGAGATGGACGGCCTGGCCTTCATGGAGGCCGTGAAGGCGAAGTGGCCGCTGCTCCCGGTGGTCTTCTGCACCGGCCAGGGCAGCGAGGAGGTGGCCCGCCAGGCCTTCACCTCCGGGGCGGCGGACTACTTCGTGAAGGACTTCAGCTTCTTCGTCGACCGCGAGAAGCTGCTGAACAGCCTGCGCCGGGCGGTCACCTTGCGCGCCGCCGAGGAGCGGCTCCGCGAAGAGCGCCGGATCCTCGAGCTGATCATCGAGTCCAACCCCTACTCGATCCAGACCTTCGACAAGGAGGGACACGCCGTGCGGGCCAACCCGGCCTCCCTGGCCCTTTGGGGATCCAAGGTCGGTCCGGAGTACAGGTGCTTCGAGGACGAGAACCTGCTGGCGCGAGGCTACGGGCCCCTCTTCGACCAGATCCGCGCCGGCCGGACCGTCAACCTGCCGCCGGTTCAGTACAACCCTGCCTGGATCCACCCGGAGCACGGAGACCACGAGCGCTGGGTCGGCTCCGTGGGTTTTCCCCTCCTCGACGCCCGGGGAGGGTTCGACGGCATGGTCATCATGCACGAGGACATCACCGCCCGGGTCCAGGCCGAGGAAGCCCTGAAAAAGGCCCTGGCGGACCTGCAGGAATCCCACGCCCTCCTGGAGCGCCGCGTCGAGGAACGCACTGGGGAACTGGCCCAGGCCAACCGCCTGCTGGCCGAAGAGGTCGAGAAGGGGAAGCGCCTGCAGTCGGATCTCGTGCGCAAGAACCGCGAGCTGGAGGAGTTCTCTTCGCGGGTCAGCCACGACCTGCGCAACGAGCTGCTGGTCCTGAAGCGGACCCTGGAACTGGCCACCAGCGTGGACCCCGAGACCCAGGAACGCTCGGCGGCCCTGCTGGAGCGCTACGACCACCTGATCCAGTTCGTCGAGCGCCTGCTCTCGCTGGCCCGCGCGGGGGCCTCGATCTCGCGCCGCCTGGAGATCCCGGCCGAGCCCCTCCTGCGCGACCTCTTCGAGCGGCTCCACCCGCCGGAGGTACCCGCCCGGCTGAACGTTTCAGCCGAGGCGCTCCTCCCAGGCGATCCTGTGGCCCTGGAGCAGGTCTTCAACAACCTGCTCTGCAACTCGTTCCACTACCGCAATCCCGAGCGCGAGGTCCTGGAGATCGAGGTGGAGGTCCAGCCGGACGGACCCGAGACCCGGGTGGTCTACCGGGACAACGGGGTCGGCATCGAACCGGCCAACCTGGACCGCATCTTCGACATGTCCTTCACCACGAACCGCAAGTCCCACTTCGGTCTGGGGCTGTCGCTGGTCAAGAAGATCGTCGATGCCCACGGGGGCCAGATCCGGGCCGAGAGCCCGGGCCGCGGCCAGGGAGCCAGCTTCCACCTGCGCCTGCCGCTTCCCCTGGCCCGGCGCCGCGCCCTGGCGGCCGGCTCGACCCCCGGGAGGGCTCGGACCGGATCCTGACCGACTCTCTGCCCGGGCCCTGGCCTGCCCCGGATTCTTCGGCTATGATCCCCCGAAGACGGGCCCGGCCGGAGTCGACACCAGGAGGCGGTGGGTCACGTCGGGTCTGGAGGGTCGGACATGAGCGAGGTTTCGCAGGGGCGGAGGACGTGTCGGCGTTGCGTGTTGCCCGAGAGTCCCCCGGACATCACCCTGGACTCGGAGGGCCTGTGCAGCGTCTGCTCGGAAGCACAGTCCAGCAAGCCCCAACCTGAGGAGGAGTTGCTGGAGAGCGACTTCACCCGCCTGCTTGGAAAGTACCGGGGCAAGCACAAGTACGACTGCCTGGTCATGTGCAGCGGAGGCAAGGACAGCACGGCCAGCCTCTACTACATGAAGAAGCGCTACCACCTCGAGCCGCTGGCCTTCACCTTCGACCACGGCTTCGAGACCGAGGGCGCCCTGAGGAACGTGCACAAGGCGGTGGAGAAGCTGGACGTCGACTTCCTGTTCTACCGCTCCACGTTCATGCGCGACATGTTTGCGAAGATCGTGACGTCCGGGTCCGGCGCGATCCTCTGCCACCTGTGCTCCATGTGGTACATGCAGGTTGCCCTCGACGTCGCCGCCCGCTACGAGATCCCCCTCGTCATCGCGGGATGGACCAAGGGCCAGTCCGCCCGCCAGGGTGGGACGTCGAACTGCGCCTGCCAGGCCGGCCATCGGGAGTATGCTTCGATGTCGGAAGCGACCCGGAGATTCCTGGCCACGCTCAAGCAGGATCCCAAGTACAGGGACTTTCCTCCGAGCATGGATGAAGTGCTCAAGCGGGCCAGGAAGCGCCACAAGGCCATCGTGCTCTCGCCCCACTGGTTCCTGAACACCCATCCGGACGAGTACGTGGAGCTGATTCGCCGGGAGCTCGACTGGGAATACCCCGATTTGAGCTACCCGGCCAAGACCACCAACTGTTCGCTCAACTTCCTGGCCATGCACCTTTCGTTGAAGCACTACGGCTACACGCACTATCACGTGGAGCAGAGCAAGCTCATCCGGGCCAACCAGCAGACCCGGGAAGAGGCCATGAAGGACCTGGAGTTCAATTGTCCTCGGGAGTTCCTGGCCTCCCTGGCGGGCCGCCTGGGCATCGAGCTGCCCGAGTAGGTGGAGAGTCGTTCCTCAAGCCCCGGTGACAGTGCCTCTCTGTCCCGGTTCTTTGGACTCAAAGCAGGAGCCTCCTGACGCCCGCGGAAGGCTCGTCCATCCCACCGAGGAGGTCTCCTCCATGCGTCATCTCCCGCGAATCCTGACAGCCTTCTGTCTTTCCCTCCTGCTGCTGACGACGGCCTGCGGGGACCCGGACAACGAAGAGAACCTGAGCGCCTGTGCAGGCAATCTGCGCCAGCTCAGCTCGGTCCTGGACATGTGGGCCATGGACCATCAGGGCCAGTACCCCGAGCGGCTTGAGGAACTGGTTCCCCATTACGTGAAGGATGAGAAGCTGCTGATCTGCCCGTCGGCCGGGGTCAACACCTACTTTGCCGGCTACAAGCGCATCCCCGGGGTGGGAGGAAGCCCGGACACCTACGTGCTGAGTTGCCACGGAGCCAACCACCGCAACCAGGACGTGCCCCCCGACTTTCCCCAGTTCGGCTCGGACGGCGCGCTGAAGATGCAGTAGGAAGCGCGTTTCCTGGCGGGGGAGTGGATCGTCCCCGGCGAAGTGCGACCGGTCGGATCATGGAGGTGAACATGAGAACGCTGGCCCTCCTCGCCCTGGTCCTCAGCAGTCTCCTCCTGGCTTCCCCAACGCCGGTCCTGGCCCAGAGTCAGCAGGAGATGAACCGGGAGGCTGAAGACGGCTTCCGCCGGGCGGACGTCGAGTTGAACCGGGTCTATCAGGAGCTGCTGCCACGCCTGCCCGGTCCGGTCCGGGAGAAGCTGATCGACGCCCAACTGGCCTGGATCCGCTTCCGGGACGCCGAGGCCGAGGCGCGGGCCTGGGAGTTCGAAGGCGGGACGATGTACCCGTTCCTGTACTACTCCAGCCTGGAGGACACCACCCGGCAGCGCAGCGAGGATCTCCGGATCTGGTTGGAGTCCCTCTCGGCGGGATCCGAATCCTTCTGAAGCCCCATTCCGGGCGCGGCATGTCGCGAGGAGCCAGCCCGGGCGGCGCGAAGCCCTCCTTCCGCACGCCGCGACCAGGCGTGTCATCCCGAGCAGGATGCCCGCCTGGGGCGGGCCGGAGGGGACCGTGACCGAAGCGCCCGAACTGCGCCGACCCCTGGCCACCCGAAAGGCGCGCTGGGCTCACCAGTTGGCTGGCTGGGTGGCGGGCACAGGCGTCTCTCCCAACCAGATTTCGCTTGTGAGCCTGCTCTTCGCGGCCGGCTCGGGGGCTGCCCTGCTGTGGGCCCCCCAGTTCAGCCCCTCCCAGAGGGGGCTCCTCTTCTTCCTGGCGGCCGCCGGCATCCAGTTGCGCCTGCTGTGCAACATGCTGGACGGGATGGTGGCCGTGGAGTGCGCGCAGCGCTCCAAGACCGGAGAGGTCTTCAACGACCTCCCCGATCGGCTTGCCGATTCGATGATCCTGATCAGTCTGGGCTATGCGGTCGGCACGCTCCCTCACGCGGTGGAGCTGGGGTGGCTGGCCGGTCTTCTGGCCACCATGACCGCCTACGTCCGCCTGCTGGGAGGGACCTGCGGGGCCGGGCAGTCCTTCATGGGGCCGATGGCCAAGCAGCATCGCATGGCCCTGACGACCGCGGCGCTGCTGGGAGCCGCCGCGCTGGGCCCCTGGGGTCTGGCCGAGAGGCTTCTCTACGGGGCCCTGGTGGTGCTGTGCGTGGGGACCCTGCTGACCGTGGTCCGGCGCACCCGGAGGGTCCTGAAGGTCCTGGAGGAACGGTGAGTCTGGCCGACCTGGCCGGCGGGATCCTGATCGCCACCACGAGGCTGCTGTGTGGACCGCAGGCCCGATGGGTGGGTTGTGAGCCTTCCACCCGCCAGCGGATCTACTTCGCCAACCACTGCAGTCACCTGGACGCCGTGGTGCTGTGGTCGTGTCTGCCCCCGCCCGTCCGAAGGCGGACCCGGCCGGTCGCCGCCCTGGACTACTGGGGAGGCGGCGGCCTGAAGGGATTCCTGGCCAGGGAGGTCTTCCGCTCGATCCTGGTGGACCGCTCGGGGGCGGACCCCCGGGCGGTGGTGGACCACCTCGCCCAGTCGTTGGGTCCGGCCGACTCGATCATCCTCTTCCCAGAGGGAACCCGGGGAACCGGGGAGGTTCTGGCTCCCTTCAAGAGCGGCCTGTACTACCTGTCACGGAAGCGTCCCGACGTCGAGCTGGTTCCCGTGTTCATGCAGAACCTGAATCGAATCCTGCCCAAAGGGGAGGTCCTTCCCGTGCCCCTCTTCAGCTCCGTCAGCTTCGGATCGCCGCTCCGCGCCGAAGAATCCGAGTCCAAGGCCGACTTCCTCGGGCGCGCCCGCGAGGCCCTCCTGGGCCTGGTGGAACCATGAAGGTCCTTGCCGAGCCCCGAATGCTCTGGCTCTTCGGCGGGGTCCTGGTCCTGCTGGTCCTGGCCAGCGGGATCGGCTGGGCCCTGGACCGCACCGCTCGAGGCGAGAAGGCCCGCGCGGTCATCGAGAACCTGAACGCCCGGATCCGGGCGTGGTGGGTCATGTGCGCCGTCTTCGCGGTGGCCACCGCCACCGGAGGGGTGGGGTCGATCCTGCTCTTCGGCCTGATGTCGTTCGTGGCGTTCCGCGAGTTCGTCACCATGACCCCGACCCGGCGGGGGGACCATCGGGCGCTCTTCTGGGCCTTCTTCTTCTTCATTCCCCTGCAGTACTGGCTGGTGGCCGTCGACTGGTACGGGTTGTTCTCGATCCTGATCCCGATCTACGCCTTCCTGTTCCTGCCGACCCGGACGGCCTGGTCGGGGGAGACCGAGAAGTTCCTGGAGCGGACGGCCAAGATCCAGTGGGGGTTGATGGTCTCGGTCTACTGCGTCAGCCACGCCCCGGCCCTGCTGATGCTGCAGATCCCCGGTTTCGAAGGCCAGAATGCCCTGCTCTTGTTCTATCTGGTGCTGGTGGTGCAGTCCAGCGACGTCCTGCAGTACGTCTTCGGCAAGATCATGGGGCGCCGTCGGATCGCCCCCGACGTCAGCCCCAACAAGACCTGGGAGGGGTTCCTGGGGGGGATCCTCTCGGCGACGCTCCTGGGGGCGGCTCTGTGGTGGGCCACACCCTTCTCCCCTTTGCAGGCCGCCGGCATGTCGCTGGTCATCACCTTGCTGGGCTTCTCGGGGGGGCTGGTGATGTCGGCGATCAAGAGGGATCGCGGCATCAAGGATTTCGGAACCCTGATCGAGGGCCACGGGGGCATCCTGGACCGCATCGACTCGATCTGCTTTGCCGCCCCGGTCTTCTTCCACCTCACGCGTTTCTTCTTCACCTGAGGGGGAGGAGCGGGCTCCTCCTTCAGTCGTCCTCCTCCAGGCGGGCCAGTTCTTCTTCGAAGCGGCGCCGTTTCTGGCGACGCTCTTCGTCGATCCGGGCGGATTCGACCTGAGAGATGTGGTAGCCGGGAGGCAGGGCGTCCTGGAGGGCCCGGACGTAGTCCAGGCTCTCGGTGGGGCGGACCTCGCGGACCCGGGTGACGATCTCGCCGCGCTCGTCGGTCTCGTAGTGGACGAAACCCAGGCGACCCAGGTCTTCGGGGGTGAGGTTTCCGGGGAAGGAACCCTGGATGTCGACCTGGCCGTCCTGGAGGTGGACCAGGGCCACCTGGATGTTGGCCGAGTCGGAGATGAAGACGCGCATCGTCAGTCCTCGCTGCTTCTCGGAGAGCGGATGGCCGCCCTCAAGGCCGGCAGGCCTTTGCCCTGCTGGTGCCGGGCCGAAAGGGCGACCTTGGCATCCGCCTCGGGAGCGTGCCAGGTGGCGGAGAGCCCGCGGGAGCATTGGAGGAAGAACAGCATTGCCCCCGTGCTCAAGGCGTCCAGGCGCGCCATCCGCAGTTGCAGGACCGGCAGGCCCGCGTGTCGCCACGTCGCCACCTCGGCCTGGGCCTGACGCTGCTCCAACTGGCCAAAGGAGATCTCTTCCAGGCCAGGCCAGCCGTCGCCCAGGCTGTCTGCGGGGATGGCGGGGCTCTCGGGGGTGGGCGCGGTGATCCAGGTGCCGAAGGCCTTCAGAGGGGTTCCTTCCAGCCAGGAGTCCCGCCACGAGGGGGGCGCCTGGGGGCACCAGAGCATGGGAAGCGGAACCCGGCGGCTCCCCTGGATGGGCAGGGCCAGGATCCGCTCGGCTTCCTGGGTCATGCCCGTCAAGGTGGGACCCTGCGCTCCCAGAAATTCCAGCTCGCAGCCTGCCTCAGCCAGCAGGAGGCGGGCCAGGGCATACTGGACGGCGGGTCGGCTGGCAGGCTCCTGTTCCTCCATGCTGCGGGCCTGGCTGCGAGCCCCCTCCAGCAGGCCGGTGGGGTCGACGCCGGCCAGGGCGGCAGGGAGCAGGCCGGCCGGGGTCAGCGCGGCGTAGGGCTCGGGAAGGGGCAGGGGGTGCTCGAGGACCCGCAGGCCGGCGTCCCGTGCCCGACGCGACAGGGGCGCCTGAGTGCCCGAGCCGGCCAGGACCACCCGGCGGGCCGTTTCGGCCGGGCCGTGCCGGCGTTCCACATGTCCGTGCAGAATGCGCAGGCAAGCCGAGTCCAGGGGAGAGAAGCGTTCGGAAACCAGGCCCACCAGGCTGATCCGACGCTCCCCCAGCCACTCCAGCAGTCGCGTCAGCCGCATGGTTCCAGACCAGTCGCGGCCGATGAACTCGATCCGGGGGCCGCCTTCGGGCAGGACGGGTCCCAGGACCCGGATCACGGAGTGGGCCGCCGACTCCAGACCCGGAGAGCCCAGGACCAGGATCACGTCGGAGTTGGCCCGCAGCTCCAAGGCGACCTCCTGCAGCCTGGCCAGGTCGCCTTCCCGCATCGCGAAGGGGAGGCTGAACCAGGGAGCCGAGGGACGTCGGCCGATCAGGCGCTCGAGTTCGGAGCCAAGGCTGGAAGCCTCGGACTGGACCTGGCCGGGCAGGTCCTCGTCAGACGGGTCGAACTCGAACGTCACCAGCGAGCGGCGTGGGCCGCGGGCCATGTCACCTCCGGTCGGGGCTCTCAGAGACTCGGGCCAGGAAGCCCGGCCAGCCGGCCCCGCCCAACCAGCCCCGAGAACACGCCCCCCGAGCCGCCGGCGCGGCGTCCCAGAAGCGAGGAGACCGAGGCCTGGGCTCGCATCTTTTCGAGCACCGGGTCGAGTTTCCCCTCTGCGATCAACCCCAGCATCAGTTCCACCACCTCCGGGTCGAACTGGGTCCCCTTGTTCTTCTGGAGCTCCTCGATGGCGACCTCGATGGCCAGGCCCTTGCGGTAGGGCCGGTCGCTGGTCATGGCGTCGAAGCAGTCGGCGACGCAGATGATCCGCGCCGCCAGGGGGATCTCGTCGGCCATCTTGCGGTCGGGATAGCCCATCCCGTCGAAGCGCTCGTGATGGTGCAGCATATAGGGAAGCAGCGGGCGGAAGGCCCGCACCGGGAGCATGATGCCGACCCCGTAGACCGGATGCCGCTTCATCTCCTCGTATTCGGTGTCATCCAGGCGCCCCGGCTTGTTCAGGATGTGGTCGGGGATGCGGATCTTGCCGATGTCGTGCAGCAGCGCGGCGTAGCGCAGCCGCTCGATCTCGTCAGGAGCGAAGCCCATCTTCTCGCCCAGCATCACCGAATATTCGGTGACCCGCTCGGAGTGACCACGGGTATAGGGGTCCCGGGCGTCGATGGCGTTGGCCAGGGCGGTGATCGAGTCGATCAGCAACTGCTGAAGCTCGTCGTGCAGCTCGGCGTTCTCCAGGGCCGCAGCCGAGATGCTGGCCAGTCGGGTGGCCAGGTCCACGTCGTCGCGGGTGAACTCTTCGGCGTGGGGACGGCCGCGCACGTTCAGGACACCGACGACCTTGTTGTCGGCCTTCAGGGGCACCGAGAGCGAAGGAGCGATCTCCTCGCCCTGGGCATCCACCCCTCCAGGCAGCGAGATGGGGAGGCCCTCCTGGGCCACCCGGCCCGAGATGCGCTCACCCAGTCGGACCCGGGTCTCCTGGATGACCTCGTCGGGCAGGCCCCGGGCCACGCGGATTCGCAGGTGACGGCCGTCGGGCTCCAAAAGCATGACCGAGGCGTTGGTGGCCTCCAGCAGATCACAGGCCCGATCCAGGACCTGCCGCAGGGTCTCGGGAACATCGAGGCTGGAGTTCAACGAGTGGCCGACTTCCTGCAGGGCCTCCAGCTCGCGCACCTGGCGGGTGACCCGGCTGTAGAGCTGGGCGTTGTCCACGGCCGAGGCGGCATGGCTGGAGAGGATGCCCAGGACCTGCAGGTCGCGAATCGTGTAGGCGGTGCGGTCATGGCGCGGGCCGACGTGGATGACCCCGATGCAGCGGTCCTTGACCTTCAAGGGGACGCGCAGGTGGCCGTTGTCGGTTCCACCTCCGATGCGTGGCTGCCCCTCGCGGGCCACCCAGGCGCTGGCGTCCTCGCCCAGGGGGATGCGGCTGGTGCAGACGGTGGTGTCGTCGGGGGCGTCCTGGGCCAGGATCTTCAGCTCCCCGCGCACCTCGTCCAGCAGGATCAAGGAGCCCGTGGTGGCCCCGAACAGTTCGACCGAGCGGCTCAAGACGGTGCTCAGGACTTCCTCGAGGTCCAGCGACGAGCTGATCGCGGTCCCGATCTCGTACAGGGAGGCCAGGGTGGTCAGGGTGTGACGCTGTTGGCGCCGGTCGTGGAGGAGCTGACCCGAGAGCTCTGCCAGAGAGGCCGTCAGCTCCCGCCCCAGCGACAGGTCCAGCGGAACCGGGGCCGGGTGGAAGCGGATGGCCGACTCGACCTGGTCGCTTGGAAGGCCGATCAGGGCGCTCAACTCCAGCAGCTCCTCTGAACCCGGAGGGGCCTCCCAGACCGGGCCCGCCAGCACGTGCCCGAACAGGACTTCGCGGATGCGGATCGGGTGGCGCATGAAGAGCAGCCCCCCGGGGCCGTGGATCACGCGGAACTCGTTGCATTCCGGGGCCAGGAGTGCACGCACCAGCGTCGAGGACTTCAGCAGGAAGCTGTGGAGGTGGTCGGAGGGGTGGCTGTACATGGCCAGGGGAGAACCCGCCGGATTGACGACGGCCAGCGACAGGCCGGTGGCCAAGGAGAGCGTCCTTTGGAAGTTCTGGAGCGGAGCGAGATCCTGGACCTCGTCCGAGCCGCGTGGCGGTGTCGCAAGCGGCTCGAAGGCGATGCTCATCCCGGTGTCCTTTCGAGGCGGCTTCCCCGTGTTGCCCAGGTCGGACCCGGCTTCCAGGGCCACGGCCCTGCGGCGTCCTGACACCAGTCACCCCAGGTCCTGTTTCGCCGAAAGCCCTGAACCCCCTCTCGCCGACGCCGGCAGGGGATCCCGAAAGACCCGTCAAAATGGCGGGCGTGTCAAGATCTGAGGGCAGGACCCCCCGGTCGGTCGAGCCTCCGGAAGACCCCATCCGTCTCTTGCGGAAGGTTCCTCTCTTTGAAAGCCTGGCTTCCGAGGACCTGCGGGCCCTCCTCCAGATCGTCCGGACCCGGGAATACCCCCGAGGGACGGTCCTGGTCACCCAGGGCGATCCCGGAGACGAGTTCGTCATCCTCCTGGAGGGCAGCGTCAAGGTCGAGCTTCTGACTCCGGAGGGCAAGGAGCTGACCCTGACCATGCTCAATGCCTTCCAATTCTTCGGGGAGCTGGCCCTTTTCGACGACATGCCCCGCTCGGCCACCGTCAGCGCCCTGGAGGATACCCGGGTCATGGTCCTGGGCAAGCAGGACTTCCATCGGATGCTGGAAGAGCACCCACGGATGTTCTTCCCGATCCTGCGGCAGTTGACGCGCAGGCTGCGCATCCTCACCGAGGATGTCGCCAGTCTGGCCTATCTGGATGCCTACAGTCGGGTCGCCCGGAAACTGCTGCTGCTGGCAGAGCAGTTGGGGGTCAGCCACAGCCCGGACGAGGTCTTGATCCCCCATCCCCTGACTCATCAGGAGCTGGCCAACCTGGTCGGGGCAACCCGCGAGACCGTCACCAAGATCCTCAACGAGATGAAGGACAAGGGGCTGCTGTCCATCGACCAGCACCGGATCACCTTGTTGCGCAAAGCGGAGCTGATGCGTGCCCTCATGTAGCGTGGTGATCCTGGGGCCCACCCGTCACCGGCGCGCAAGGATGGGAAGAACCGCGCGGAAGAACAGTTGACACGGGCTCTGGCTCCAGATTAGAATGTTCCGGCATTCTTCGGAACGGTTTGGCCCTTCGGGGCAGCCGTTTTCGACTTTTCGCGAAACCGGCTTTCTGAGCGTTCCCGGGCGCTTTCCCGTGAGGACCTGGCCGGCACGACCTGGAGGACTGGCTGTGAAGACGTACGCCGTCAAGGCCGACGAGATCAAGAAGGAATGGTTCGTGGTGGACGCCGAGGGGCAGACCCTTGGTCGGCTGGCCACGCAGATTGCGCGGGTGTTGATCGGGAAGCACAAGCCCACCTTCTCGCCCCACATCGATGTGGGCGACTTCGTGGTGGTCTTGAACGCCGAGAAGGTCCAACTCACGGGCAACAAGGCCGAGTCAAAGGAATACATCCGGCACTCGCGCTATCCTGGGGGGCTGAAGACCGTGCCCTTCAAGAAGATGCTGGTCCGCTTCCCGGATCGCATCATCCGCGCTGCGGTGAGCGGCATGCTTCCCAAGAACAAGCTGCGCGATGTGCGCATGCGCAAGTTGAAGGTCTACGCGGGCAGCGAGCATCCGCATCAGGCTCAGCAGCCGCGGCCTTTCCCTCTCGAGGCCTGAAGGCTTCGGGACCTGTAGACCAATTATCCTGAAGGGGTGACCTATGCCCAGGCTCAAGATCGCGATCGGACCCATCGTCTATGCTGCCACCGGCCGCCGCAAGCGTGCCGTGGCCAGGGTTCGACTGGTCCCCGGCGACGGCCGGATCTTCGTGAACCGTCGTGCGTATGAAGAGTACTTCCCGCGCGCAACCCAGCAGATGCTGGTCCGCGCTCCGCTCGAGACCACGCGCACGATTGGCAAGTTCAACGTGCACGCCCGCTGCGATGGCGGTGGGACCTCGGGTCAGGCCGGCGCAGTGCGTCACGGCATCGCGCGTGCCTTGCAGATCTTCGACGAGGAGCTCCACCTGCCGCTGCGCAAGGGTGGCTTCCTGACGCGGGATCCGCGCGAGAAGGAGCGCAAGAAGTACGGCCGGAAGCGTGCGCGTCGCGGCTTCCAGTGGACCAAGCGCTAGGACTCTGCGCTGACGGCTCTGCTGCCGCGCTCACAAGGGCACCTGGAGGCGGCCTGCCGGGAAGGCAGGCCGGCCTGGGTGTCCTTTTTCCCATGAAGGTCGTCACGGCCGCCCAGATGGCGGCCCTGGACCAGCAGGCCATTCGGGAGACCGGGATCCCCGGGGTCGTCCTGATGGAAACCGCGGGTCGCGCCCTGGCCCATGCCTGCGCCCGGCGCTGGCCCCAAGCCCGGAAGGTCCTGGTCGTGTGCGGTCCCGGCAACAACGGCGGGGACGGGTTCGTGGCCGCGCGGACCCTGCTCGATCTGGGTCGGGATCCCGTGTGCCTGCTTCTCGGCTCGATGTCCCGCCTGGCCGGGGATGCCGCCCTGCATGCGTCGGTGTTCCAGAGGGTTGGGGGGCAGGTCCTGGAGGCCCGGGAGGGCGAGCCCCTGCCGGCCGCGGCTCGGGAGGTGGACCTGGTCGTCGACGCCCTCTTCGGGACAGGCCTGAGACGCCCTCTGGAGGGTCTTGCCGCGGACCTGGTGGCCTGGATGAACGGCCTGGAGATTCCGATCGCCGCGGCCGACATGCCCTCTGGAATCTGCTCGGACACGGGGCGCGAGCTGGGGCGAGCCGTCCGGGCTACCCTGACGGTCACCATGGGCCTTCCCAAGCGGGGGCTCTTCCTCTACCCGGGGGCGGCCTGCGCCGGGGAGGTCCTGGTCGCCGAGATCGGGCTTCCGGCCCGGAGCCTGCTTTCGGATGCCCTTCCCGGCGAGCTGCTGGAGCGGGACCAGGTCCAAAGGCTCCTTCCGCGACGCCCACCGACCGCCCATAAAGGCACATGCGGCTCGGTGCTGGTCCTGGGTGGCTCGCGCCGCTATCCCGGGGCGCCGTTCCTGGCCGCCGAAGCGGCGCTGCGCGTGGGGGCCGGCCTGGCGATCGTGGCCTGCCCCGGTGAGATCCGCTTCGGACCGGCAGCCGGGCTGCGAGAGATTCTGACCATCGGGTTGCCCTCGCCCCATGGAGTCGTGCAGCCGGACGACCTCTCTGCGCTTCTGCCGCTGGACCCGAAGATCCGGGCCCTGTGCCTGGGACCCGGGCTCTCCGAGAAGGCTTCGGTCCGCGAGGCGATCCGTGCCCTTCTGGCGAAGACGGATCTTCCTGTGGTTCTTGACGCCGACGCCCTGCGCTCGATCGCCGGTGAGGGCCCCCTGCGAACGGGGGGGGTCCTCACGCCACATCCCGGCGAGATGGCCGCCCTGCTCGGAGCTCCGCTGGCCGAACTGGAAGCCGACCGCGTCGGGTCGGCCCTGCGTTGTGCCCGGGAATATCGATCCGTGGTCGTCTTCAAGGGGGCTCCGACCATCGTGGCCGACCCGGACGGAGATCGCTATTGGATCAACACCAGCGGAGGGCCCGTCCTGGCCCAGGGGGGGACTGGAGACGTGCTGGCCGGGGCCGTGGCCGGTCTTCTGGCGCAAGGCCTGACGCCCGCTGCGGCGGCCCGAACAGCGGTCTTCCTGCATGGCCAGGCGGGGGATCTCTGCGCCTCGGAGCAGGGCCCACGAGGAGTCCTGGCCGGGGAGGTGGCCCAGGCCCTGCCCAGGGTCCTGGCCCGTGCCCTGGAATGTCATCCCCGCGGGAGTTGCTCCCGTCAGCCGTTGGACAAGCCTTCGACCCTTCTGGAGGATCGCCATGACCCCTGAGAGCCGCCGACCGACCAGGCCCGACATGAGGCCCAGCGAAGCGGGGAGCCGGACTCCCATCCGCTTCGGTGCCGCCGTCGAGAACGTCTTCCGCTCCGACCTCAACGGCTATCTGCCCTTGTTCTCGGAGGTCAGCAGCGAGTTCCTGCTGTATGGCTACCACCGCGAGGCTCGCGAGAACCAGTACTTCTTCATCCTGGTGCAGGGCGCGCGTTTCTCGGGAAACCTGGTGGTCGAAGTGGCCATCGCCAGGCGCCCTGAGTTTCCCTACTATCGTCTGTCCGACGAGCCCCAACTGGGGGTCGGAGGTTTCCGCGAGCGGGTGGCGGTGCTGATGACCGGCAACGACTACTCATGGCGCTACGGCAGCCAGGAGGAGCTGCAGAGGATCCTGCGCGATGTCCTGGTTTCCCAGTGCGCACCCGCTCTTCGCGCCCTGAGCGATGCCGCCGGACCGGTGCTGTATCGCGAGCAGCAGACCTGGGAACCGCTCTACCTCGAGTGGCTGGAGGCGGAGAGGGAGGCCCTGCCTGGCGCCGACCGGCGCTACCCCGGCCTGGCCAATGAGCCCGAGGCCACGCAGTGTCTTCAGGAGTTCTTGATGGGCCGTCGGTTTGACCCGTTCCTGGGGCCCTTGAAGTTCCGCTATCGCAGTCCGAAGTTCTTCAATTGCCACGTCTATCTGCTGGGCCGTGCCCTGGAGTTCCTCCAGCCCCCCGAAGGCGAGGAGACTCCCGAGACTTCGGTTCCCGAGGCGGCGCCCGAGATGGACAAGCCTCAGCGGATGATCACCTGGGCCGACATCCTGGGCCCGATGCCCAAGCCCGAGCCTGAGAAGAAGAAGAAGGAGATGCCCCTGGCCCTGAGCGACGCCATCGCCGGGATCACCGGGCGCCATCCCGCCAGTCTGGCCGTCGAGCTCAGCCGGGATTCGCAGGCCAGGTCCCGCGAGTTCGCCTTCCTGAAATCCCTGGCCGCCGTCGAAGCCTTCATCGAGGAGGAACCTGCCCGATGACCGTGCGTGAGATCATGAGCGCCCCGGTCCTGACCGTGGGCCTGGATGCCACCGTCTCGGAGATTGCCGAGAAGCTCCGGACGAACCGCGTTTCGGGCCTGATCGTGGTGGATGAGGCAGGGCGGATGGTCGGTGTGGTGGGGGAGGGGGACCTCCTGTACCGGGTGGCTCGCCCCCACCTGCCCCCTCACATCGAGGTCCTGGGCAGCATCTTCTACCTTCAGACGCCCAGCCGCATCGAGAAGCTCATGCGCCGGATCGCCGGAACCGTGGCCCGGGACATCATGTCCACGAAGGTGGTCTCGGTGACCGAGGACACGCTGATCGAGGACGTCGCCAGCCTGATGATCGAGCGCAAGGTCCGTCGGATCCCCGTCGTGCGCGATGGGCGCCCCGTGGGAATCGTGACCCGGGGAGACGTGGTCCGGAGCGCGCTGGCCGGCGCCATCTGGCAGGGAGAGAAAGAAGAAGATGCCCCGGCTCAAAGCCAGGACATCAATGGGGTTTCTTCCTCGGTGGACTGAGAGGGCGCAGCCTCAAACGAGGTGGCGCTCTCCGTCGACAGGTCGAGTTCCGAGGGGTCCTCCACGTGCTGGAGGGCCTCTTCGTGGGCGACCAGGCCGACCTCCACCAGGCGGGACAACGACCGGCCCAGCGTCTGCATGCCGGAGTTCTGCATGATCCAGTGCAGGCTGTCGATGCGGCCTTCGCGGACCTCCTGGCGAACCTCCTCGTTGTTCAGGAGGATCTCGAAAGCCGGAATCATGCCGCGACCGTCCGTCCGCTGGACCAGGGTCTGGCAGACCACCAGACGCAGGGCCCGGCTCAGCGTCTTGACGACCCGGGGATCGGGATCCTCCTGGAAGGTTCCGACCAGGCGATCGATGGCGCGGACGCTGCTGGACGCGTCCAGGACCGCGATCACCAGATGCCCTCCGGCGGCAGCCCGGATGACCAGTTCGGCCGTGTCGCGGTCGGGCAGCTCGCTCAGCGCCAGGACATCGGGGTCCTGCAAGACCGCCTGCTGCACGCCGTGGGCGAAGCTGGCCGTGTCGCTGCCGACCTCTCGCTGGATCATGGTGGCTTTCTGGTTCTGGTGCCAGAACTGGATGGGCTGCTCCAGGCTGACGATCCGGGCCGGGCGATGCTGGTTGAGATGCGCGAGCAGTGCGGCCAGGGTGTTGATCTTGCCGCATCGCGGGTGGCCGGTCAGCAGGATCAGGCCCGAGGGCTCGGCAAGCACCTGCTCCACCAGTCCACCCGAGAGACCCAGGTCCTCCAGACGGGGGATGTCCGTGCGGAGTCTCCAGATCGAGGCTGCGATTTCGCCTCGTTCGCGGTACAGGTTGAAGCGGAAGCCGGTGCCGGCCGCCGCGTGGCACAGGTCGACCTCCTTGCCGCTCTCCAGGCTCTGGCGATGGGGGCGGGTCAGGACGGGGGCCAGCAGGTGCCGGCAGTCGCCGCGGGTGATCCGATGCTCGCCGATGGGAACCAACTGAGAGTTGATCCGCAAAAGCGGCGGGCTTCCAACGTTCAGATGAAGCAGGGAGGCCCGATGCTGGACCACCAGGTCCAACAACTGGGCCAGCGAGTAGGGGACTTCAGAGGGTTCATTGGAAGTCTCGTCCAGGCCCTCCAGGACCTGCGCCAGGCGCTCCAGGACTCCCTCCAGACCCAACTCTGTCACCTTCTATTCCCCTTCGTTGTCGGTTGGGCCCTCGACCTCGAACTCCAAGGCCTGGGCGCGAGCAAGCTCTTCTTCCTCGGCGCGCTCGATCGTCGCGATGGCTTGATCCACCTCGACGGCCAGCAGCGCTCTGACCGATTCCACTTCCTCGGCGTCGGATGCGTCCCGGACGCAGACCGTCCCCTGGTTGATCTCCTGCAGGGCCATGCTGACAGGCCGGGCGGCATTCCCTTCATCGAGGAAGGGATGTCCGTCATTGATCTGGCGAGCACGCTTCATGGCCAGTGTGACCAACTTGAACTTGTTATCAACCTTTTCCAGAAGGTCGTCCAGGCTCGGGTCGACGAGCATTGTGTTCCTCCAGCATTCGTTTAAAAAGGATGCCGACGAGCGGCATCAACGTTCACCCTACCATACGGGGACCCGCTTGACCAGTCTTTTACGAGAACAGAACCGAGCCCAGGGTCAGGACCACGAGGAGCAGCAGGACCAGCCGGACGGCCGTGTGGAGTGATTCCTGGCGTTCCAGGATCGGCTTGAGGCGATCCTGGACGGGGCTGAGGAACCACGCGGTCGAGAGCAGATTGAGCATGACCAGCCGGGCCATATGGACCCCTCGGATGTCCATGACCCGGAAGTCGGGGTGGGCCAGCGAGAGGTGGTTGAAGGTTCGCGTGTTCCACAGGATCGTCAGCCAGAGCAGCGGGCTCAGGTGGCCCAGAAGCTCGGCCACGAGCAGGCGTCGTCTCTGCTCGGGGGGGAAGCGCCGAACGATCAGGCGCACCAGCAGGGGGCAGACCACGAAGCAGCCCAGCACGATCGTCGCCGAGACCCGTGCGTTGATCGGCCCGTTGTCGCCGGGCGGGATGCGTGTCGCCAGGATCGCTTCGTTGAGGACCTGCCCCAACGGCTCGCCCTTGCTGATCTTCATCAAGGACTCCTCGGCGCCCACCTGACCCGTGTACAGAGCCATGCACATCAGGACCATCAGCAGGACGCCGGGGAAAAGCGGAAACAAGGCGGCGATCGGATCGGGAAGAAGCGACAGCCAGTGCGGGGGCGTGGTCACGTGGACCGGGATGTCCACTTCCGAGTTCTGCGAGCGCAGGAACACGTGGGCCCGATGTTCTTCGGCCGCCCGCATCCCGGACGAGTCGATCCAGAACTCGAGCTCGACCTGATTGCCTTGGAAGGCGGTCGGGAGAATGCGGACCCATCGCTGCGTCGAGCGGCAGTAGCCGTTCAGCTCGCCCCCTCCGGAGTTCCAGATTTTCAGGATGCCTTGCACCACCCTTCGGCCCTTGGGGCCGCTGAGGTGCTTGATGGAGGCCACCTCGTATTCCAGCTTGGGGGGCTTCTCGGACGAGACCGTCTCTTGCCCCAGGAGCAGCATGCGCAGTTGGGTGATGGTCTGGGGCGGGTCGGGATAGGTCGGGTCCAGGGCCGCCTGGAGGCCTCGCAGCCATTGGGGAGAGATCTCCGGGAAATCCTCCGGCCGGAGGTTCCCAGGAGGCTGCCCCATGATCGGGACCTGTCCGGTCAGCATCCACCAGGCCAGGCAGACCAGGCGGTGGACGTCGAAGTAGGCCGGGACCTGGACCGGCTCAAAGGAAGATTCCGAGAACCCGTCCAGGGTGTCGGGGGGCTGCAGGCTCTCCAGGCGGACGGGGACGAAACGCAACCTGCCCATCGTGGTGACCAGGACATCCTCGGGACCGAACTGCCCGACGATGAACGGGGGAGCCTGGGCGTGCAGCTCTTCCAGGACCTCGGCGAGGTTGTTGGTCCAGGCCTCGGCCCGGGCCACGACCTGCTGCGGGCTGTGTTCCCGGAAGCGGACCAGCGGTTCACCGCCGGTGTACTCCCGAACCAGGTAGTGCAGGTTGCCCTCGGTGACGCGGTCGAGGGTGTTCGGAATGGTCGGATGGTCGATGGTCTGGAGGCGTTCGACCTCGCGCTGGAAGCGTTCGGGGAAGGTCGGGTCCCCATCGGCCTGAAAGAACTCGCGGAGCAGGACGAGGCGCCCGGTCTGCACTTCGGTGGCCGTGAATACCCGGTGCCCGACCTGTGAGACCAGGTCTTCCTGGAAGACGAACCTGCCCGCAATCGGGGTCTGTGCCAGTGCTTCCGTCAGGGTTGATCGCCTCCCCATCAGATATTCCTGACGAGTTCGAACAAATCATCGGGCCTCCTTCCGAAGGCGGCCCCGGCGCGGGCACAGGAATCCCGAAAACAGGCTTTGTCGTCGGCTTGAAGGAGATCCCTGTCTTGAGGAAAATTCTCTCGGGATGTCTGAAGTCGCCTTGACCGAGGCCGAAGAACGGCGCTCGGGTACTGGTGTTGCCCGCCGTCCTCGCGGCGGAACCACCGTTTCCCGGCGAAAGTCGGCGCCCCCGCCGCCCTCTCCCGAGAAGAGCTTCCGATGGAGGGTCTTGGGGGGGCTGCTCTTCCTTCTCTTCCTCACGCCCTTCCTGATCGTCAGCCTGGCGGCCCCCGAATGGACGGGCGAATCGGGGGCGGGTCTGGCCCGCTATCTGGATTACTGGTTGGGTCGAGCGGCCTGGATGCTTCCGGTGGTGACCATGGCCATCGCGCTGATCCTGTTCGAGGCCAACCCGGTGCGAGAATCCCACCTGCGCTCGGGCGTCCCCGTGCTTTTCCTGGGGTTGGTCCTGCTGGCGGCGCGACTGGATCACCAAGGCGGCCTGCTCGGGGACTATCTGGACGAGAAGCTCGTCTATCCCATCGGACCATTTGGAGCCTGGCTGGCCGTGGCCTGTTGCTTCCTGGCGGGTCTGGCGTTGCTCTGGCAGGTCACGCCGGTTGAACTGCTGGCGGGCCTGGCCGCCCTGGGTCGCTTTCTGGAACGCGTCTTGTTGGGTTTCCTGGCCGCGACCCTGGTCTTCTTCCAGGTCGCCTGGCGATGGACGCAGGCCGTGTTGCGGTTCATCGGAAACCGGGCCCTGAGCGCGGTCCGTCGGACCGGAGGTCGGGTCAAGAGGTTCTGGACCAACCGGTCGTCGAGGTCCCGACCCCGGCGCCCCGCGCACAGTTCCGTGGCTGAAGAGACCTCCAGGGGCCCGCGCGCCGGGCGCGAGCGGGTGGCCTTGTTCTGCGAGAGCGAGGAGACCGATGCGGCTTCGCTCGAACCGTCGGCTTCCTCCGCCGAGGCTCGGACCATTCCAACGCCCCCTCCGCCCGACGGGTGCCCGGACCGTGCCGAACCGCTTCTGGGTGCGTTCTCCGAAGAGGAGGAAGAGCCGGTCCTCGGACTCTCGGAGTCCTTGGACCCGGCGGACCCCCTGGATTCATCGGATCTGGAATCGGAGGTCCTGGGCCTCGTCGAAGAGGTCACTCTGGATGGTCCGGACGAGCCTTCCTGGGAATCGGCCGAACCCGGGCCGCTTCCGGTCTCAGGGGAGGAAGACGTCGACGGTGAGGCCACCGTCGTCGAGGCGCCGGCGGTCCCCGCCATGTCGGCCTCGACTCGCCTGGTGCACTCCTCCGGCGAGGGCCTTCTGGAAGAGCCGAACGGCCAGTTGAGACTCTTCCCGGCCCCTGCGACGCAGGCGGCGCCGCCGTTGCGTTATCGCCTCCCCCCCCTGTCGCTTCTGGAAGACGGGCCCAGGAACCGTCGGGTTCGGCCCGTCGAGGACAAGTCCCAGCTCCTGGTCGATACCTTGGAAAGCTTCGGGGTCCAGGCCCGCGTGGTCAACGTGGTCCACGGTCCTACCGTGACGCGATATGAGCTGCAGCCGGCCCGGGGGGTCAAGGTCAGCCGGTTCACCTCGCTGACCAACGATATCGCCCTGGCCCTGGCCGCCGTCTCGATTCGGATCGAGGCTCCCATTCCTGGGAAATCCGCCATCGGGATCGAGGTCCCCAACCTCAACACGGAGCTGGTGGTCCTCAAGGACATCCTGGGGTCGGAGAACTTCCGCAAGGGCCCGGGCTTGTGCCTGGGCCTGGGCAAGGACATCACCGGCCAGGCTCAGATGACCGACCTTCAGAAGATGCCGCACCTCCTGGTCGCCGGAACCACCGGATCGGGCAAGTCGGTCTGCATCAACACCCTGATTCTCAGCCTGATCTATCGATTCACGCCGCGACGCCTGCAGTTGCTCATGGTGGACCCCAAGCAGGTCGAACTGTCGATCTACGAAGGTCTGCCCCACCTGGTCGGCTTGTCCGGCGAGGATTCGGGCCGGATCCTGGTCGACCCCAAGAAGGCGGCCATGGCCCTCAAGCAGGTCGTGGACCTCATGGAGGCCCGCTACACCCTCTTCGCCAAGGCTCGGGTGCGCAATCTCAAGGAATACAACGACCAGGCCGAGGAGTTCCTCCCCTGGATGGTCGTCATCATCGACGAGCTGGCCGACTTGATGATGGTGGCCTCCAAGACCGTCGAGACCTCGATCTGCCGGCTGGCCCAGAAGGCGCGCGCGGCGGGCATCCACCTGGTGGTGGCCACGCAGAGGCCCTCGACCGACGTGATCACGGGCCTGATCAAGGTCAACATCCCGTCTCGCATCGCCTTCGCCGTCTCTTCAGGCGTCGACTCTCGGGTCATCCTGGACACCAGCGGCGCCGAGAATCTGCTGGGCAAGGGCGACATGCTCTTCCTCCCGGTGGATGCTTCCGAGCCGCGGCGCATCCAGGGAGCCTACGTGACCAATGAGGAGATCCAGCGGGTCGTGGAGTTCTGGCGCGAGCAGGCGGCGCCCGAGAATCGGATCGAGTTGGAGGTCCAGGACGCCGGGATGGAGGAGGCCACCGGCGACGGAGACGACGACAACAGCGACGACGACCTGGTCCAGGAGGCTCTGGCGGTGGTGCTCCGCTGTCAGCAGGCCTCGGCCTCCATGCTGCAGACCGAGCTGAAGGTGGGCTACGCGCGGGCTCGGCGCATCCTGATGGTGTTGGAGCGCAAGGGATATGTCGGGCCGGCCGAGGGGAGCAAGCCTCGCAAGATCCTCTATACCGGGGGAGAGGTCTGTTGACCCGGGGGAGGGGGGACGAAGGATCCCCTGGGACGGCCGGGAAACCACCTGGGGTGGTGAGGGGGTCTGGGAGGTGCTTGTGAGAGTCCACCATCAGCGGCTGGGTCTTGTCTTGTTCCTGCTGGTCTTTTTCGGTCTGGTTCCCGCGACGGCTCGGGCGGCCGGATCCGAAGGGGTGGCCACCCTGGTCCAGCTCTCCGGGGAGGTCACCTACCGGCCCGCCAGTGGGACGTGGTATGCCGCCTGGCCCGAGCTTCGCCACCGCCTCCTCGACCACGTCCGCACCGGGCCGAAGGCCGTGGCCACGCTGGAGTTCGATGTCGGCGGTCGGGTGGGCATCAACCAGGATTCCGAGATCCAGATCGTCGGCGAACGCCAGGTCGAGACCGTCGGGCAGGAGGGGTTCCGTCGGATCCTCCTCAAGGCGGGGGGAATCTGGGCCCGGGTGACCCGCCAGCGCAGCGAGCTGCAGGTGCAGACCTCCGGGGGCGTCATGGGGATCAAGGGCACCGAGTTCGTGGTCGAGACCACGCCGGATGGACCCACGACCCTGGCCGTCCTGGAAGGCTCGGTGGAGGTCCGGCCCGCCGTGGGTGAGCCCGTGCTGGCCCCCGCCGGCACCAAGGTCACCTTTGACCCCGCCACGGTTCCCGTGGTCAAGACCTACGAGGACCCCCAGGAGCTGCGCCGGGAGGTCATGCAGGGGTGGGACACCTTCAACCAGGTGGCGGGCCCCCTGATGGCGGCCACCGGCACGGGAGCCGTGAGCTACTACGGGGGGATGGCCCTGGACGTGGTCACCGATCCCGCCCAGGCGGCCCGGGACTTTGCGGCCTCCCAGGTCTCCTCGCGGGTGCCCATGGGTGGGCTCCTGGGGGGAGCCCTCTCCGGGGCAGGCCGCAGCCGCCCCAAGACTCCCGACTTTCCCCTGGGTCTGGCACCCGATCAGGCCCCGACCGGTGAGGATCCGCCGACCTTCACCTGGACGCCCGTCGAGAAGGCCGCCGGCTATGTCCTGCTGTTGAGCCGGGACGAAGGCATGGCCAGCCTGGACTGGACGGCTCGGGTCGATCAGGCCGAGGCCCGTTACCCCCTGAACGGGCCCCCGCTCCAGCCGGGGCGTTACTTCTGGCGCCTGATCGCCCTGGATTCGAAGGGCAAGCCCCTGGGCCGGGCCAGTCAGACCTGGTTTGAGAGCGAGGGGTGGAGTCCGCCCGTGGAACCCCTCCCCGAACCGGAAGTCCCCTGACCTGATCCTGCCTGCACCTGGAGGTCGCCTTGATCCGAACCCGGGAGCACGGCTGGGCGCTGGCCCTGGCTTTGGCCTGGTGGCTGCTCCTCCAGCTCCTGTCCGGGAACCCTCGCGTGGAAGCCCTGGAGCTGGGCTTCTTCGATCTGCGTTCAGCCCTCTTGGAGCGCCCCACGGATCTGCGCATCCGACCCGTCGGTCTGGACGAAGAGCTCGGATCGGACGGATGGAGCGCCCCGACCGCTCGACGACTGCTGGGGCTTCTGGCTGGGGGGGGAGTCCGGGGGGTCTACGTGATGGACCCGCCCGCTTCAGGGTGGGCGGCTCTGGAAGGGGCCCTGGTTGGATTCCCCGTGGCGGCCGTTCGAGCCGAGCCCGGCACCAGGGGACTTCCTTCGCAAGCCATTCCGACCGGATCCCTCTTCGAGCCGGAAGTGGACGGAGTCGTGCGCAGGATCCGCCTGACCGCGCCGGGACTCGCCGGCCCCCCTCGCCCCGGGCCGTCCCTGCTTCTGCTGGCGGCCCTGAAGGAGGTTCCGGTCTCTGCGATTCGCTTCAAGCCCGGGGGGGTTGAGGTCGGCTCGGATTGGATCCCCACCGACTCCCTGTACAGGGTCTGGGTCCACTTTCCGGGAGGCTCCCTGGCGGCCCGCGAGGCCTCGAACTCCCCTCTGCACCCGATCCCGGCGGCCCGCTTCCTGAAACCTCAAGCCCCCGTCCTGCGGCGTCTGGAAGGTTGCGTGGCGCTGCTGGGCAATTTCGCCGACGAGGCCCGGGATGAGGTCCTCACCGGCGCCGGGACCCTCCGGGCAGTCCAGGTCGAATCAGCCCTGTTGGATACATTGCTGTCCGGGCCTTTTGTGCGAAGACCCCCCCAGGTCGCACAGGCGGTTCTGCCCCTGCTCCTGGCCGGAACCCTGGCCTGCTTCCTGCCTCTTTTGAGACCCATGGGGCAGGCCTTCCTGGTCCTGGGTCTGGCTGCAGGAAGCTCCCTCTTGAACCTGTTGGCCTTTCGCCACGGCTGGTGGCTGGATCTCTTTGTTCCCCAGGTCACCCTGGCGGCAGTGCTCCTGTCGACGTGCGCGGTTCAGTTCCTTCGCTCCCGGCGCCTGGTGACCCAGTTCCTGGCTCCAGAGCTGGCCCGCGAGGTCCTCGTTCCCGGGCGAGGAGCCACCCTGGGGGGGCAACAGCGGGTGTGCACCGTGATGTTCTTCAGCCTGCCTGGTTGCCTGAAGCAGGAGACCTGGGACCCCGAGATGCTCTTGGATCGGCGCAACCAGTTCACCTCTCGGGCCACCGACATCATCCAGGCCTGGGGAGGCCGGGTGATGGATTTCCAAGGGGACGCCCAGATGGTCTTGTTCGGGGCGCCCCGCGAGCTTCCAGAGCATGCCGCCGCGGCGACGGGGGCTGCCCTGGAGATCCTGGAGGCGGCCCGGCCCCTGGTGCGGGGCTGGGGCGTTGAGGATCCGGCATCGGCCTCGGTGCACGCCGGGGTCTGCACGGGTCCTCTGGCCGTCGGCTTCGTGGGTTCCGAGCAGCACAAGGAGTTTGCGGCCATCGGGGACACCACCAACGTGGCCGCGCGGTTGTACGCCGCGGCGCTGAAGATGAAAGTCCCCGTGCTGGTCTCGGAGACGACCATGTCGGCGGGCTCGGGGGCCATCCAGGCGGATCCGCTTCCACCGTTGACCTTGAAGGGGAAGTCCCAGCCGGTCCAGGTGTTTCGGGCTCGAGAGGTCCATCTGGAGGCACCTGGCCGTTGAGCGAGCGAGTCCTGAGGGTCCTGCTCCTCCTGCTCCTGGCCCTGACGGCCCTTCTGATCTCGCGCCTGGAACCGGTTCGGGTCCTGGAAGGGGCCCTGTATGATCGGGCCTTGGCCTGGAACGGGGAAGGGATGAGGGACCCTCGGATCGTGGTGATCGGGATCGATCCCGCCAGCCTCGAGGCTTTGGGGCCCTTCCCCTGGCCGCGCAGCATTCACGCCCGCCTGCTGGAGGTCTTGCGCAGGCAGGGGGCCGAAGTCGTCTTCTTCGATTTGCTCTTCGACACCCCGGGAACCCGCGGAGTGGAGGACGATCGGGAGTTTGCCCGGGCCTTGAAGCGTTTTGGCAAAGTGGTGCTGGCGTCCTCGGTTTCCGAGCAGGACGCCCGGGAGAATCGGATGGGCCCGTTGCTGCCCATGCTGGCCGAGTCGGCGCGATGCGGGGTGATCAACCGCAAACGCGATCCCGACGGGGTGATCCGCTGGGGAATCCTGGCCGTGGCGGCCCTGGAGCCTCCGGCACCCTCGGCGGCCCTGCAGATGCTCCGACTGGATTCCGATGACCCGCCATGTGGCTTCCAGCCCGACCAGGTGACCTTGGGAGATCGGAGGATCCCCACCTCGGGAAGCGAGCCTTTCGAGGTGCCCATCCGCTTCCGGACCTCGCCGCCCCCGTTGTCCTACGTCCGGGTCCTGCGGGAAGAGGTGGCGCAGGAGGAGCTGCGGGGGCGCCTGGTCCTGGTTGGAGCCCACGGAACCGAGACCCAGGTGGACACCTTCGCAACCCCTTCGGGGTGGCGCCCGGGGGTCGAGATCCACGCCGCCTTGCTGGACACGTTGCTGGCCGGCAGGTTCATCCGCAGGGTTTCTCCCGCCTGGGATTTCCTGACCATCCTGCTGGCCTGCCTGGTGACCGGGACCCTGGTGGGCAGGGCGCGGAGCGCCCCTGCCGCAGCCCTGGCTGCCGGACTGGTCGCCACCCTCCTTCTGGTTGGATTCGTCGTCCTGCTGCGCCGGGGGTGGTGGATCGGTGCCCTGGGGCCGGTCCTGGGCGTGTTCATGGCTTTCGGACTGGCCTGGATCCTGCGTCTGGTCCAGGTCAGGAACCTTTTGGCCCAGTTCGTCGCGCCCAGCCAGGTGGGGGAGATGTTGAAGTCCGACCAGGCGACGAGCCTGGGGGGCAACCAGGTGCAGGCGACGGTCTTCTTCACGGACATTCGGGGTTACACCACCCTGTCGGAATCGCGCAGTCCCGTCGAGGTCATGGAGATCCTCAACCAGTACCACAGCCGGGTTGGAGAGATCTACGCCCGTCGGGGTGGCACGGTCATGACCTACCAGGGGGATGCCCAGATCGTCTTGTTCCAGCACCAGGGTCTGCAGGGATCCCTGGCGGTGGTCCGGGCCGTGCAGGCGGGTCTGGAGATGCAGCAGGCGATCGAGGGGATGCGCCAGCAGTGGGCCTTGGGGCCGGACGAGCGCTTCGAGGTCGGAGTGGGGATCTGCAGCGGACCGGTTTCGGTGGTCACCGTGGGGGCTGAGAGCCACAAACAGTTCACGATCCTGGGAGACACCGTGCGGAGGGCCTCGGAGGTCCAGGGACTGAGCGCCTCCTTGGAGGCCCCCGTCTTGTTGGATCCGGTTTCTCGGGAGTTGGCGGGCGGGGCCGTTCTGGTGGATCCGACCGGACCCGTCGAATTGCCGGGGAGCGCCGAGCCGGTCCTGCTGTACCGGGCCAGGGGGGTTTCAGAGCAGGGATAGGGCCCAGAAACCGCTCAGGACGGAGCCCAACAGGAAGAGGAAGCCGATCGACTGGCCGGCCATCTGGAGGATTTCGGCCAGGGGACCGTCCAGCTCCCCTCGGAATGACAGGTGCCAGGGCGTGCGGGACCGGGCCGGGCAGGCCGGAGGGACCGCGACCAGGCGGGTGGGTCTTGGGGGGAGGGTGCGGCAACCCCAAGGATGCTCTTCGAGGCGCCAGGCGGGCTGGTTCATGATTTCCTCCATCTCGGGTCCGGGGCGACCCCCCGATTCCCGGAGTCTGTCAGCGTTCGGGCCGAGGGGCCGGGTGGTGCTCGACGACCTCGCTGCCGGGGAACAATTCCAGGGCGGCCTGGACGAATCGGGTGTGGGGGGAGCGGCCCTGCCTGGTCGAGGGACGGGGCCGTCGGGAGGTCGAGGGGCGCGTCAGGGGTTCGGGTGGAGCCCACCCGGAAGGCTGGGGAGCCGGCAGAGCGCACATGTCTTGGGCCTCCTTATCGATACTTGCGAATCAGCGCGGACACCCGTCCCACGACCCGGAAGTCCCGGGACACGACGATGTCGGCATAGGCGGGGTTGTCCGACCGCAGGACGACCCGGTCCGCCTCCGGGTAGAAGCGCTTCACGGTGGCTTCGTCCTCGATCATGGCGACGACGATCTCGGTGCGGTGCACGCGCACCCCCGGGTCCACCAGGACCAGGTCGCCGGCCTGGATCCCTTCGGCCATGCTGTCTCCTCGGACCCTGAGGAAGAAGGAACGCTCGTGCACGGGCAGCCAGTCCTGTCGAACCGGCAGGCGGTCTTCGATGTCCTCCACGGCGAGGATGGGCCGTCCGGCCGCGACCTCGCCGATCAGGGGGACCATCCGGACAGGTTCCGTCGAGTCGGACTCTTCCAGAAGCCCGTTGGCCAGACGGATGGTGCGGGCCCCGGATTCCCGATGGATGCAACCCCTCTTTTCCAGCGCTTCCAGGTGGCGGCTCACGGCCTGGGTGGACCGGAAGCCGCAATGCTCGGCAATCTCGCGGAAGGTGGGTGGGAAGCCCCTCTCTCGGATGGTCCGGACCAGGAAGTCCAGGATTTCCTGCTGGCGCGCGTTGAGTTCCGGTTGCACGGCTTCCTCCCGGAGATCTGTGAACATCTGTTCACCTTCTGTCTGGATTCTAGTGAACATCCGTTCACTTGTCAAGCCTGGTCCCGGTCCCTGAATCCGCCGCCTACCGTGGCATTCGGCCGTCGATCCATTTGTGGCCCACCCACACCCGGGTGTGGGTGGGAAGGGCCTGTCTGCGTCGTCAGGCGCACCTCTGTGGTGCTCACGTAGTTTCCAACTACGCTCCGCTCCTCAGAACGCACGCCTTCCTTGCATCCAGACCCGCCTCGGCGCCCTCGGTTCTCACGCCAGACGGCGGATTCAGGCGGTCCTTTCGGATTTGTCTGGGAAGGGGGGATGGAGAGGAACCTTTTGTCGGGGATCGAATCTGACTGCCCGTGTTCGGCCAGACCCTCCAGGCCCCCGACCTGAGTCGTGCCTCTGGAGATCGGTCCGAGCGGCTTTTCGATCGAGGAGGGTGTTCATGCGCAGGTTCTTTGGCGTCGCGGTCCTGGCCCTGGTCCTGACCGGTTGGGCCTGGGCTCAGGCCGGGTGGGTGGCGACCCCGGGAATCGGAGTGGGGGCGCTTCGATTGGGGATGACCGCCTCTGCCATCGAGAAGATGGTGACTCGGAGCCCTCGGACAGACCATCAGGAAATTTCTGGCAAGCCCAAGTGGATCTACTACAACGAGGGTCTTCAGGTCCACTATGACGACGCCTTGAAAGCTTTGCAGATCGTCGTCGACAAGCCTGGAATCAAGACTCCGGAGGGCCTCCAGGTCGGAGACCCTTCCAGCCGGATTTCGGCTCTGTATGGCCAGGCCGGGCAATCCCACCAGTTGCCGACGGCGGCCAAGATGCCCAAGCAGTATTATTACGTGTTCCCCTCCCGGGGGCTGGGCGTCCAGACCGAGGGCGACCGGGTCCTGCTCCTCTACATCTTTCCCGCCCGCTAAAAACTTGACCCGGTCCCCAACAGGGGCCGGGTCAAGCGCTGCCAGGTCGGGCTCGGCTCAGGGGTAGATGAACTCCGGGACCACCCTCTGGGGGATGAGCCTCGCCTTCCAGGCCCGGTCCAGCAGCTCCTGGACGGCCTGACGCCCCTCCACCCCGAAATCCAGGGTCGAGCGATTCACGTACATCTCGACGAACCGGTCGGCCCGAACCCTGTCCAGCCCGCGACCGTACTGCATGGCGTACTCCAGAGCCGGCTCTCGATGGTCCAGCGCGTGGCGGATGCTGGCGCCCAGGATCCCGGTAATCCGGCTCATGAGTTCGGGGCCCAGGTCCCGACGCACGCAGTCCACTCCCAGGGGCAGAGGCAACCCTCCCGTCTGTTCGGCCCACCACCGGCCCAGGTCTTCGACGAGGGCCAGTCCCTGGTCACGCCAGGTGAGCTGCCCTTCGTGGATCACCAGGCCTGCCGAGGCCCGGCCTTCCGCCACCTCGTCCAGGATCCGGTCGAAGGCGACCTCGCGCACCGCGAGGGGGCGTTCGGCGTAGAGTTGAGCCACCAGCCAGGCCGTCGTCAGCTTTCCGGGAATGGCCACCGGGCCTGCCAGGGCCTCTTCCGCAGACAGGCCCGGGCGGGTTATGAGGATCGGCCCGTAGCCATGCCCCAGGCTGGCCCCACAGTGCATCAGCGCATAGCGGTCGTGCAGGAAGGCGTAGGCATGGGCCGACATGGCGGTGACTTCCAGGCGCCCCTCAAAGGACCATTGGTTCAGGGTCTCGATGTCTGCCAACACATGGGAGAAGCGCAGGTCGCCGGTGGGAATCGCATCCACCGCCAAGGCGTAGAACATGAAGGCGTCGTCCGGGTCGGGGCTGTGACCGACGCGGATTTCCAGGGGCTGGGACATGGGAACTCCTTTGGATGGACGGGTCAGGGGCAGGCGGTCTTCGGACGGATCCTGGTGAATCCTACCCCGGAGGGGAGACTGCCAGATCCAGCCCGTGTCCTGCCGGGAATAGCCCCGGAACCGTCACCGGCAGTCTTCCCGAGGCGCCGCGGCGTCCCATGAGGACTTCGGAGATGGCCTCCAGGGTGAAGTCTCCGTAGTTGTAGCCCAGGACGCAGGCTCCCGCAGTCGGGAGATCACCCAGGATATAGGGGCTGGAAAGCGAGACCAGCACGGTCCGGGGATTGGCTTCCAGGACGGCCTGGGCCAGTTCCCTCTGGGCATCGGGAAGCCGGTCCCTGGCATAGAGGGCCAGGACCACCGCCGCGGCCTCTGAGGCGCGCCGGGCCACCTCCCGGACCGGAGGGCCAGCCACCGAGAGATGGAAGGCCTGTTCGGTCACCCGGGGGTGGAATCGGCTCAGCAGGGGAGCCAGGGGAGCACGAATCGAGACTTCGCCCAGCGGGCTCAGGGGGAGCAGGTCGGGGGCCAGGACCAGGAGCTCCTCTGAGGGATCCAGATTCAGCGGAAGGAGGTGCTCGCGGTTGAGCAGGACCGTGACGCCTCGGGAGGCGATCTCCCGCATCTCGGCCTGGTGGGAGGCCACGTCCCAGGTGGGCTGCGCGGAGGGCCTTGCCTGGAAGCGCTGGCGCAGGTCTGCCAGCCGTCGGAGGGACTCGTCCAGACGGGTTTCGGACAGGCGCCCTTGCCGTACGGCTTCGACCAGGCCTTTCAAAGCCTCCAGTTGCTGGGCGAAGGGGCCCAGGGCCAGGACCAGGTCGGCCCCGGCTTCGATCGAGCGCACGGTGGCCTCGGCGAATCCCCAGCGGTCGGCCAGGGCTCGCATGGCCAGGGAGTCGGTCACGATGACGCCCTGGTAGCCCATGTCCTGCCGCAGGAGGCCGGTCAGGACAGGTGCCGAGAGGGTGGCGGGCAATCCCGCGGTGGGGTCCAGGGCGGGGAAGGTCACGTGGGCCGTCATGATCGCTTCCACCTTCTCTGCAACGGCGGCACGGAAGGGGAGGAGCTCGACCTGCTCCAGGCGTTCCCGACCGTGGGTCAGCGTGGGAAGCGCGAGGTGGGAATCCAGCGAGGTGTCCCCGTGGCCTGGAAAGTGCTTGGCCGTGGGGGCGACCCCGCCGTCGCGCAGACCGCGGAGGGCGGCGCTGCCATGGGCGGCGACGCTCTGGGGGTCCTCTCCGAAGGAGCGCACGCCGATGATCGGGTTGGCGGGGTTCACGTTGACGTCCAGGCAGGGAGCGAAGTCGACATGCACACCCAGGTCGCGAAGCTCCCGCCCCATGAGGACGTGGGCCCGGTAGGTGGCCTGGGGATCCTGCGTGGCTCCCAAGGCCATGGCCCCCGGCGAAAGACTCATCTCGGGGAAGCGGAAGCGGTCCACCAGCCCGCCTTCCTGGTCGACCGCGATCAACGCCGGCTGCGGGGAGGCGGCGTGGATGGCCTCGATGAGGTCCGTCACCTGGGCACGGCTGGCCACGTTCTTGGCGAACAGGATGACGCCGTTCCAGGCGTGGCGGGCAAGGTGCTCCCGGTCGGCTTCGGAGAGCCCGGTTCCGGGGAGGTCGATCATGATCAACTGGGCCGCCTTGTCCTGAAGGGAGAGGCGGGTCGGATGGTCCGCGTGCTTCATGGGGCGCCGGTTCCCCGGGAAGTCGGGGGTTCCTGCCCAGTCGGAGGGGGCGGCCGGGCGGTCTGGTCAGCTCCGGGTGCGGAACTGCAGGACCGTCTGGCTGGAGACCTGGATCCGGTCGCCCACCACCACCTGACGCTCGGCTCCAGGCAGCAGCGAGATCCCGTTCACGAAGGTCGGGTTGGTCTCGCTGCGGTGCTGCACGAAGAAGCGGTTGTTGCGCAGGACCAGGACGCAGTGGACGCGACTGACCTCCGGGTCGGCCAGACGGATGTCGCAGTTTCGGCCACGGCCGATCATGAGGCGCTCTTTGTTGAGGTCGAAGGACTTGCCCAGGTCGGCCTGAACGCCCTCCAGGATCTCCAGGTGCAGATTGCGCAGGGCCTCGACGACGCGACGCTCCAGGAAGATCAGCACGGTGCTCCCCAGATGGATCCGGTCGCCGGTCATCAGGACGACCTCGTCGCCCTCGCCCAGAGCCAGGCTGTTGACCTGGATCTCGGAGCGGAAGTTGACCAGGGTGAAGCGACCGCTCCGGTAGCGCAGGACCGCCTGGTCGTTGCTGATCTCCGCCTCGTCGACCTCGATGTCATTGAAGCGTTGCCCCGGAGACCCGATGGTGACGACCCGGTCCTCGGAGAACTCCGAACCCAGCAGGTCCACCTTCTGCCCCTTGCGGCTTCCTTCGAGGTAGCCCACCACGAAGTCGGAATGGTGCCTCCAGGCACTGGTCGAGCTGCCGAAGGATTCGGGATCGAAGAGGGGGACATCCGGCTGGTCCGCAGCCGGGGCCTCCACGGGTGGGGATTCCGGTGCCGTCCGTCCGCCTCGCAGCGAGCGCTCCAGGTGGGCCGGCAGTCCCCGGGGCACGATCCCACCGACTGCAGGCATCTCTTCGGGAGTCTCCACGGTGGTCCCCGGCAGGGCCTCCGGTGTCAGGCTTCCGGGTTCCGGCGGAGCCTCGGGCTTCTCCAACTCCAACGGGGCCGGCGGGGCCTCGGGCTGGACGGGGGGCCGGGGAGGAGGCATGGCCAATGGCTCTTCGGGCTCCTGGACCGGTGCCCGGGGGGGTGGGGGCGGCATGGCCAGGGGCTCTTCGGGAGCGTCGACAACGGGCGGGGTTGGACGGGCGCGTCGCCGGGCCGGTGGTGTGGGCGGCTCGGGCTCTGGTCGGACCGGAGGCGCGGGCATCTCCAGCGGTGGCTCCTGGGGCGGAGCAGGCGACACCGGGCGCTCCTTGCGAGGGGCGCCCGAAGAGGAGGCGGGGGTCGTCCGGATCGAGCGTGGGCGGCTCTGAGGCTTGAGCGGCTTGGCTGGGGTCGCCTCCAGGGGCGCCCCCGGCATCCGTCGTGGACGCAAAGGCCCGGGGTCCTGGCTGTCCTCGATGGAGCCCAGGCGAGGCGAATCGCCGGGGTGGTCGGGGGCCGGGGCCTCGTCACCGGTCTTGTTGCGCCAGGTGCGCAGGGAGGCGCGCGAGCCCTCCGGCTTCTTGGAACCGCCGGAGTCCAGCTCACCCAGGCCTCGGCGCTGCTCGCGGGACTCGGGCCAGTTCGGCTTGGGCGAGGGTCCGAAGCGCGGCCTGGTCTCCAGGCTCTCTTCTTCGTCTTCCTCGAGGCTGGGGTCGACCTTCCGCACGACCAGCGAGCTCTGGCCGACCATGATGACGTCCCCTTCATAGAGCGGGGTGGGCAGGTCCGAGCCGATGACGATCTCCTTGGGACGTCCGCTGAGCACCCGTCGGAGCCGGGTCGGGACGGGGCTCCCCTCGCTCTGGAGGATGCCGTAGGTGTATTCGCGATCGTGCCAGACCAGGAGTGCCTGCTCGGAGGGCAGGCTGTCATCGTTGAGCAGGACTCCGGCACTCTGGCGCGGATCGTCGGGCCCGAGCCTGCGGCCCAGGACGAGAAGGGTCTCGCGAAGGGGGAAGCGGCTGCCCTGATCGGGGCCCTGGGCGGCCACCAGGAGCAGGCCGCCAGGGGTGGAACGCGCCTGCCGCCGCCCTCGAGCGGGGGCCTCGTCCGCCAGTCCGGCCAGGCCTTCCATCGGTTCCCGGGATTTCTCCTCCGCCAGGTCGTTCAGGGCATCCAGGACGGGCCCCTTCAGGTTGGGCTGTCGCAGGGGCGGGGGCTGCACCGCATCGCCCAGTCGGCCGGTCCGGATTTCGACCGCCTCCACGCCGAAGACCAGCAGGCCCAACTGGACCTTCTGACCGGGCTGAAGCAGATGCTGGTCGACGGACTTGCCGTCCACCAGGGTCGGATTGGTGCGGGAGCGGTGTTGAAGGAGATAGCCCCGCTGGGCTTCCTTCCACTGCAGGATGGCGTGAACCCTGGAGACCGTCGGTTCTGAGAACAGGACCCAACCCGGAGCGTTCTCATTGGGGTCCAGGGCCCTCCCCAGGGTCATCTCCTGGGCATCCAGGGAAAAGACCTTTCCCCTGTCGCTGCCATCCAATACCCGAATCTGCAAGCCGGAATTCCAAGCCATGGGCCAGCCTCGACGCCTCCTCAAACAGTCTACGCAGGTTCAACATCCGGAAGCCCGGACCTTCCTGGACCGGACCTGTCCGAAACCGCGGCTGGACTCAGCGAAGAACCGGACCCGCCAGGGCCCGATCGACCATTCTGAGCCCGGACTCCACCGCGTCGAGGAACGGGGTAAGCGTGTTGGCCGTCAGGGCCGAGACGGGGACGGCTCCCGTCCAGGTCTCCAACGCGGCCTGCATCCGTTCCGGGGCCACCCGGTCCACCTTGTTCAAGAGCAGGATCTGGGGGATTCCATCCAGGGCCAGGTCTTCCAGGATTCCCTGGACCGCCATGATCTGGTCGGGGTGATTGGGATTGGAGACGTCGACCACGTGGATCAGGAGATCGGCGTCGTCCAGCTCTTCCAGGGTCGCTTTGAAGGCTCGGGCCAGGTCTTCGGGCAGATCCTGGATGAACCCCACGGTGTCGGTGAGGATCACCTCCCGCCCGGAGGGCAGCCGGAGCCTGCGCGAGGTGGGGTCCAGGGTGGCGAAGAGGCGGTCTTCGACCAGGACCTCGGCTCCGGTCAGCGTTCGCAACAAGGTCGACTTCCCCGCGTTGGTGTAGCCGACCAGGTTGACCACGGGGATCCCCGAGCGGGTTCGTCGGGAGCGGCGCAGCCGCCGTTGCCGGGAGAGCTGTTCCAGCTCCTTCTCCAGTCGAGCGATGCGGTCCTTGACGCGCCGGCGCAGGACCTCGATCTTGGTCTCGCCCGGCCCGCGGGCTCCGATGCCCCCGGTCAGACGGGACAGGAAGTCATCCTTGAGGACCAGGCGAGGCAGGCTGTACTTCATCTGGGCCAGTTCGACCTGCAGCTTGCCGTCGCGGCTGTGGGCGCGCCGGGCGAAGATGTCCAGGATCAACTGGGTCCGGTCGATGACCTCCAGGTCCCCGAGCTCGGAGATGGCGCGCATCTGCGAGCCCGAAAGCTCGCCCTCAAAGACGATCAGGTCGGCGCCCTTCTGCATGGCGGTGATCATGAGGTCCTTGAGCTTGCCGCTGCCGACCACGTAGCGGGGGTTCAGATCGCGTCGGCGCTGGGTGACCACCTCGACCACCTGGATCCCGGCCGAATCGGCCAGCTCCCGCAGCTCGGCCATCGACTGCTGGAGATCCTCCAGGCGGCCGGTGGTGACGCCCACCAGGATGCCCTTGCGCGTCGTTCCCGAGACCTGGCTGGAGTCGCGGTTGGCGGCGGCGGATTCCTGTTCGAGGCCCGTCAGGAGGGCGGCGAAGTCGAGGTCGAGTTCGTGGATCGAGACCGGCTCTTCCAGGTGCCAGGGGTCGCCCCCGGACTTTTCTGGTTTCAGCCAGGCCAGATGGAGGTTGCCAGGAAGGCCTGAAGGCAGGGCCTGCACCGCGCCCAGCAGGTCGAACCTCAACAAGGCCAGGTCGGTCAGGTCGTCGTGGGTGAGGGGCTCGCCGTCGAGATGGGTGTGCAGGAAACGCACGCCGCGAAAGCGGGCCTTGCCGACCCGAAAGCGGGAGAGCTCGGAGATCACGATGCCCTTGGCGTCGCCGATGTAGACTTCCAGCACGTTCCCCCGGCGGTCTACCAGGATCCCGATCTGCCGACCGGTCTCTCGGGAAACCTGGGTCAGGGCTCGGGCCAGTTCGGGCGTCAGGACACGGTCCGGGGGGATCCTTTTTTGAAAGAGTCTCTGGAGATTCTTCTTCTGGCTGGGCTTCAGTCCCAGGATGTTGCCCTTCAGGTCGCGGATGGGTGGGCTCCTCCTCTGGCAGGGATCCTCTTCGGGATGTCCAACGGGGGCGCGCCCGAGAGACTCCCATCATAGCACGCGGGAGGCATTCCCGGGTGGGAACGTTCCGTCTGCCGGCCAGTCCCGATGGCCCGGAGGAGGTTGGCGGCACGCGTATAACCTGTAGTCTTCCTAAGGTCCAGGTACACAGGAGAGGAACTGTCCTCGCATGGCCCGGTACAGTCTGAAGAAAATCGCCATCGTGGTGACGCTGTTGGGCCTGATCGGTCCGCTTCTGTGGCTCTTCCTCCAGAAGGCCTTGGAACCGACGGTCTTCGGGGCCACGGTGAGCATGTGCCTGGCGCTGGCCGTCCTGAATCTCTGGGACCAGCAGAGGGTCAGCCGCAAGTTGGCCCTGGACGACGTCGAGGCTTCCCGGGAGCTGATGGAGAAGTCGCAGTATCGGGCGGCCCTGAACCGCCTGGAATCGGCTCTGGCCCACGATCCCACCTGTTTCGAGGTCCGCGTGGCCCGGGGCGAGATCTACCGATGTGAGCAGGCCTACGATCTGGCCCGTCGAGAACTGGTTGAGGCCATCCGGATCCGTCCGGACTCCTTCCGAGCCCACTTCGCCCTGGGTCTGACCTACCTGCAGGAGAAGAAGGTTTTCGAGGCCGTCTCGGAGTTCCGGCGCACCATTCAGTTGAAGCCGGATTTCAGCGAGGCCCATTTCATCCTGGCCCAGTCCTACGAACTGGCCGGCGAGAAGGCCAACGCCCTGGAGGCCTATCGGACCTTCCTGAAGGTCGTTTCTGGTGAACCGGACACCAGCCGGAAGATCGCCGACTATGTCGACCGAAGTCAATCCCGGATCATGGCGCTCAAGTAGACCGGAGGAGCACGATGGCCGACAAAGCCAACAAGAAGCCGGAACCGAACCTGGTCGAACTGGGCAGCATCCTGTTCATCCTGGCGGTGCTTTTTTCGGTCGTCCTTCCGGCGTGGGAACAGGTCTCCGTCCTGGCCCAGGAGCAGACCAACCTGCAGAAATGTCAGCAGAATCTCCTGGACATGCATCGAGGCATTGACGCCTATCGCCAGGCCCACAATGGCATTTTCCCTCCAACCTTGGGAACCCTCGTCGCCGAGAAGATTCTTCCGGAGATGCCCAAGTGCCCCTCTTCCGAGAAACAGACCTATGCCGGCAAGGGATATCAATACAAGCCGGGCGATCCCGGTCGCTACACGCTGATGTGCATGGGCAGCGCCCACGGTGAGCTGGACCTGGGCCTCAATGAGCCCCTGTATGACTCGCTGTATGGGCTTCGCCCGCCGATGAAGGCGATCAGCTCGCCCTCGCCCTCGCCTTCGCCCTCACCCTCGCCAGGACAGAGCGCCGAGAAGTGAGGGATGGCCTCGGGGCTTGATTTCCGTCCAGGACGCTGCCATAATGTCGTGGCTGGGAACATAGAAGCGCGGGTCCCGATCACGGGAGCTCCCTTGCGGCTCCCGCATCTTTGATTTTATCCGGGGTTGTCCCGGTTGGGAGGTGAACAGGTTGTCCGAGAAAGAGGAAGCGATCGAAGTCGAGGGAACCGTGGTCGAGGCCTACCCGAATGCACGGTTCGGGGTGGAACTGCCCAACGGGCACCGCGTGCTGGCGCACGTGTCCGGCAAGATTCGCCGGCATTTCATCCGGATTCTTCCCGGAGACAAGGTGACGGTCGAGCTTTCGCCGTATGACCTGAGTCGGGGTCGTATTACCTACCGCTACAAGTAGGTCTCCCCACCTCCGGATGCGAGGCCCGTCTCCTTCCCTGGGAAGAGAGCGGGCTTCTTGCATGGACTGCTCCGGAGCCCCTGCACGCGGCGGGAGGGAAAGCGACCAGGTTCGGGAAGAGGCGCCGGCCTGAGGGCGGAAATGATGACTCGGAGCGCCGTGTCCGCTCCGAAGATAGGACGGAAGACCACCTGATGCACATCCTGCTCGCCGACAAGATGCACCCCCAAGCGATTGAGGCCTTCAAGAGCCTGCCCGGGACCCAGGTCAGCAATCGCCCTGAACTCGGCGCGGAGGACCTTCCCGCGCACCTGGAGGACGTGAACGTCCTGGTGGTGCGTTCGACCAAGGTCACTCGGGCTGCCCTGGAAGCCGCTTCGAACCTGGGCCTGGTGATTCGCGCCGGTTCCGGGGTCAACACCATCGATGTGGCCGCAGCCACCGAGCGCGGCGTGCGCGTGGCCAACACCCCGGGGACGAATTCGGCGGCCGTGGCAGAGGTGGCCATGGGTCTGCTGCTTTCGGCCGACCGACGCATTCCCGACAACGTCCACGAGCTGCGCCAGGGACGCTGGAACAAGAAGGAGTTCGGCAAGGCCCAGGGGTTGAAGGGGCGAACGGTCGGACTGGTCGGGGTCGGACAGATCGGGCGGGAGATGATCCAGCGCCTGCGCGGGTTCGACGTCCGGGTCCTGGTCTGGTCTCGCTCCATGACGCCCGAGAAGGCCCAGGTCCTGGGGGCGGAGCATTGCCCCGACCTTCTGGAACTGGCCCGGCGCAGCGACGCCGTCTCGATCCACGTGGCCTTGACCGCGGAGACACGCGGTCTGGTCGGAGCGGAGTTCCTGGCTGCGATGAAGCCTGGAACGATCCTGATCAACACGGCGCGCGCCGAGGTGGTCGACACCGAGGCCTTGATCCGGGCCATGGAGGAGAAGGGGTTGCGTGCCGGATTGGACGTGTTCCCCTCCGAGCCGACCACCGGTCAGGCGGAGTACGATCACCCCCTCATCAAGAACCCGAACTGCTATGGGACCCATCATATCGGGGCCTCGACCGATCAGGCCGAGTATGAGACCGGCCTGGAGGCCGTGCGTGTGGCTCAGGCCTTCCTGGCCAAAGAGCAGGTTCCCAACTGCGTGAACCCCGCCTAGGCGGGTCCCGCGCGGCGGGAATATTGAGGGCCGGCCCGGAACTCCGGGCCGGCCTTCAACATGAAGAAGGTGTTCCTAGGCCTCCCGCAGGGCCAGGACCAATCCGGCCGTGGCCAGGCCCCAGACCACGCAGAACGTCAGCACCAGGACCGGGGCCAGGGCGCCCGGTTCGGTCGGACTGGTCCACTGGACCATCACCACATGGCAGGTCGGCAGGATCCCGACGCCCGCACCCAACCCCAACAGGCGATTGGCGGCGTCGCTGAAGAAGGGGAGGAGCAGCAGACCCCACAGCCCTCCCGTCACCAGGTGGGATTCGAGCCACGCCGGGGTCAGCTCGGGAGCCAGGGCGATTCCCCACTGAGCCATGACCCCGGCCGCCCCCAGGAGCCACCATCCCAAGGAGGTGAGGGCCCCGGCCAGGGCGCCGGCGAAGAAGAGGAAGGCCAGGCGGCGGGCCAGTTCCCTCATCGGCGTTTCCCCCTTCCGGGTCTGGCCTTCGGAGCTCCACCCAGCCAGGCTCCCAGCATCCCCAGGACTCCGCCCCAGAGGGCCCAGGCGCCCAGGATCCAGGCGGGGGCCCACGGACCCGAGGCGGCGGGCCAAGGCCCCCCGACCAGCCAGGTGCGCAGGGCGGGCGCCAGGCTCAGGACGAGGGCAGCCAGCATCACCTGACTCCAGGCTCGCCCCAGGAAGACCGCCAACGGGATGCCCCAGAGGGCTCCTTCGGCGACTCGAGGCAGGACGTTCCCGGCCAGCAGAGGAGCCTGTTGGGGGCCCACCTCGGCCCTTCCCAGCAGCGAGGCCAGCACCAGGACGCCGTAGCAGGCCAGGGCGCCGCTGGAGGAGGCGAGGGCCACGCGTTGCAGGAAGGCTCTCATGGAGGCGTCGAGTTCTTTGCAAGCCTCGTGGCTCCTCCAGACCGGATGTCGGGGACGGGACGGAGGAGGAGTCCTGTGCTGGATGGAAGGCAGTCCAGAGCATCCGGCAGACGGGGCGCGTCTCCCATGAGGGAGACTCCGGCTTCGGGTTTCCGGAATCCTGACGGGAAAGGACCGGGCTGATGAACCTCCACGAGTTTCAGGGCAAACGGTTGTTCCAGGGGGTGGGGATTCCCATACCGCGGGGCCAGGTGGCCGAGTCGCCCGACCAGGCTCGGGCCACGGCTGCGGACCTGCACGGTCCGGTGGTGGTCAAGGCGCAGGTCCATGCCGGCGGACGGGGCAAAGCCGGAGGCGTCCTGCGGGCGGAAGACCCCGAGGAGGCCGCCCAGCACGCGGCTCGCATCCTGGGGATGGAGATCCGGGGGCTGAAGGTCCGCAAGGTCCTGGTCGAGGAGGCGATCGCCATCGACCACGAGCTGTACCTGGGGTTCACCCTGGACCGCTCCACCGGCACCCATGCGGCCATGCTCTCGAGCGTCGGGGGGGTGGACATCGAGGACGTGGCGACGCGGAATCCGGAAGCCATCATGAAGGTGCATCTGCATCCCCATCTGGGCCTGCAGGCTCATCACGTCCGGCGCCTGGTCCACGGCACCGACCTGGATCTGGCCCAGAAGGTGGCTCTGGGCCAGGTGATTCGGGGGCTCTGGCGTCTCTACTCCGAGTCCGACTGCTCCCTGGCCGAGATCAACCCCCTGGCGGTGCTGCACGACGGGCGTCTGGTCGCGGCGGACTCCAAGATGGACCTGGACGACAACGCCCTCTTCCGTCACCCGGAATGGGTGGATCTTCGCGAGGTGGCCGAGGAGGACCCCCTGGAGAGGCGGGCCCGCGAGCTGGGCCTGTCCTACGTGCGGCTGGATGGAGAGGTCGGGATCCTGGGGAATGGGGCCGGCCTGGTCATGACCACCCTGGACGTGGTCCGTCGAGTCGGGGGGCGGGCAGCCAACTTCCTCGATGTGGGAGGGGGCGCCCAGGCCGGCCTGGTTCGCGAAGCCATGCGACTGGTTCTGGATGACCCCCGGGTCCGGGGGATCCTCTTCAACATCTTCGGAGGGATCACGCGCTGCGATGAGGTGGCCCGAGGCATCCTGGCCGGTCTGGAAGACCTGGAGGTCCAGGTCCCGATGGTCATCCGCCTGTCGGGAACCAACCAGGAGGAAGGACGCCGGCTCCTCTCGGAGCGAGGCCTGCAGACGGCCGACTCCATGACCGAGGCCGCCGCCCGGATCGTCGCCTTGACCCGCCCGGATGGAGGAAACCGATGAGCATCCTGATCGACGCTTCAACCCGAGTCCTGGTGCAGGGGCTGACCGGGAAGGAGGGGCGTTTCCACGCGCAGCAGATGATCGAGTCGGGGACCCGGGTGGTGGCTGGAGTGACTCCCGGGCGGGGAGGACAACAGGTCCTGGGAGTGCCGGTGTTTGACAGTGTCCCGGAGGCCATCCAGGCGACCGGAGCCAACGCGTCGCTGGTCTTCGTCCCGCCTGCGGCGGCCGCCGACGCCTGCCTGGAGGCTTTGGAAGCCGACCTCCCCCTGGTGGTCTGCATCACCGAGGGAGTGCCTGTGCACGACATGGTCGCGGTCCGCGCCGAGTCCTTGCGCCGGGGAGCCCGCCTGCTGGGGCCCAACTGTCCCGGTCTGATTTCCCCCGGGAAGTGCAAGCTGGGAATCATGCCGGCCGGGATCTTCTCGAGCGGTCCGGTCGGCGTGGTGTCGCGCAGTGGAACCCTGACCTATCAGGTCGTGGACGAGCTGACTCGGGCCGGCCTGGGACAGACGACCTGCGTGGGAATCGGCGGCGATCCGGTCCTGGGAACCGGGTTCCTCGAGATCCTGCAGCTCTTCGAGCAGGACCCGGAAACCCGGGCCGTGGCCCTGATCGGCGAGATCGGTGGCACCGCCGAGGAGGACGCGGCGCTCTGGATCCGGGATTCGAGGCTGTCGGTGGTGGCTTTCATCGCCGGTCAGACGGCCCCTCCGGGCAAGCGCATGGGGCATGCCGGCGCCATCGTCTCGGGCTCGGGCGGGACGGCCCAGGCCAAGGTCGAGGCCTTCCGCGCGGCCGGCGTCCACGTCGCCGAGACGACGACGGAGATGGTTCAGGAACTGCAGAGGCTGCTGGAGTGCAACTCCTAGGAGAAGGCATCTCCTTCCGGTCCGAACCAGGAACGGCACGTCTCCGGGGTGAAGGGGCCACTTGCCTGCCGGATCTTCCGGGACTATAATCAGGCAGACTTGAGGGGGAGCCGGCCCTGGTCGGCCTCCGTTGGACAGGGAGACTTAGGGATGTCGCTCCGGATTCCCAAGGAACGCAAAGAGGTCGTGATCTTCACCCGGAACCACAAGATCGAGGGGGAGATCTACCTCTTGATGGATTCCCGGATCTCCGATGAGCTCAACGTCCGGGTTCGTGAGTTCGTTCCCGTGACCAATGCCCGGGTCTATTCCCTGTCGGGAGACAGCCTGCTGCACGTGGCGGACTACGTGACGGTCAACAAGCACTCCATCGACTTGATCCTGTCCAGACAGAACGAACCGCTGGACCTCTGAGGTCCAGGTCAGGGAGAGGTCATTTCCCATGCCCATCTACGTCTATCGTTGTGAAGACTGTTCCCAGATGCACGAGGCCCTGCAGAAGCTGCACGATGCTCCGCTGCAGACCTGCCCCCACTGCGGGCACGAGTCCCTGCGCAAGCTGATCGCACCTGCCGGGATCATCTTCAAGGGCAGCGGCTTCCACAAGAATGACTACGCCTCCTCGGGCCGGAAGTCTGCTTCGGAACCCTCGAAGCCTCCGACCTCCACGCCGGAGAGCAAGCCCGCTCCCGCCGCCGAGAAGAAGGCGGGGGGCACGGAGAGCAAGGTCGCTTGACCACCCCCAACCTCCAGCAACTGATTCCGGCCGCCCTCTCCGTCGTCAATTCCCTGGGGGTCGAGAACGCGACCCTGGGCTTGAGTTCCGGCCCCCAGGGCCTCCGGGTCCAGATCGATTTCCGCGACGTCACCTTGCGGGCAGGCCGTCTGGATGGGGTCGCCCTGGATGAGGGGCGGATTTGGATCGAAGACCTGGATCCGACGGCGGATCCTTCGACTTTGATGGCGACCGCCCGGATTCGCGTCGAGCGCCTCTTGATCCGGGTCTCTGCCAACCTGGTGAATCGCCTGCTGGAGTCGGAACTCTTCAAGGCGGAGCTGCGGCGGCGCGCGCCTGTGGAGGTTCGCAACCTGGAGCTGCTGTTCACCGGAGAGCGGATGACCTTTCGTGGCCAGGTCCGCAAGGGGTTGACCTTTCCCTTCGAGGTCCAGCTCGGTCTGGCGGCGGTCAACAACCGCCTCCGGGTTGCCTTCAAGGAGTTCTGGGCGGCTGAGATGGTGCCCATGCCCGGGTTCTTGCGCCACTGGCTGATGGCTTTTGCCCGTTCTCAGGTGGACGGGCGGGCCGAGTTGAAGGGACTGGTCCGGATCGAAGAGGATTTCGCCGAGATCAACCCCTGGCCCAAGGTCCCCCTGAACATCGAGGCGGAGTTCACGCGTTTCGGGATCGAAGGGCACTATCTGGTGATCGAGATGGGCCCCTCGGCCCCCGGCGCGGCTCCGCCTCAGAGCGCTCCGGAAGCTTCCGAGGTGAAGCCGGAGGTCGTTGCTCCAGCGCGGCCGACACCGGCTCCGGTGCCTTCGCCGGAAGTCCCCCGGGCCCCCCTTCCTCCACCCATCCCCGTCTCTCCCGGCCCCTCAGCCGCTCCCAACGGCTGAGATTCCCCGTCCCCCGAGCCGGACCCTCGGAGCTTCTCCGGCGGTGCGGCATCCTCGGAGTTGCGGCTCCAACAGGGAGGTCCAGGCGATTGAGTGCTTCAGCGCCCGTCATCGAGATGGAGGTTCCCCCTCGGGCCGAGTTCGTGCGGACGGTCCGGCTGGTCGTGGCCGGGATCGGCGGGGTGGCTCGCTTCAACCTCGAGCAGATCGAAGACCTCAAGCTGGCGGCCGGGGAAGCTTGCTATGCAGCCCTTCCCGGACTCCAGACCGGGCAGGTCCCGGTCCGACTCTCGGCGCGGGTCCTGCCTGAAGGAGTCGAGCTGCGGGTCGGCCCCGTCTCCACCGAGGGTTCATCCCTCGACTGGCCTCTTCCCGACAGCCGGGTCGGCCTGGCCCTGGCCGAGCAGGTGGTCGACGAGCTTTCGCTGGAGAGCCTGGAGGACGGGCGTTGGATCCGGATCTTCAAGGCCCACCGCCATCTGGAATCGCCGGTCTGAAGGCCGTCAGCCCTCCAGGTAGAGGATCCGGCTGCAGGTGCTGCAGAAGGTCAGGCCATCCCGGCCTGCCTCCTGGATCTTGTGGTCGGTCAGGTGCATCCCGCACCCTCCGCAGGTCTGTCGGGTGATTCTCGCCACCGCCACCCCGTTCTTCCGGGCCAGCAGATCGCTGTAGCGCTTCAGCAGACCCGGCTCAATCTCGGAAGCCTGCTCGCTGCGCCGCTGCCGAAGGCTTGAGGACTCATCCTCCAAAGAGGCGATCTTCTGCTCCAGCGCCTCCTGGCGTTCATCATGGTCCCGGCGCGCCTGGTCTTTTCGGGCCGCCAGCCCCCGATGCACGTCCTCCAGGGCCTCCAGCTCTTCCATCCGGCTCAACATGGCCTCTTCCAGGGTGCCCAGGCGGACCTGGACGGCCTGGAGCTCATCCTGATACCCCGAGAGCTCCTTGGGGTTGGAGATGCGCCCGCCGTAGAGCTTGCCTTCCAGCATCCTGGTCCGGGTCCTGAGAGTGGAGTCCTCGTGCTCCATCTCGCGCAGCTCCTTCCTGGACTGGCGCAGGGTGGCCTCGGAGTCTTCGAGTGCCGTCAGGGCTTCCTGAAGGAGTTGACGGTGCTGCTGGTCGGCGCGCAGGGCGCGGAGGGCCTTGTCAAGTTCGGTCAGGCGGGTGTCCGCCTTCTGCAACTGAAAAAGACGCCAGGTTCCGCTCAAACGAAGTCCTCCTCCATGATGCCGATATAGCCCAGGTTCCGGAAATGCTCGTCAAAGTCCAGGCCGTACCCGATGACGAAACGGTCCTCGATGGCAAAGCCCAGATAGTCGACGTGCACCTCGACCCGGCGCCGTTCGGGTTTGTCCAGAAGGCAGCAGACCTTCAGGCTGGCGGGATTGCGCAGGCGCAGGTTGGCCAGCAGGTAGTGCAGGGTGAGGCCCGTGTCCACGATGTCCTCGACCACCAGGACGTGGCGGCCGGCGATCTGCTCCTCGACGTCCTTCTGGATCCGGACCACGCCGGAGGTGGACGTGGCGCTGCCGTAGGACGAGACCGCCACGAAGTCCAAGACCACATGGGGTTCGAGGTGCCGCATGAGGTCTGCGGTGAACATCATGGCACCCTTCAAGACGCACAGAAGGACGATTTCCTGGCCCGCGTAGTCGGCAGAGATCTGCTGGGCCACCTGGCGGATCCGGTCCTGGAGGACCTGGGAGGGAAGCAGGATTTCGCGGATTCGGTCCTGGAGGGGATGGAAGAGCGTCACGTTCGCCTGTTTCACGCGGTGGGGGGGACTCCTTCCCGGTTACAACATCCCGATCAAGGCCGCTTCGGCCAGGACCAGGAACGACCCCAGCAAGGCGGCTCGCTGCCAGGTTCGGGACAGGTTGTGCTGAAACGCGCCCAGAAGCAGAAGCGCACTGATCTCCTGCATCAGCAGCATCCGGGAGGTCTGGGCCCCAAGTCCGAAGCGAGCCAGATGCTCTGGCCAGAGAAAGACCAGGGCTGCCGTCACCAGGAAGAGGAACATCCCCGCCAGGTTCAGGGCGATGGACAAACCCTTCCAGTTGAGGGGGCTCTTCTCAGACACCCCGGGCTTTTCGAAGCGGGGCGGAAGGCTCCTGCCGGAATGAAGGAGCCGACCCGCCGCAACGGCGTCGGGTCGGCTCGGGCCTGGGTCCGCGGACGGACCGTCAGGGGTTACTGGCGGATCACCTGGAGCTGGACCGGGGCGGTGGTGTTCCCGAAGGCGTCCCGAGCCCGGACGATGAGATCCAGGGTCGAGCCGACGGCCGCTTCAGTGGCCCCGATGGCCACGTTGAAGTGGCCGTTGGCATCCGCCACGGCCGAGCCCGAGAAGGTCCGACCAGCAATGCTGATCACGCCGGGGATCAGGGACTGGCGCACCTGGGCGGTGACCTCGACCGTGCTGTTGGGTGTGCTGCGGCCGATCACGTTGAAGTTGCCGTCGACGTTCTGACGGTCGGTGGGGGAGGTGACGCTGAGTTGAAGCGGGTTCCCGGCCGGCTGATTCACCGAGACGACCTCTGCCGACTGGAGCGTCTGGGTCCTCCCGTCTGGCAGGCGCAGGGTGGTCACCAGTCGGGTGCTGGTGTCCTGGTTGCTGACGGTGTAGTTGCCCTGGTAGACGCCCGAAGACGTCTCGCGCATGGCGAAGCCGGTTCGCCCGCCGACGTCGAAGGTGGCGGCTCCACCTGGAGAGCCATACATGGTGACGGTCGCGATCTGGCCGACGGAGTAGGGCGGGTTGGGGCTCATGTTGACCGAGGTGATCAAGCCCGTGGCCGTCGTGGTGGACTGGGTTCCCGAGATCGAGAAGGCCCAGACCTCGTTGAGAGCCTGGCCCGTGGTGGTGGTGGCATCCACGCGGACGCTGTGGTTTCCGCTGGACAGTTGATAGGGGGGGACCCAGGAGATCTCGTAGGGCGTGATGGTCGCCTGGTGCGTGAACTCCTGCCCGTCGACCCAGATCCTGGCGCTGTCGGTCTGGACTGCCAGGGGGAACGACATCCCGATCGTGGGACGCGAGGACTGGACGGCGGTGTTGATCCCCGGGTAGCGGGTGGCCTGCCCCTGTTCGCCGAGGGTGAAGTTCCAACGGCGCTCCAGTCGGTTGCCCTGGGTGTCGACGCCGCTGACCCGGACGGAGTGCTGGCCGACACTGAGGTCGTAGGTGGGTTGCCAGGAGATCCGGGTTCCTGAGATACGTGCTTCATTGGTGAAGTCGCGGCCATCCACGAAGAGACGGACCTGACCCGCGCTCAGGGCGGCGGTGTGGTGGACGCCTACGGTGGGACGGCGGTCGGCCACCACCGCGTTGGGGGCGGGGAACTCGGTGGTCGTTCCCGAGGGTGTGGCCGTCGGGGAGGGGGTGGGGGCCGAAGCGGCCTGGATGGTGACCGTGCCGGAGGCCTCCTGGACCGTCTCCTGGCCCGCTCGGGTCAGGTGGACCAGGAGCGTGGCGGCTTCGGACTGCAGGCCGGAGGGGATGGTCAGGGTGCCGCTGTAGCGCCCGGGGCTCTCCTCGGCCATGGGGATCCCCGTCCGCACACCCAGGATGTCGAAGGTGGCCTGGCCTTGCGGTTCACCGGTCATGATCACGGTCAGGGTGTCGCCCGCTCGGAGGGTCCGCTGGGGGCTGACCACGACCTTGGTGATGCCTGGGGCGTTGGAGGCCTGGCCACCGGCCCCCTCGGGACTGGTGATCAGGACGGTCCGGGTGGCGCCCTGCCACTCGACCTTGGCGCCCAGGGCCTCGCCGATGAAGCGCAGCGGAACCATGGTCCGGCCTCCGATCGAGCGTGCCGGAACGTCCAGGCGCTTGATTTCGCCGTTCACCAGAGCCAGGGGCGAATCCAGCGTCAATTCGATGTTGGTGGCCTCTCGCGTGGCCCGGACGGTGCGGGTGGGGCCATCCCACTTCACCTCCGCCCCCAGGGCTTCAAAGATTCCCCGCAGCGGCACCAGGGTCGAACCGCCGACCGAGACCGGCTTCTGGTCGAGGCGCTTGCCGTCTACGAAGACCGAGATGTCCTGGGCAGATGCCGGCGCGCTGGCCAGGACCAGGATTGCTGCCAGCATCAGGGCCGATGCGGTCAGGCTTCGGATGAGATTTCGCACGATGACCTCCCGTGTCGTGAAGTCCAGGGTCTCCCCGTCAGATGCGGGTCGAACGGATCGGATTCCTTCCGCTTCCTACCCCTTTCATGGAGTTCGGAAAACTGTTCCAGGAGATTCGGTCAGAATCGCAGGCGCAATGTGGCGGGAATCGAGCGGTTCCCCTCGTGGTCGGTGGCCACGACGGTGATGGCCAGGTGCATGTTGGGGAGTTTGAGGGGGAAGCCGTAGCGCACCGTGAAGAAACCTTCGGCGTCCGCCTCGGCAGGGATCGAGCCGGTCTCGCTGGAGGGATCGTCCCGGGTCGGCGCGGACATCCCTTCGTCAAACCCGATCTTGGGGGTCACGCTGATCCGTGAGAAGGGTTTGGTGCGGCCGCGCAGGACGAAGTTCAGGGGAACCTGGGAGCCGTTGGCGGGCTCGAGGATGCGGACGCGGAACAGGTGTCCGAAGATCGAGACGGGCGTGGCAGCGGACATGGAGGAAACCTCCGAGCCTGTCCTCAGGTGACCGATCACCGAGGCCTGCAGGCGGTAGTCCCCGGGCAGGACCCCGCAGGTCCCCCGGTAGAGTCCGGGAGAGACCTCCTGCATGGGAAGGTCCTCTCGGAGCCCTTCGATTTCGAAGAAGGCCTCGCCACCCGGCTCGGCTTCCATCTCGACCATCAGGTCGTCGTACTGACCCAGTTCGCCCGTGGCGTCGTGACGGACGGTCTGGATCCGGTTTCTGGCCTGGATCCGGAAGGTCCAGGATTCCTCGAGGGATTCCGCGTTCGAGGTGCGGGCCGTGAAGCGCACCTGGACCTCGCCTTCGGGCATGGGAACCGGAGCCTGATAGGACAGGAAGTTCGGGGCTCGCAGACAGCCGGCGGTGACCTCGCGGCCGTTGACCCAGAGCCGGGCGCTCTGGGCGAGGGTGCGATCGTCTCCGAGGTAGCTCACCGAGATCACCGGTCGCCTCTCGGGGACGGTGCCCCCCGGAAGTGGCTGCAGGGTCAGGGGGGTGGCCCGGGCAGGTCCCGTCGGCACCAGGAGGACCAGCCAGGCTGCCCAGAGGAGGAGGCGGCGTGAAGCCGAGCCGGTGAAGGACATGCCGAAGGATTCCGGATGCCTCGCGGGGGTTCCTCTTGCCATCTGCGTCCGCTGCTTCTACAGTTGCCGACAAGCGTGTCCTGCGCCTGGCCCGTGTGTCGGGAGGAACGCCTGGCATTGCGTGGAAATGCGCGCTCGCCCGGCGGGGCTTCCCCGCAGGGCTCCAGACCTGATCTTCTCGAGGTTTCCTGAATGTCCGCCAAACCGATCGTCGTCGTCACCGGCCTGGGTGTCGTCTCTCCGCTGGGACTCGGCTGGGAGGCCTTCTGGCGTGCCCTGCTGGAGGGGCGCAATGCGGCCGCTCCCATCACCCATTTCGATGCGACGGGGTATTCCACGCGCTTCGCCGCCGAGGTTCGCGACTTCGACCCCGCGGAGTACGTGGGGAAGAAGGAAGCTCGCCGGATGGACCGATGCATCCAGTTCGGCGTTGCCGCCGCCCGCATGGCCCTGGAGGATTCCGGGCTGCAGGTGGGGGAGGCCAACGCCCATCGCATCGGGGTGAGCATCGGCTCGGGGATCGGAGGGATGCAGACCTTCGAGCATCAGCACACCACGCTGTCCACCGCCGGACCAGGGCGGATCAGCCCCTTCTTCATCCCGATGATGATCCCCAACATGCCCGCCGGACAGGTCGGGATCCAGTTTGGCCTGAAAGGACCCAACTTCTCGACCGTTTCGGCCTGTGCGACGGGAGCTCACTGCCTGGCAGCCGGAGTCGACATGATCCGGATGGGGCGCGCCGACGTGGTGCTGGCCGGCGGAACCGAGGCGGCCGTCACTCCTCTGGCCGTGGCCGGATTCTGCTCGATGAAGGCGATGTCCACACGGAATGAGGATCCCCTGCGGGCCTCCAGACCTTTCGATCGCGAGCGGGACGGCTTCGTGATCGGGGAGGGAGCCGGCGTCCTGGTCCTGGAGAGCCTGACCTCGGCCCTGGCCCGCGGGGCCCGGATCTATGGGGAGGTGGCCGGTCACGGCAGCAGCGCGGACGCCTACCGCATCACCCAGCCCGACCCTTCGGGAGACGGGGCCGCCCGCGCCATGTGGATGGCCCTGGCGGATGCCGGAATGCCCCTGGATGAAGTGGACTACGTGAACGCCCACGGCACCTCGACCCCGGTTGGGGACCCCTGCGAGGTGGCCGCCCTGCATCGGGTCTTCGGAGAGCACGCGCGCAAGCTGGTGGTCTCGTCGACCAAGTCGATGATGGGACATACCCTGGGGGCGGCCGGCGCCTTGGAGAGCATCGTCTGCGTGTTGGCCACCCGGGAAGGGATGGTCCCCCCGACCATCAACTACGAGTTCCCGGACCCCCAGTGCGACCTGGACTTCGTCCCCAACGTGGCGCGCTCGATGCCGGTTCGGGCGGCTCTGAACAACTCGTTCGGGTTCGGGGGGCAGAACGCGGTCGTGGCGATCCGCAGGTACGATTCGGCACCAGGGTGAACGACACGGGAACGCCCAGCCTCCAGCGTGAGGCCGTCCCGGAATGCAAGGACCCGGCTCCGGATCTTCTTCAGGAGCTCACGGGCCATCGCTTCCAGGACCCGACGCTTCTGGCCTTGGCCCTGACCCACGAGTCCTACTCCAACGAACGCCACCACGGCCCCGAGAGCAACGAACGCTTGGAGTTCCTGGGCGATGCGGTGCTGGGCCTGGTGGTCTGCCGTTACCTGTATGACCGGCATCCCGACCTTCCAGAGGGCCGCCTGGCCCAGATCAAGGCCCACCTGGTCAGTGCCTCCTGCCTGGCCCGGCAGGCACGAAAACTGGGTCTGGGTGAACACATCCGGTTGGGCCGCGGTGAGACCCTGGCCCACGGTGAAGGGCGCCGGAACATCCTGGCCGACACCCTGGAGGCCCTGATCGGCGCTCTGTACCTGGATGGCGGGCTGGCCGTGGCTGGGCGCTTCGTGCTGAGCCTGCTCCAGGACGCCATGGATCGGATGGAAGGGTCCCAGAAGGACTTCAAGAGCCTGCTCCAGGAGTGCACCCAGCGTCTGCACAAGTTGTTGCCGGACTATGAGGTGCTCCGCGAGGAGGGGCCCCCTCATGAGCGGGTCTTCGTGGTCCAGGTCGGGTTCTTGGGGGAGATCCTGGGGCGCGGGCAGGGGCGTACCAAGCGGGAGGCCAGCCAGAACGCTGCCTGCGAGGCCCTGGGGACGCTTCGGCGCCGGGCCGGGTTCGATCTGGACCAGGTGGTCCTGCTGGAGGAGCCGGCCGCTGGGGAGGGGCCGGGGAACCCGTCCTGATGGATTTCCCCATCCAGTCTGACGAGAGCGGCGTCTCGTTCGCCGTCCGGGTGATCCCCCGGGCCCAGAAGGCGGGCTTCAACGGCGTGCGCGAGGGGGCCCTGATGGTGCGCCTGGCGGCTCCTCCCGTGGAGGGTCGGGCCAACGCTGCCCTCCAAGCCCTGCTGGCGGCGGCCCTGGGGGTCCGACGCAGCCAGGTCTCCCTGCGGACCGGCGAGAAGTCGCGGACCAAGATCGTCCGGGTGGAGGGAGTCCGGCCGGAGGCGGTCCGGGCCCTGGCCCAGGGAGCCTGACAGGTTTCGGGCGGCGGACTGCGAAACCTGAGGTGTCAATCTCTTCCGCGAAAGGAAGTTCCGTGAAGCCATCCCTCCAGTTCTCGGTGCCCTGCCTGAACATTCCTGAGGAAGCCCGGCTGCCCAGCTTTGAGAACGTCTTCTACGAGCTGCCCTCGCCGGATTTTCCTTTCACCGTCGACTTCTTCCTGGCCAATGGCTGGTGCGCCGGTCAGGGCCGTTTCGTCCAGGAAGTCCGGCTCCTGACGCCTGCCGGCCAGGTCCTCGTGCAGACCGGTCAGCAGGCCTTCGAGTTGCCGCACGAGCTGCAGCCCTATATGGTGATCAACAAGTTCCAGGGCCTTCAGTTCGATGCGCCGGGCGTCTACCGCATCCAGGTCCTGTTGGACGGTGAGCCGCGTCTGGACTATCCGCTGGAGATTCGCCAGTTCCTCCAGACCGCAGAGCCCTCGGATGCGACGAGCCCCGAGTCCCAGCCGACCCCCGAACCCGCGCAGCCGGCGACCTCCCAGGAGGACGGTTTCCTGTCGCCTTCGGTTCCGCCCGGCTACAAGCCCGGCCCGACCTGAGCCCTGGCATCGGGCATCGATGATCGCCAAACGTATCTTTGGCGATCATCGATGTTTTCCCAGGCGGGGGGGCGGTGGCCACCCATGTCGCGTAGCGCAACCGGAGGGTCCGTCGTGGAGCAGACGCCACTGTCGAGAAACCGAGGCAGCCTGGACCGAGCCCGTGGCTGGTATGTCGAGGACTTTCTCGAACACCTGGCGGTCGAGCGCAACCTGTCGCGCCGCACCGTCCATGAATATGAAGCCGACTTGAGACTCTTCTACGAGTTCTTCACGCCGTACCTGGACGATGGCCTGACCCTGGAAGGCATGGACGAGCGCACCCTGCGTGAGTTCCTGTCCTACCTGCGCCGGCAGCGGGACTATACGCCGCAGGGCCTGAACCGCAAAATCGCCTGCCTGAAGTCCTACTTCCGCTTCCTCGAGAAGGAAGGCCACATCACCTCGTCTCCCATGGAACAAATCCGCTCGGCTCGTGGCGGTCGGCTGCTGCCCAAGGTCCTCAGCCAGGACGAGGTCGAGCTCATCCTGCGAACTGCCCAGGCCCGGATGGCCGAGAAGCCTGGTGAATGGGGACCCATCCGGGACCGGGCGATCCTGGAGATGTTCTATGCGACGGGGATGCGACTGGCGGAGCTGGTGGGCCTGAACCTCTCGGACCTCAACCTGCCCGAGATGACCCTCCGGGTCACCGGCAAGGGCAACAAGCAGCGGATGGTCTTCCTCAACGAGGCCGGCCTGGCCGCCCTGCAGGCCTGGCTGGCCTGCAGACCCCGCACCCGGACCGATGCCTTGTTCCTGAACCGCTTCCGGGATCGCCTGTCCCGGCGCGCCGTCGAGTTGATGTTCGAGAAGCTCAAGACGGAGGCTGGTCTGGAGAAGGCGGCCTCCCCCCACACGCTGCGCCATTCCTTCGCCACCCACATGTTGGAGGGAGGCTCGGATCTGGTGACCATCCAGGAGCTGATGGGTCATCAGAGCCTGTCGACCACCCAGGTCTACACCAATCTCTCGCGTGAACGGATGCGGGCGGTCTACGAATCCAGTCATCCTCGCAAGTAATCCGACGTCAGGAAGTCCGTGAATAAGATGCAGATGCAAGAAGTCGGGCGGCCGGCTTGCCCCTCCGGGGGTTTGGTCTATAATGAAGGTGTGACCGAGCGACCCGGGTCCTTGACCCGCAACAACTTCTCGTGGGAGATTCTCCGGTTCATCCTGGACGGTCTCTCCCCCATCGACCTGCCGGCACTGGCGGTGATGGACCGGGAAGAGGCCCACCAGTTCCTCCTGCACTACGGGTATGATCTGGAGGACGACGAGGACCGGGACGTGGCCTGGCGCATCCACATCGAGGCCGTGGCCTTCATCAAGCGCTATTTCTGTCTTGAGGGCGAGGGGGCGGGAGAAGCCCTGGTCCTTCCAGCCGACGTCGAGCGCCCCACGGATCTGCGCGATCTCCTGGTCTGGGCTTCCGATCGCAACCGCACGGATCGGCAGGCCTGGGCCTGCGCGCTGCTGAGGGTCATGCACACCATCAGCCACATCAACAACACCCTGCGTTCGGAGTTCTTCCCGGAGATCAAGCGCCAGATCCTGGACCGCTTCAAGCAGCATGTCCATCAGGACGCCGAAGGACGGCTCAGCCTGGGGCGCGGACCTTTGTCGGTTCCCCTCCTGGACATCTTCTACAAGGAGGAGAAGAGCCGGGACAGCCTGATCCTCAAGCTTCTCCACAAGCCCCACAACGTGGCCGAGATCATCCACGATCGCCTGGGCGTGAAGATGGTCACCCCAACCCGATTGGACGCGCTGCTGGCCCTGCGCTACCTGCGTCAGAACCACCTGATCATGTTCGCCAACGTGACGCCGGGCCGAAGCCGGAACACCCTGGTCAACCTCGAGCACTTCCGCAGCCTGTATGAGGAGTTGACCGGCGGCTTCCGGGATCTCACCGAGGAGGGACGCGACCAGCGCTTCCTGCACCGGCTCCAAGAGCACAGTCTGGGCGTGGCCGGTCTGGAATCCCGTCTCGAGAACCCCTTCACCAGCCCCGACTACCGGTCGATCCAGTTCACGGTCCAGCAACTGGTCAAAGTGGAGAATCCCGGATACCTGCGTGCCCGCCGGATGCGGGTCCACCTCGAGAAGTACCATCTGGGGCCCGACCTGGAAGGTCTGCTGCGCGAGCTGGAGGGGCCCCAGGAGGAACGCGAGCTGCGCATCTTCTTCCCGCTCGAGGTGCAGATCCTGGACGAGGAGAACCACCGGCGCAGCCAGGAGGGGGGCGCCTCCCACTCGGACTACAAGAAGCGCCAGTTGCGTGCGGCCCGACAGCGCGTGTTGGGTCCCCTGCTCAAGAGGGAACGGGCCGGCGCCCCCACGCCGGCCTGACCCTCAGGGAAGGGCGCTGGTCGGAAGAGGCTCGGGGGTGGCCGCCGGAGGCAGGTCGCCCTCCTGGGACGGCTCCTGGGGCATCTCGATCGGAGTCGGCTGCTCCGGCTGCGAGGGCCCGGTTTCGCTGCCATCCACCGGGGGCAGGTCCAGGATGGGCTCCTCGGTGGGAGCCTCCAGTGGCACGGCGGTTGGCGCCTCGGACGGAAGCTCGGTCTGCGGATCCGCTTCGTCCGGCACCTCCTCCTTGGAATCCTCCTTCTTGTCGGGCGACTTGGAAGCCTGCGGGCTGGGGTTCGCCAAAGGCAGGGCCTGGCCGCGGCCGTGCAGCGGGCAGAAGGCGGTGGGCACCATGCCGGGCTTGAAGTATTCCTTGTAGGTGGTGGGGCACTTGGCGTTGGCGCGCTTCTTGGACTCGCTGCACATCAACACCGAGACCTGGCCACCTCGCAGTTGCCCGAACTGCAGGACCGGTAGTCCTTTGTGGGCGAACTGCATGATCTGGCGGAACAACGGCGCCGCCACATCGCCGCCGAAGACGTGCCACATGCGCGAGAAGTTGTCGTTGCCGACCCATACGGCGCTGGTGTATTGGGGCGTGAAGCCCACGAACCAACCGTCGCGGTGGTCGTCGGTGGTGCCCGTCTTGCCTGCGACGGGTCGGTCGGAAAGCAAGGCCGCGGTTCCCGTCCCTCGCTCAACGGCATTCTGGAGCATCTCGCTCATGGTGAACGCGGTGGCTTCCGAGAGGACCTCTTCCTGTTTGGGGAAGGTGTGATCCTCGACCACGTTGCCCTCGGAGTCGTAGATGATCTTCACGCCCGTGGGCTGGATCCGCAGCCCTCCGTTGGGGAAGACCGAGAAGGCCGAGGCCATCTCCAGGGGGGTGACCACCGCGCTGCCCAAGGCCAGCGACAGGTTGGGCTCCAGGCGTTCGCGGATGCCCATGCGGTAGGCATACTCGATCACCCTCTCGGCGCCGACCAGGGTCAGCAGGCGGACCGCCACGACGTTGCGCGAGTACTGCAGGGCCGTGCGCATGGGGATGCTCCCCATGAAGCGACCGTCGGAGTTCTTGGGGGACCAGGTCTCTCCGCCGCCCATCTGGTAGGTCACGGGGCTGTCCGGGACGACCGTGTCGGGGGTGTAGCCCGCTTCCACCGCGGTGGTGTAGACGAAGACCTTGAACGAGGAGCCGGGCTGGCGCCGGGCCTGCCAGGCCCGGTTGAACTGGTTCTTCTTGCTCCAGCCCACCCCGCCGACCATGGCCCGGATGTAGCCGGTCTTGTTCTCGATCACCACGGCGGCGGCGTTGGTGGCGTTGTAGGCGCTGGCGTAGTTGGCCACGTCGCGGCGCAGGATGGACTCTGCCTGTTCCTGCAACTTGAGGTCCACGGTGGTATAGATCCTCAAGCCGCCGCGGTACAGGAGGTCCTCGTCATAGCGGCTGTACAGGTCCTTGATCACGTAGGTGGTGAAATACGGAACCTTCAGCACCTGGAACTCTTCGCGGTTCTTGTTGGCATACTTCAGGCCCGACCGCAACTGGTCGACGGCCTCGCGATACTGCTTCTGGTCGATCTGGTCCAGCACGAGCATGCGCGAGAGGACCTCGATGGCCCGAATGCGGGCCGAACGTTCGTCGACCAGGGGCGAATAGGTGCTGGGCGACGCCGGCAATCCGGCGATGATGGCCGCCTGGACGACCGACAGGTCGCTGGCCTTGGTGTTGAAGTAGACGTTGGCCGCCGCCTGCACCCCGTAGGCTCCCGCCCCGAAGTAGACCTGGTTGAGGTAGAGCTCGAGGATCTCGTCCTTGGCGAAGGTCTTCTCGATCTGCAGGGCCAGCAGGGCCTCGCGGAATTTCCGGTCAAAGCTCTGGTCCGGACTGAGGAAGAGGTTCCGGGCCAACTGCATGGTGATGGTGCTGGCGCCCTGCCGGATCTGGCCACGCGAGCGGATCAGGTCCAGTCCCGCTCGGAGCACGCCCACCGGGTCGACGCCCTTGTGCTCGTAGAAACGCGCATCCTCGATGGCCAGGATGGCGTTCCGCATGTTCGGCGAGATGTCTTCGAGGGGGGTCCAGGTGCGGTTCTCCTTGAAGAGGGTGGCGATCAACTGACCGTCTGAAGAGAAGATCCGGGTGGTCTCGGAGGGCTCGTAGTAGCGCAAGCGCGAGACGTCGGGAAGTTCCTTGGCGTAGTTGTTCAGGACCACCAGGCCCGTCGTGCCGGCTGCCACAAGCAGGGCCAGGAAGACCAGGAAGCCTCCCAGGAGGAACCTCACCAGGGTGCGTCGGACCTGGCGATGAGTGCCCTTCATTCGGATTTCACCTCGGCGGCTCGCAGAGCATCCAGGACGCCGTTGACGAAGCTTCCCGAGCCTTCATCCCCATACTCCTTGGCCAGCTCCACGGCCTCGTTGAGGACCACCGCGGCCGGAACCCGGGACATCCGCAACAGCTCGTAGGCGCCCATCCGCAGGATGTTCCGGTCGACGCGCGCCATGCGCTCCATGCTCCAGTTCCTGGCGGTCTGTTGGATTCGTCGATCCAGGTCCGAGAGTTCTTCCCGGACTCCGGTGACCAGATCCTCGACGAAGTTGCGGACCCCGGATTCTTCACCCTGGGCCAGGACGTCCTGAAGGGCGTCCTGGGTCGACTGTCCTCCCACGTCGATCTGGAACAGAGCCTGCAAGGCCAGGATCCGGGCCCGCCGGCGGTGGTCACGGACATCTGAACGGAAGCGATCCTCGAGGTCGGACATCTCAAGCCTCCAGCGCCGGGCCCGACATCCAGGCCTCGACGAAGGTCGTATGGATCTCCCCGCGCCGGAATTCTCCGGTCTGGAGGAGGCGGCGGTGGAAGTCCACGGTGGTGTGGACTCCACGGACCTGCATCTCGTGCAGGGCCCGGTCCATTCGGGCCAGCGCCTCGTCCCGGTTGCTGCCGTGGGCGATCACCTTGGCCAGCAGCGAGTCGTAGAAGGGTTGAACCACGTAGCCCCTCTCCAGATGCGTGTCGACCCGGATTCCGGGGCCTCCGGGCAGGTGCAGCTCCTGGATGGTTCCCAGCGAAGCGGCAAAGCCGTTCTCGGGATCCTCGGCGTTGATCCGGCACTCCAGGGCGTGCCCGCGCAGTTGGACGTCCTGCTGGCTGAAGCCCAGGGGCAGGCCGGCTGCGACCCGGATCTGCTCCTTGACCAGGTCGATGCCGGTGACCACTTCGCTGACCGGGTGCTCGACCTGGATTCGCGTGTTCATCTCCAGGAAGTAGTAGGCGCCGGACTGCGGGTCGAAGAGGAACTCGACCGTGCCCGCGCCCGAATAGCCCGAAGCTCGAGTGGCCCGGACGGCTGCCTCCCCCATCTCGCGGCGCAGCTCGGGGGTCAGGACCGTCGAAGGAGACTCCTCCACCAGCTTCTGGTGGCGTCGCTGGACCGAACAGTCGCGTTCGCCCAGGTGGACCACGTTCCCATGGGAGTCCGCCAGGACCTGGAACTCGATATGGCGGGCCCGGGGCAGGAACTTCTCGAGGTAGAGCCGGCCGTCCCCGAAAGCGCTCTGGGCTTCGGCCCGGGCCGTGAGGAAGTGGCGTTCCAGGTCCTCCGGCTCGTGGGCCACCCGCATGCCCTTGCCTCCCCCGCCCGCTGCCGCCTTCAGCATGATCGGATAGCCGTGGCGGCGCGCAAACTCCCGGGCGACGTCCTGGTCGGTCACCTCGTCGGTTCCCGGCAGGACCGGAACGCCTTCCTGGACCACGGTCTGACGCGCCCTGGCCTTGTCACCCATCAGGCGCATCGCCGCCAGACCGGGTCCGATGAAGACCAGGCCGTGCTTCTCGCAGACTTCGACCAGGCGAGGGCTCTCCGCCAGGAATCCGTATCCCGGGTGGATGGCTTCCGCTCCGGCGATGGTGGCGGCCGCGACCAGGTGGGGGATGTTGAGGTAGGACTGGGCCGCGGGGCCCGGGCCGACGCAGAAGGTCTCATCGGCCAGGCGGACGTGCAGTGATTCGCGGTCCTCCTCGGAGTGCACCGCCACCGTCCGGACACCCAGCTCCCGGCAGGCTCGCAGGATGCGCAGGGCGATCTCGCCCCGATTGGCAATCAGGATCTTCTTGAACACGCTCAGTTGCCCCCCTGAAGGACCAGCAGGACCTGGCCATACTCGACCGGGTCACCCTCTGCGACCAGGGCTTCCAGGACCCGCCCGGCCCGAGGGGCGCGGACTTCCTGGTGAACCCCCATGGTCTGGACCCAGGCCAGGACCTGTCCTTCCTCGACGGTTGCCCCGACGGGAGCCGGTGTGGTTCCGAGCTGAGGATCCCTCAGGTGCACCACGCCCACCCGGGTCGAGGTGATCGCCAGCCCTTCCAGGGCCTCCAGGGCCTGCTCCACATCGTCTCCGGCCAGCCGGGGCGCGGGCAGGAGGTCTGGCTCCCGGCGCCTGCGGAGCCGGAAGCGCTGGTCTCCCATCTCGACCTCCATCTCCGCCAGGCCTTCCTCGCGGAGAATCCTGGCCAGGCTGCGAGCCTGGTCTTCCGGTCGGGTGACATCCGTGTCCATCAGCGTTCCTCCCAGCGGCCCAGGACAACCCGAGGCAGGCCCGCCAGATCGCAGACCAGACCCGTGTCCCGAAAGCCGCGTTCCTGCATCATGGCTTCCACGCCCTCGATCTGCGCGGCCGCCACCTCCAGGACCAGGTTCCCTCCATCCACCAGCCATCCCGGAGCCTGCGCCACCAGGCGACGCACGATCTCCAGACCGTCGGGCCCGGCGAAAAGGGCCATGGCCGGTTCGTGGCGGACCACCGCCTCTTCGGGGGCGGGGCCCCTTTCGGTGCCCACATAGGGCGGGTTGGCGAGGATCAGGTCAAAGCGTCGAGGGGTGGAGAAGGCTCCAAACAGGTCACCGTGGCAGAGACGAACCCGTTCCTGGACCCGGTGGGCCAGAACGTTCTCGCGGGCCAGTTCCAGGGCCTGCTCGGAGAGATCGGTGGCCCAGACCACGGCATGGGGCATCTCCAGGGCCAGGGTGACCGCCACGGCGCCGCTCCCTGTGCACAGTTCCAGGATGTCCGGGCGGATGGGAGCCGAGCGCTCGAGGAGCTGCAGGCCGGCCTCGACCAGGAACTCCGTCTCGGGCCGAGGGATCAGAGCATGGGGAGAGACGGCGAAGCGACGGCCGTAGAACTCCTTCCAACCCACCAGGTGGGCGACCGGTTCACCGACCTTGCGTCGCTCCAGCAACTCTTGGAAGGCCAGCAGGAGGGACGGCTCCAAAGGGTCGGTTCCGCGTGCATACAGTTGGGTTCGCGAGCACCCCAGCAGGTGAGCCAGCAGGAGCTCGGCATCCAGACGCGGAGAACGCCCCCTCGTCTCACGCAGGAAGCGAGCTGCCGACTCCAGGGCCTCGGTGATGCTTCGCGCCCTGCCGGAAGCCGAGGGGCTCACGCCTGGCCCACCTGCTCCAGTCGTGTCTTCTGCTCTTCTGCCAGGAGGCCCTGGACCAGGGCCTCCATGTCGCCCTCCATGGTCGCGGAGAGGTTGTGCAGGGTCAATCCGATGCGATGGTCGGTGACCCGGCTCTGGGGAAAGTTGTAGGTGCGGATTTTCTCTGAACGGTCCCCTGTGCCGACCTGGGAACGGCGGTGGGCGGAGATCTCGGCTTCCGCTCGAGCCCGCTCGATCTCCAGCAACTTGGCGCGCAGGACCCGCATGGCCTTGTCGCGGTTCTGCATCTGGGAGCGTTCGTCCTGACAGGCCACCACCAGGCCGGTCGGCAGGTGGGTGATGCGGATGGCCGACTCGGTCTTGTTCACGTGCTGCCCGCCGGCCCCGGACGAGCGATAGGTGTCGATCCGCAGATCCTTGGGGTCGATGGGGACCTCGTCGACATCGTCGGCCTCCGGCATGACCGCAACGGTCACCGTGGAGGTGTGGATCCGCCCAGAGGCCTCGGTGGCGGGCACGCGCTGCACCCGGTGGACTCCGCTTTCGAACTTCAGGTGCTGGTACACCTCGTGCCCGGAGATGGACACGCCCACCTCCTTGAGGCCTCCCAGTTCGGTGTCCTGACGATACATCAACTCGGACTTCCAGCCCTTGGACTCGGCGAAGCGCAGATACATGCGCAGCAGCTCGGCTGCGAAGAGCCCGGCCTCGTCCCCCCCGGCGGCCGGCCGGATCTCGAGGATGACGTCCTTGCCGGCATAGGGGTCGCGGGGCAGGAGCAGTCGGGTCAATTCGTCTTCGAGCTCCTGGACTCGAGCCTCCATGCCGGCGATCTCGACCTGATAGAGTTCGCGCATCTCGGGATCGTTCTCGGAGGTGAAGGCCTGCTTCTCGGCCCGGATCCGGTCCATCAGCTCCTGCAACTCGCGCGAGCGCAGGGCCACCTCCTCGATGGCCTTGCGCTCTTTCGACAGTCGCTGAAAGACCTTGGGATCGGCCAGGATCTCGGGATTGCACAGGCTGTGCTCGAGTTCCTCGAAGCGCCGCTCCATCTCCTGGAGCTTCTGGAGGTCAAGCATCGACGTCCTCTCGATCCCTGGGAAGGCGCACCTCCCCAAAAGTGGATAGCGCCTCCTGGCGGGGGCCGCCGGGAAACGCCATCATGGCAGCAACCGGCAAAGGCCGGATTGGTGAAGCTAGTCCTTCAGGCTGTAGCGCTGACGGAACTTCTCGACCTGACCCTCGCGGGTGATGCTGCGCTGCTTGCCGGTGTAGAACGGGTGGCAGGCGCTGCAGATTTCCACGCGCAGATTCTGCTTGGTGGCCAGGGTCTCGAACGAATTTCCGCAGGCGCAGCTCACGGTGGTGGGGTGCAGCTTCGGGTGCGTGTTGCTCTTCACGGGGGTCTCCCTCGACCGGGGCGCAAACGCCCTTGAAATGGACTCATCATCCCAGGATGAAGATCGGGATGGCGGCTTTCATCAAAGCACGAACCTCGAGCCAGGGCCCAAGGTCGGCTGATTCTAGCACAAGCTGCCGGACTTGGGAAGGGTCTGGTCGAAGTGGGGTGGCAATTTTCGGGACCTCCGGTCTACCAGGAGATCTCCAGCCAGGTCTTGCCCACCCGGAAGACGTGGCCGTTGCGCAGCTCCACCCGGCCGTGAACCCGCTCTTCGTTGACGAAGGTCCCATTGGTCGAGTTGAGGTCTTCCAGGACGATGCCGCCGTGGGGTTGGGGCTCCAGCCTGGCGTGGCGCCGGCTGATGAAGCGGTCGACGCCCAGGCCGATTTCGCCTTCCCGTCCGATCTGGACGGCTTTGTTGAACTGGAACACGTGCCCGTCCAGAGGGCCCCCCAGCACTTCGAGCTGAATCCTCACGGCGCGCCTCCCAAGGTGTCGCCGACGTAACCTGGAACGGCGCTCTCGAAACGCAGGCCTTCCCCGGCCTGCAAGACCCGCACGTGCGTCCCGGGAGGCAACTGCGATCGGAGGATCTCCTCGGCGAAGGGTTTGGTCAGCCAGGTATCGATGGCTCGCTGCAGGGGTCGAGCTCCGAACTCGGGGTGGTAGCCTTTGGTCAACAGGAAGTCGATGGCCTCCCGGGTCAGTTCCAGCTCGATCTGCCGGCTGTCCTGGATGCGGCGGATCTGCCGGGCCAGGTTGAGCTGGACGATTCCCCGGAGGTCTTCGCGCTGCAGGGTGCGGAACACGACGATTTCGTCGATCCGGTTGAGGAATTCGGGGCGGAAGTGTCCACGCAGGGCATTCTGATAGGCCTCGGGCATGGCGTCGAGCTGGCCGACGAAGCCGATGTCCGTGGGCGGAGCCGCCAGTCGCGGCGCCGGGGGGTGTCCCTCCCCCGCGGCGGCAACCGGTGAGGAGGGCTTGAGGGCTTGCTGGGCTGCGGCCCTCGAGCCCAGGTTCGAGGTCATGATGATGATCGAGTTGGTGAAGTTGACCGTCCGCCCTTTGGCGTCGGTCAGGCGACCGTCGTCGAAGACCTGAAGGAAGATGTCGAAGACGTCCGGGTGGGCCTTCTCGACCTCGTCCAGCAACAGGACGCAGAAGGGCCTGGTGCGGACCGCCCGGGTCAACTGGCCTTCCCCCTCGTATCCCACGTAGCCGGGGGGCGCGCCCACCAGTCGGGCGATCGAGTGCTTGTCGTGGAACTCCGACATGTCCAGCCGGACCATCTCACGCTCGCTGCCGAAGAGGAACTCGGCCAGCGCCTTGGCCAGCTCCGTCTTGCCCACCCCGCTGGGCCCCATGAACAGGAAGACCCCACCGGGTCGGTTGGGGGAGGCCAGGCCGACGCGGATGACCCGGATGGTTCGCGCCACCGCGCCCACCGCGTGATCCTGGCCCACCACCCGGCCGCGCAGCAGGTTCTCCATGTCCAGGAGTCGGGCTTCTTCCTCGCTGGTGATCCGGGAGACCGGGATTCCGGTCCAGTCGGCGACAACCTCGGCGACCACGTCCTCGGTGACCTCGAAGCGCATGGAGGCGCCCGGAGCAAACACCCCGGAACGGGTCTTGACCCGGGCGGCGGACTCGTCGATCAGGTCGATCGCCTTGTCCGGGAGATTCCGCTCGGGAAGGAATCGGACCGAGAGCTTCACCGCCGCCAGCAACACCTCGTCCGGGAAGCTGGCTCCGTGGTGCTGCTCATAACGGGGGCGCAGGCCCTTGAGGATCTCCAGGGCATCCTCCTCGGAGGGTTCGCTGACCATCACCGGCTGGAAGCGCCGTTCCAGGGCGGGATCCTTCTCGATGTGGCTGCGGTACTCGTCGGTCGTGGTGGCGCCCATCACGGCGAAGTCCCCCCGAGCCAGCGCCGGCTTCATGATGTTTCCGGCATCCATGCCGCCGCGCGAGTCGCCGGCTCCGACAATCTGGTGGATCTCGTCGATGAAGACGATCACCGAGGGGTCGGCCGTCAGCTCCTCCATCACTCCCTGGAGGCGTTCTTCGAACTCGCCCCGGTGCCGTGCCCCGGCCACCATCGAGGAGAGGTTGAGCTCGACCAGACGGCGGCCTTTGAGGGCATCGGGAACCGTTCCCTGGGCAATCCGCAGGGCCAGGCCGTAGGCCACGGCGGTCTTGCCGACCCCGGCTTC